>ERZ795053.7160-NODE-7160-length-10829-cov-9.873399_pt1 | contig 10829 bp, 6 predicted proteins | sample MGYA00375137_ERZ795053 | MGnify/ENA primary metagenome ERZ795053 (study PRJEB30182, sample SAMN05720284) | activated sludge metagenome | isolation source: Anaerobic digester | place: Hong Kong | collected 2014-12-17 ... | reverse complement strand
TGGTAACAACATCCTAAGCGATCAGCAGAAAGTTTTCAGAAGACCCGAAGGGTTTAAAACCAAGGACATCCGACAAAATTGTTGCAAAACCCTTCGGGTCTATTTCCCAAAACCTATTGCGGTTTACTTGAATGCGATTTTTGCATATGAAAACAAAGATGCGGCCCAATCAACTGCTGATAAACAGCCTGGCTTACGGCGGCGGCCTGCTAATAGGCAATATCGTCAGCTTTTTCCTGTTCGAGCAAATCCCAGCCGACTGGTTTTTGTATGGCAACCCCGTCGCCCGACTGGTTGCCGGCATTTTGCTGGCCTTTTTTGTCACCGGGTTGGGCGGTTTGTTGGGCGGTGCGGTGGGCGGCTGGACGCTCCCCCCACTGGGACAAGGAAAAGATCGCCGGGGCTACGCCTGGCGCAGCGGCATAACCTTTGGCGTTGGGTATGGCCTGCTGCTGTTTCCCGTCATTCTCATTGTTTCCCTGCTCTCTTTTTATGAAGTTGCCTACACGCCGGTTTTTGTGTTTGGGCTGATCTTTGGGCTGGTCGGCCTCGTTTTCGGGAGCCTGATGGGCGCCTCTTTGGGCCTGTGGACGGTGGGGCGTCTTTTCCGGCCCATCACAGGATGGAGCGCAGCCGGGTTTGGCCTGGGCGGCGTCTTATTGGGCGCGACGATCTGGTATTTTATTTTTAGCCTGGAACAAGGGCTGGTGTCGTTTGGCCCTTATGGCTGGCTGTTGGCGGGTCTGTTTTTGTTTGCCGGGCTGGGCGGGCTGGGGCTGGCAGTCGCCTACCAACGGCTGGAAATGCAGGTGGAGAATGTATTAGCCCCCGTACGGGCGCTAACAGAGCAAGGTTGGCGGCGGCGCTGGTTCAAGATTGCCATAGGGTTGCTGCTGCTGGCGGTTGCGTTCCGGCCGGTGGTCTCGGCCTTAGGCGACGTGCTAACCCCCATCGATGCCGGCCTGTCCGCCGTGCTGGAGCTGCCCACGACGGGGACTCGCTGGCTGGAACCCGTGACGGTAACGGCCGTTTCCCCGCAATCACCCCCTGCCCTGGCCGCCAATGACCACGGCCAACTGGCCCTGGTCTGGGTGGAAGGCGATACGCTTTGGCTGCAAGCAGGTCAATGGCTGCCCGCCGCACGGCAGATTGCCTGGCAGCCCGCCGTTACGGTAGCGACGGGTTCTCTGGCTGACCCGGCGGTGGCTGTGACGGAAAACGGCCGTGCCTACCTGGCCTGGGTCGCCAATGACGCCATCGCCGTCAGCCAATGCGCAGACGGCGGCTGCACCCCGCCAACGCTCCTTTCGGCGCCAGACTCGTGCGCCACGCCGCCCGAACCGGGCAACCGCCAGCCCACATTGGCCGTGAAAGACGACGCCGTTCTTCTGGTGTGGGCCAACCAGGCAGGCATCCTGCCTTTTGCGGTCTGGTCAACTTCCGCAGCACCGCCGGGGGCGGCGACCGGCTGCGCGCCGGGAGCCGCCGCGCCACAGGTAAACGCCGCTTTCGAGCTGGCATTTGAAACGGGAACCGGCTCTGTGGGTTTGTCACGGTTTGACGGCCAGAATTGGGCGGCGGTGGAGGAAGTGGGTAACGGCCGTTTCCCGGCCCTGGCAGCGGCGGCCAATGACCAATCCCACGTTGCTTTCTGTACCGATGAGGGCCTGGTTTACCGGGGAAATGGCCCGGCGGAACGGATTGCCGCCGGACCCTGCACCGGTCGCCCGGCGCTGGGCCGCGACGACCAGGGCCAGATTCACGCCATCTGGTTTAGCCCTGAAATAACAAACGCCAACAACGTCATCCGCCCCGCCAGCCTGTTGGTGGAAAGTGTGAAAACGGCCGTGGGCTGGACACCTCCCGCGATTATCGGGCAGAGTCTTCCCCAGGCGCGGCCGGCGCTCGCCGCTGCGCCCGACGGCACTCTTCATCTGGCCTGGGCCGGCGCCGCGAACTTGCAAACCGCCAGCTATCTGGCGTATGCCTGCGACCCGGCGGATCTGTCTCGCCTGGGGCGCGTTTTGTACGATCTGGCCCGGCAGGAAACGTATACGCCGCCCACCGATCCGGTGCCGTTCTGCCATAACCGGTATGATCAACTGCTCATCACGCCCAATCCCAAACCAGAGTATGGCTTACCCGAACCCCCAACACCCAACGGCGCTTTTGACGTCATGGCCGATCTGATCCGGGCTGCGCAGTATGAGGTATTGTTCACCACGATGTGGTACGGTGCGCCGCGCGGCGGCGACAGCCCGGGCATGGTGATTGCCGCAGCGGTGGCCGATTTGTACCACAACTTGCAGGCGCACCCAGAGGAGTATCCGCGCGGACTCACGGTGCGCATCTTGCTGGGCAATCCGCCGGAATTGGCGCTGGGCGAAACGACCGGCCAGCTTTGGACGCTTCTGGATGATCTGCGTCAGGCGGGCATCGACAGAATGGTGGATGAGGAACTGGGCTGGCGGCTCGAAGTGGCCGATTTTGAAGGCAACCTGCCGCACAGCCACGTGAAGGCGATGGTGGTTGATGGGAAAACGGCCGTTACCGTCGGCTACAACATGACGGCCGATCACTTCCCGGTCGACCATCCGTCTGGCACAGGCGGCGGCCGGTTTGACCTGGGGCTGCAGATGACCGGGCCGGTCGCCCAGCCAACGTTACGGATGTTCGACGATATGTGGCAGGGGGCTGACGGCCGTTATTGCCTGGACTTCAATCCGCCGCTGGGCCTGCCCTGGCAAATGACCTGCTTCGATCACACCGTTGAGGCGGATCATGTGCCCGAAGTGGTCCAGTTTTACCAGGCAGATGGCGACAGCGCCGCGTTCTCCATGTATCGCTCCCGCGAATTTGACCTGGCGGACAAACAGACCGCAGCCGTTATCGCGGCGGCCCAGCAGACGGTGGACGTGGTTCACGTGATGTTTTCCCTGGACATGATCTGCAACCTGAACGTCTTGTTCAACATCTGCACCGTCGATGAAGCGCCGGTATACAAAGACGCCTTGCTGCAGGCCGTACAAAACGGCGCCCATTTGCGGATTTTAGTGAAACCCGGCCCGTTTGAAGGGATTGAAAATTATGTGGCGCTCGACGCAATGATGGCGCGCTTGCAAGAATTGGGCTTGGCCGATCAGGTAGAAGTCCGTTTTTATAACGGGCCGATGCATCCTAAAGCCGCGCTCATTGACGACGAACTGTTCATTGTCGGCAGCCAAAACCTGCATTACAGCGCATTTAACGAGACGTGGGGCCTGAATGAACACAGCATCGGCACGGACGATGCCCAGGCCATCGCCGATTTTAAGCAAATTTTTGAAGTAGAATGGGCGGCCGGACGCAGTTGGCCATAACAATCCGGCGCGCCTTAAGGGGTAACCGGCAAAATAGGCACGGCATATGGGCAAATTGATTACCACAAAACTACGACCGCCGCGTCTGCGGGAGGGCTATATGTCGCGCCCGCGCCTGCTGGCGCAGCTAGATCGCGGTTTGGCGCAGGACCTCATCCTCATTTCGGCTCCGGCCGGGTATGGCAAAACGTCGCTGGCGGTTGATTGGCTGCGCCAGCGCCCCGACCTGACGACCGCCTGGGTCTCGCTGGATGAATACGACAACAACCTGGATATTTTTCTGCGTTATCTGACAACGGCCGTACACAACGCCTTCCCCCAGGAACGGCCGTGCGCCAACACCCAAACGCTGCTCAACGCGCCGCAACCACCGCCGCTGGAAATCATCACCAACACCCTGATCAACGACCTGGTGCACCTGCCCCGCGCCCTCCTCCTGGTCCTGGACGATTACCATCTGATCACCCTGCCCGCCATCAGAGAAGTGATGGCCGGGCTAATTCGTCATCCGCCAGCTGCGCTGCGCTTGCTGCTAATCACCCGGGTAGACCCGGCCCTCCCCCTGCTGGCGCGCCGCCGGGCGCAGCTGCAACTGCTGGAAGTGCGCGCCGCCGATTTGCGCTTTGCCCAGGCAGAGGCGCGGGCCGTCCTGAACCAGACGAGCGGCGCGGAGGTGGATGAAGCCACGGCCAAGCTGCTCGGAGAGCAAACCGAGGGTTGGATCATCGGCTTACAGTTGGCGGGCCTGGCCTTGCGGGAACAACCGGACCAGCCGGCATTTGCCCGCGTCTTTCAAGAGCGACATCGCCGCCTGATGACGGACTTTTTACTGGATGAAGTGCTGGTCCACCAACCGGAGCCGGTATTGGACTTTTTGCTGAAAACGGCCGTGTTGGAGCGCCTGTGCGATTCATTGTGTGCGGCCGTGGTCGGCCCCACGCCGGTCGGCGTAACCCTAAGCGACCTGGAACGCACCAACCTCTTCCTCATTTCCCTGGATGAACAGGGTACCTGGTACCGCTATCATCAATTCTTTCAGGAGCTGCTGCAGCGGCGATTGGCGCAAAAATTCGGGCAGGCGGAGATTGCCGGGCTGCACCGCCGCGCCGGCGGGTGGCTGGCTGAGCACGGGTTTATCGAAGCCGCACTGCGCCATTTGCTGGCGGCGGGAGATGTGGCCACGGCCGTTACCCTCATCGAAGACCAACGGCACGAACTGCTGAATCAGGGCGAAATCCACCGCCTGAATCGGTGGCTGGGATTGCTGCCGGAGGCGGTATTGGCGCAGCGTCCGGCCCTGCTGCAGCTTAAAGCGTGGGTGCTGCGCTGGCAGGCCAAATTCCAGACGATTCCCGCGTTGCTGCAACAGGCGGAATCATTACTGGCCCAAGAAACGGAAACGGCCGTCGCCGAAAGCATCCATCCCGATATTTTGCGCGGTGAACGCGACGTTTTGCGCAGCGAAATGGCCTTTTTCCAAAACGAATTTCAGCGCGGAGAAACTTATGCCCAATCTGCGCTGGACCGTCTGCCGCCGAATTACTTTTTTGCCCGCGGCATGGCGGCTTTGTTCCAGCTTATGTCTCAACAAAGCCTGGGGCAGACAGAAGCCGCTCTACACCAGCTAACCATCTGGTTGGATGATGAGCAATTACAACATCCCACCTTCCGCTATCTGCTGCTGCTGGGAGCCGGAGCCATTTACGGCTCAATCGGCGATTTGAAACGGTTAGAGCAGGTGGGTCAGTTCATGTTGAAACTGGGAGTGGCGGAAGAGAAGCCGCTCACAATCACCTGGGCGCGTCATTTTTTGGGTCACGTACAGTACCATTGGAACTGCCTGGATGAAGCGTATGCCCACTGGTCGGCGGTGCTTGACTGGCGGTATCAGGCGAACTTTCGCACCTACCACGAAGCGATGCTTGGCCTCGCCCTGCTGCGTCACAGTCAGGGCGATGAGACAGGGGCACGGCAAACGCTGGACGAGCTAACGCAGGTGCTGTTGGAGATGAACCAGGTTCAATTCGCGCCGGAGGTGGAAGCGTTTCGGGCCCGTCTGGCGCTGCTGCGCGGCGACGTGGGCACGGCCGTTCATTGGACACAAAGCGGGACGCAACCGGCGCGTATGCCGCTCTGGTTTTGGGAAACGAATGAGTTGACCCACGTGAAGGCGCTGCTGGCCCAGGACACGGCCGTTTCCCGCCAGGAAGCCGATCAATTGTTAATCACCTGCCAGCAGTACGCCGAAAAAACCTCCAACGTCTGGCTGCTCATCCAGATGTGGGCGCTGCGCGCGCTGTTGGCGCAGGCGCAAAATCGACCGGATGATGCCCTGGACGCCGCCGAGCGCGCCGTGCGGTTGGCCGAACCGGGGGGCTACCTGCGCCTGTTTGTGGAAATGGGGCCTGACATGGCTGACCTGTTGGCGCAACTGGCCAGCCGTGGCGTTGCTTCCGTTTTCATCGGCCGTATTCTGGCCGTTTTCCCTGCCGCCCCCACCGCAGAACCAGACCTGACCCGCCGCGAATTGGAAATCTTAACCTTGTTGCAGCAGGATCTGTCCAATAAAGAGATCGCCGGGCGCCTGGTCTTGTCTGTGTTGACGGTCAAGCGGCACAACCGGAACATTTACCAAAAGCTAGGCGTAAACGGCCGTCGCCAAGCCATCGCCAAAGCAAAAACGCTGAACATCCTCTCCTAAATACTCCCAATCTACTCCCCTGCCCCCCTTTTTCCCATTGTCTTTTTGCCCTACCATCCAGTCATGGTTCAGCACAAATTGACGATGTATGAAACGGCCGTCTACCGCATCCGCTTTCAGGGGGCGTTCGATGACGCCTGGCTGCAAGACCTGAGCGCCGATTGGACCATTCAATTCAACGATGACGACACGGCCGTCACCACCACCATCACCGGCGTCGCGTGCGATCAGGCCGCTTTACTTGGTTTGTTGAGCAGCCTATACGATATCGGGCTGCCCTTGTTGGAAGTCGAATGTCTGGCAATGAAAGCCGGAAAACAGACAGGGGAATCTGAAACAACCGGCAACAGGAGAGATACATGATTCAGGCAAAGGAAGCCACGCAATTTACGATAGCCGCGAACCGTACTTCGGGAGCGGACCTACCCTGGCACGATGAACAAGATTTCGCCGCCTCGCGGCAGGGTTTTATCGCCACGCTGGATGATCCGGTCATTCGCGACAAAAACGGCCGTCCGGTATATGACATCGGCGCTTTTGCCTTCCTCGGAGAAGAGAGCGCCCCGCCCAGCGTTAACCCTAGCTTGTGGCGGCAATCTCGTCTCAACGCCAACTATCATGGCCTCTTCCAAGTCGCTGCCAGCGTCTATCAGGTTCGCGGCTTCGATCTATCCGTCATGAGCATCATCGAAACCGACAGCGGTTATCTGGTAGTAGACCCGCTGATAACGCCGCCCACTGCTGCCGCCGGCATGGGACTGGTCTACCAACATCTGGGCCGTAAGCCCATTGTCGCCGTCATCTACACCCACAGCCACATTGACCATTGGGGTGGTATCAAAGGCATCATCTCCACCGCCGACGTACAATCTGGTCAGGTCAAAATCATCGCCCCCCAACATTTCATGGAATTTGCCATCAGCGAAAATGTCATCGCGGGCAACGTCATGGCCCGCCGCGCCAGCTACATGTATGGCAACCTCCTGCCCAAGAGCCCTACAGGGCAGGTGGGCGCCGGGCTAGGGCAGACAACTTCATCTGATGTTCCCACCCTCATCGCGCCCACCGATTTCATTACCCAAACCGGTCAAAAAATGATCATAGACGGGCTGGAAATCGAGTTCCAACTCACTCCCGGCACAGAAGCCCCGGCCGAGATGAACTTCCTTTTCCCCCAACACCGCGCCTTGTGCATGGCGGAAAACGTCTCGCACAACATGCACAACCTCTACACCTTGCGCGGAGCGCAGGTGCGCAACCCCAAGGTGTGGGCGCATTACATTGATGAGGCGATTGAGCTGTTTAACGGCCGTTACGACCTCATCTTCTCCTCCCACCACTGGCCCACCTGGGGGACTGAAGCGGGCCTGGATTACCTGAAAAAACAGCGCGACATGTACAAATACCTCCACGACGAGACCATGCGCCTGGCCAATCAGGGCTACACCCTGCTGGAAATCCCCGAAATCGTCGAAAGCCAACTCCCGGCCGACCTATTCAATGCCTGGTACAACCGGGGCTACTATGGCACCGTCAGCCATAATGTCAAAGCGGTCTACCAACATTATTTGGGCTTCTTCGACGGCAACCCCGCCACCCTGCACCCGTTGCCGCCACAGGCCGCCGGGCAAAAATACGTCGAATTCATGGGCGGGGCGGAAAACCTGCTGGCCAAAGCCCGCGAATCATTCGACAAAGGGGAATACCGCTGGGTCGCCCAGGTGGTCAATCATCTTGTTTTCGCCGACCCGGACAACAAGGCGGCGCGTGATCTTCAAGCCGACGCGCTGGAGCAACTGGGCTACCAGGCGGAATCTGGTATCTGGCGCAATTTCTATCTCAGCGGCGCCAAAGAGCTGCGCGATGGTGTGCTGGACCTGGGCGCGCCCAAGACGGCCAGCCCGGACGTGATCAAGGCGATGTCGCTGGATATGTTCTTCGACCTGCTGGCGGTGCGCCTCATCGGCCCCAAAGCGGCGGGCAAGTCGCTGGTCTTTAACGCTAACTTCACCGACATTGGCGAGCAATATCTGTTGGTTGTGGAAAACTGCGTCCTGAACTACGCCAAAGGCAAGCAGTCTGAACAAGCCGATGCCACCCTCACCATGACCCGCGCGGCCCTGAATGAGATCGTCTTGGGCGAAGCGACACTGGCCGAGAAAACCGCAGCCGGTGAAGCGCGCATCGCTGGCAGTCCAGAGAAGCTCATCGAGTTTCTCTCCCTGCTAGATAACTTTGAATTCTGGTTTAACATCGTCACGCCCTAAGCGGACGATTTTTTACGTCAATGTAACTGTTCACCCTCCCGGAAATTCTGCCCAGAGCAGGTTTCAACAAAAGAAACTTCCGGGAGGGCTTTCCCCCAGAGGAACTGAACGCTTACAAATCAATAACCGAAAGGAGAATTTTTCATGACCACATTAACCGTTTGGAAATTCAATGATCCCATGGGAGCGCAAGATGCGCTCAATAAGTTGGTTGAGTTATCGAAGCAGCATCTGATTCAGATCAACGATGCGGCCATTGTGTCGTGGGAAGAGGGCAAGAAAAAGCCCAAGACCCACAACTATGGCAGCATGACCGGCAAATCGGCCGTTTCCGGCGCGTTTTGGGGGATGCTCTTTGGTTTGATCTTCTTTGTGCCCTTCTTTGGCATGGCCATGGGCGCGGCGATGGGCGCGCTGACCGGAAAATTTGCCGACTATGGCATCAACGACAACTTCATCAAGGAAGTCCGCAACCAGGTGACCGAAGGCACGTCGGCGCTCTTTTTGATGACCAGCGGGGCGGTGCAAGAGCGCGTGGCCGAGGCCTTCCAGGGCGTGTCGGCTGAATTGATGCAGTCGAACCTGACGAGCGAGCAAGAAGCGAAGTTGATGGAAGATTTCGGCGGCTAACGGCCGTTCCGACCAATAGCCCACGGCTTAATGTCCCGCAAGAAGGGTATCTGTCAGGTACCCTTCTTGCGGGTTGATTTGTAAAAAGAGTGGAGGTTAAACAATGCCCGGTAGAGCACGGCGCGAACAACGCCAGGAAGAACGCGAGGTCTTTGGCCGCCGCGGGACGGCCACCCGCTATAGAATGCGGCAAAAATTGGTCGCTTTTGGTGATGACTTCTGGATTGAAAACGAGAACGGTCAGCGTGTTTTTAAAGTAGACGGCAAGATGCTGCGCGTGCGCGACACCCTCTTTTTTGAAGATCCACAAGGGCAGACCCTGTGCAAAATACAAGAAAAGTTGGTGCGCATCAAAGACACGATGACCATTGAGGGGCCAAACGACGAGCGCCTGGCCACCGTCAGGAAGGCTCTCATCACCCCTCTGCGCGACCGCTGGATAGTAAAAATTGGGGATGGCCCGGATCTGCAAGTGCAGGGCAACATCCTGAACCATCAATACACCATTGGCGAGGGGGGTAGCAAAGTCGCTGAAGTTTCCAAAAAGTGGTTCCGTCTGGCCGATACTTACGGCGTCCAGATTGAACCATCGCAAAACGACATTGTGATTTTGGCTGTTACCGTGGCCATCGACATGATGGCGCACGGATAAAAATGGTTCTTTAGGAATTCGTTGGGCTGACTGCCCATGAGGCCACACGGAATCCCAAAGACCCTAAAAAAATTTAAGTTAGAAGGGGAAAGCATCTGTGATAAAAGTAGCTGTAAAAATATTTTTATTGGCGATGGCCCTGTTTGTAATGGCAGCGTGCCAGCAAACGGCCGTACCGGAAGCCAGCATGGACCTGGCCGGTACAAACTGGATTTTGAGTTCTTTGAACGGCGAACTGCCGGTGGCCGACACGGCCGTTACCCTCCAGTTCGGCACAGACGGCACCGTTTTCGGCAGCGATGGCTGCAACCGGTTCAACACCACCTACACCCAGGACGGCGCGAATCTTACGATCAATCAATCTGCCGGGATTTCATCGATGATGGCCTGCGAGGAAACGGTGATGACCCAGGCGTCTGCCTATACGGCAGCGCTGGGAAGCGTTACCGGCTTCACCGCTTCCACCGATCAGCTAAGCCTGAAAGTCGGCGACCAGGTGGTGGCGACTTTCGTGGCCGGCACAGTCGAAACCCCTGCCCAAGGCATCACAGGCTCTTCTGAAACTGGCAGCGATCTGGCCGGCACCGGCTGGGTGCTCAGTTCGCTCAACGGCGAGATCCCCGTTTATGGCACGGCCGTTACCCTCCAGTTTGGCACAGACGGCACAGCCTCCGGCACAGACGGCTGCAATCAGTTCAGCCTTGGCTACACGCAGGATGGCAGCAGTCTTTCATTTGACCCGGCAGGGCCATCCACCATGATGGCCTGCGAAGAGCCGGTCATGACCCAGGCCACGGACTTTATGGCCGCCCTGGCCGCTACCGACGGCTTCACCATCAGCGCCGACAGCCTGACTTTGTTATCGGGTGGTCAGGCAGTGGCGACGTTTGTCGCCCAGCCCACCAACCTGGTGGACACGGCCTGGGATGTGGTTTCTTACAATAACGGCCGTGAAGCCGTCGTCGGCCTCATCGGCGGTACCGAAATTACCGCTTACTTCGGCCTGGAAGGCGATCTGAGCGGCAGCGGCGGCTGCAACCAGTACGTCACCAGCTTCACCGCCAGTGACGGCAGCATCGAGATTGGGCAGGTTGGCGCCACCATGCGCTTCTGCGCCGAACCGGCCGGCATCATGGAGCAAGAAAGCGAATTCCTGGCCGCTCTAGAAAGCGCCGCCACCTACAGCATCCAGGCGAATGTGCTGCAAATGCGCACCGCCG
>ERZ795053.7159-NODE-7159-length-10834-cov-21.565730_pt1 | contig 10834 bp, 5 predicted proteins | sample MGYA00375137_ERZ795053 | MGnify/ENA primary metagenome ERZ795053 (study PRJEB30182, sample SAMN05720284) | activated sludge metagenome | isolation source: Anaerobic digester | place: Hong Kong | collected 2014-12-17 ... | reverse complement strand
TCGACCAAGCATTGGGACCTGCGGCTGGTGTCGTTCCGCTTCCAGCCTGCGGTGAGCATCGACCGCTGGCCGAGTGGCTGCAAGGACATCCCGCGCGATGAAGGCCGCGATGCTGGCGACGTCATCGGCGACATCCCGGATGCCGCCGTCGACCTGGTCAATTGGGCATCGGAGGCCTACGCCGATCTCAAGAAGATGGCGATTTCGCTGGTGGGCACGCTGCTACCCTTTGTCCCGCAATCGGTGATCGAGATTGCGCTGGATTCCGCGCTGGCGGCCGCCGGCATTCCGCCGTCCATTCCCAACTTCGATCAGCTTATGAGCGGTGGCGCCGACTATCTGGCCACGCAGATGGTGGAACAGATGCCGGTACCGGCCAGCGGCGTGCTCGCCGAAATGGCGTACGAGCAGGCCAAGGAGGAAATGCGCCAGCGCACCAAACAGGCGCTGCTCGACACGGCCAGGGAGCTGGCGAAGAAGAAGCGCGACAACACCCAATGGTGCACGCACTACTACGCCGACCCGTTCTTCGAGGTTACGCTGCGCAACGCGAGCAGCGAGCCGGCCGACAATGCCACGCTGCTGGTCAGCAACGACAGTGAGCTGCTGGATCGCACCTACGTGGCAATCAACCACATGGAGCCGGGCCAGACCTTCACCATCCCCGTCGCCTTCCGCGAGAACAAGAACGTGGTCGTACGCTGGGTTTCCCAGATGCCGGACTGGGATCGTCGACAGGCGATCAACGATTGGTGGGACAGCTACTGGAAGACGCCAATCCAGTTCAAGGTGCATGCCACCGAGTCGCAGGAATGCCTGGGCAATGGCACCTGCAGCGGCAGCTTCCGCACCCTGGTGACCACGCCATCGCGGGTGTGGGAAAAAGGCCCGGAGTGGAAGACCAGCGGGTGATTGGGCCCCGTCAGCCTTTCGGGTAGAGCGCGCGCAGCGCGGCTTCCTGTCGGGACAGGTGTTGGTGCAAACGCCTTGCGGCGTCAACGACCTGCTGCTGGCTCACGCCATCGGGCAATCGCATCGTGTCGATAGCCATCGGGAACGCACCATTGTGAACGAGCAGGTTGCGCGCTTCCTGCGGATCGCTGGCCAGGTGATAGAGCTCCCACTGGTCGGGCTTTGGCGTGTCCGTCCACGGATCGCAGTGCCGGACCAGTTTCCAGTCGCCGGAACGCAAGGCCCGTACGTGGCTGGGGCGACAGGCGAGTTCATCATCCAGGGCGGTCGCAGCCCTGGGCAGCACGCCCGAACGCAGCGCCTGCACGGTTGCCGGCGCATCCAGCAAGCGCAGATTCGGCGATGTTGCCGGGCGCACGGACGGCTTCGCCGGCTCGACCGGCATTGGGCCCAGGCGGAACAGGATTGGTCGGATCGGTAGCAGTCGCGGTGCCTCGCTGGCGCCAATGCCGGCCACCGGACCGATGGCACCACTGCTTGGATGGCCGGAATTGTCGCCCGGCAGCGTCGATTTGTGCTGCATGCATCCCCCTGATTCACGCGGATCACCATTCGCCGGTGATCCACATCTAGCGAGTGGAATGCCTATCCGTTCACTCCGACCCATTTCACCAGCCGATGAGTGACACGAGCAGGCGTCCGACATCGCGTCTCTGGGTTTGTGTCACAACAGGTCCGACCTATCGCAGGCAATGACGTGCCCCGAGAGCGCCACGAGATCATCTACCGGAAGTCGGCCAGCTATTGGCAGGGCCAAGAGGCCCGAAAACGCATGAAACGCAGAAAACGCCAGATGACGTCGGCTAGGGCTTGCCCTGGCTGGGAACCGGTTCAGGCGCGTCGATCCAGCGCATGCCCAATGCACCCAGGTGCAGCGGCAGGTTGACAGTGCCGCCGGCGTGCAGGCGATGCCAGGTGGCGGCATCGAGCTTGAGCGAGAGCCGACGATCCAGCTCGCCACCCGCGGCAAGGTCCACGTGGTAGCAGGTGGATCGGCCGTTCTTTCCACAGCGCCGCGTGTAATGCCTGATGACGTCGGCTTCTACAGGTCGCGCGGCCATCGAGTCGAAATCGATGTTGTAGTCCCTGAGCTCCGCGTAGACGCCAGCGACACAACCAAAGCCGCCGATAAACAGCAGCTCCAGCAGCACCAGATGCATGCGCGACGTGCGGCCGAGAAACATCACGCAGGCACCCAGCAGAAGCAGCAGCAGAAAACTGCCAACACCCAGCGACAGCATCATCAACTCGGTGTTGTCGACCACCACCGGAAACTTGGCGATGGCGAGCCGGAAAAGCTGCAGACCAGCCACGATAGCCAGTGCCGAGCTGATCGCGGTCAGCAGGCAGGCCTTCAGGAAGAAGTGATCCGGGCTGCCGCTGCCAGGCGAGGCGCTACTGGCCAGCAACTCGGCCAGCTCGCGCATGACGGGCAAAACGTCCTCGGCAAGATCCTGTGGATTGCAGTCGGCCGCCTTCATGGATTTCGCCGGCTTTGCCTCGATCCACAACCGTTTGTCACGACACCAGAGCTTGCGGATGCGGAAACCCGCGCATTCGCCTGGTCCAAAGAACTCGGACAGCGGCGCGTGCAGTTCGGATTTCAATCGCAACAGGTAGCTGAGGCGCTTGTCGTCAGACAGCACGTAAACGCGCTCATCGAAATGCAGGCGGTTGAGCTGCTGTTCCTGCGACAGACCCAGCGACTTGAACAGGCGATCGATCCAATTTTCGCGCTTGAGGCAGAAATGCATGCCGGTGGCGCAATCGATACCAATCCGCAGCTGGACAACGCGGCCCTTGTTCTGGCTGATGGCGTATTCGTAGCTTTTACCGTCCTGCGTGCCGGGCTTGCCCTTCCAGCGATTGGCCAACCGCCAGCGAAACAGCAGCCAGGCGGTGACGGAAAGCGTGATCAGGCCAAACGCAAACCACATGCCGACGCCGCCCTCAGCTGCCCACCAGATCGGCATCGCCCAACAGGCGGCGGGCCTGGCGGTCGAGGCCAACAATGGCGCGAGGCAGGGGTCGGTCAGCGCGAATGGCTCGTGCGCAATCCGGCAGCAACTCGATGGCCGCTTCGATCAACTTCAGGGTTTCGGCCGGCGTGCGCGAACGCTTTTCCACCATCGCCAGAGTCAGCTTCTCGACTCGGGCGCAGAAGCCACCCAGCACTTCGGCGCCAGCCATCAGGCCCGAACCCTTGATGGTGTGAAACGCCCGTCGCACCTCGCGCAGGGCGTCGGGGTTCACCGGCGTGGAGCGTAAAGCGGCGCGCTGGTTGGACAGCAGCATCGACAGCTCGTCGAGCTCCGCGATGAACACATCGCGGATGTCCGGATCAATCCGCTCGCGCGGCGCCCGGCCCAACAGACTCGCCAATCGTTGCCACAACGAGCGCATCGCCATTCCCTACACGGTGGTTCCTGGTGGGTTATCGTAGGAGGTTATCGCCACGGACTGAACACGTCACCTGAAAATCATGACCCAACGACCCACCCTGCTTGGCCGCACACTGGCCCTTATCGCCCTCGCTCTCTCCGGTCACGCTGTCCTGGCTCGCGAAGCCATTCCGGCGGAATCGATTGCCCGGGTTCCCGCCATCCAGTCGGTCTCGATGAGCGCGGACGGCAAGAACCTGGTGGCACTGATCGCGGCGCCGGGATCGGACTACCAGGAAACAGCGCTTGCCACCTGGGACCTGTCCAACATGGACAAGGGCCCGACCATCACGCCGTCCGGCGATCGCATGCGCTTCATCGCCGCCTCCGCCATGAAGGCCGACCGCGTACTCGTACTGGCGCGCCAGGAATGGAGCGGCCGACTGGGCGGCTGTGGCGAAGGCCGCGGCAACGGCATGACCCGGACCTTCGTGACCAAGACGTACCTCACCGACATCGCACAGAAGAAGTTCGAGGAGGCCTTTGCAGATAACACGCGTCGTATCGGGATCAGCCCCGCCCTGCAGCGCTGCCTGGAGCTGGCTGGCACTGCGAGTCTTGTGCACACCCTGCCACTCGACCCGGACAACGTCATCGTGTCGCAGCTCAACGAGCTGACCCTGAGCGCCGGGTTCTACAAGTACAACCTTCGCAATGGCGAGACCGAACTGCTGTTCCGGGCCAATGGCCGTAATTCGCCCGGCTTGTTCAATCCACGCACTGGTGCGCTGATGACGCAGAGCCGCCTGGAGCCGGACGGTTCCGGCGAATACGTCCAGCAGACCCTGATCCTGAACCCGGAAACCGGCGAGTTCGACATCCATGAACCGCTGAGCCGCAAGCTCACCGAACGCCATACCGTGAACATCGTGGGCTACGACGAGGACAGCGGGAAGTACTACGTGCTGACCGACCTGTTCTCCGACCGCGTGGAGGCCCGCCTCTACGATCCCACCAAACGAGCCTTCGACGACGAAGCCCTGGTCGCCCATCCGAAGTTCTCGATTGGCGGACTCATCCTTGGCAGCCGCAAGAGTAACTTCAATCGCGTGCTTGGCTTCGTTGTCGATGGACCGGAACCCGAGGTCACCTATGTCGACCCGGACATGAAGGGCATCCACGACGCGCTGAAGAAGGCCTTCCCGGGCCAGGGCGTCGACATCAACGGCTACAACGACGACCTTTCGTCGGTGCTGTTCACCACCGAAAGCGCCAGCAACGCGCCCGCCTACCACCTGCTGCAGAATCGCAAGAAGGTCCTCAACCTGGGCAGCCAACGGCCCTGGATCAAGCCGGAAATGATCGGCGAGCAGCGCTGGGTGACCTATCGCGCCCGCGACGGCATGGAGATTCCGGCAATCCTCGACCTGCCGGTCGGCTGGAAGAAGGAAGACGGCCCGGTCCCGGCCATCGTCCATCCGCACGGCGGACCATGGGCCCGCGACTACGCCGGCTGGGATCGTAGCGGCTGGGTTCCGTTCCTCACCTCGCGCGGCTACGCCGTGCTGCGCCCGCAGTACCGCGGCAGCAGCGGCCTGGGTCGCGAGCTGTGGATGGCCGGTGACGCCGAATGGGGCCAGGCCATGCAGGACGATCTGGACGACGGAGCCGCCTGGCTGGTCGAACAGGGCATCGCGCAGAAGCCCCGCGTCAGCATCTTCGGCTATTCCTACGGTGGTTTTGCGGCGACTGCGGCCAGCGTGCGACCAAATGGCCCGTTCAACTGCGCAATTGCCGGCGCCCCGGTGACCGACCTCGGTCGGCTTGGTACCTCATGGAGCGACAACCGGATCCAGCGCATCCTGCAGGGTCGCACCGTCAAGGGCATGGACCCGATGAAAAACACCGACAAGGCCAACATTCCGATCCTGCTATACGTGGGCGACCGCGACGTGCGCACGCCGTCCTTCCATGCCAAGGACTTCTACGACGCGGTGAAAGACCGCACCAAAGCGCGTTTCGAGCTGATTCCGGACATGCCACACAGCATGCCCTGGTACTACCGCCACCACATGAAAACGCTGGGACTCATCCAGGATTTCCTCGACAACGGCTGCCCGCACGGCGCCAGTTGAGCAGATAGCGTCGCCGCGGCGCGGCAGAATGTAAAAAATCCTTTCAGACGACCGCCGCAGGGCGGTCGTTTTTTTGGCGATTTACTCCTGCTTATATACAGGGGCCCGTACCGCTGCCTTCAGGATGTGATGACCGCCCGATATTGCTTCCCGCTGGATTGACAAGCCGCTTGTCCGTTGCTAAATCTTCCCTCGCTTAACAAAAGCATAACGAGCCGTCCGGCCGGAATTCCCTGGGGAGTAGTACCGATGAAGCAAAACCAGATAAAGAATAAAATCAATCACTTGCCACTTTATGTCGCTTTGGTCGCCTGCTTGGGCGTCCCGGCCGCATTCGCCCAATCCAATGACGATGACGCCACGGAAGCGGCGGCACAGACCGACGACGAAGCCAAGAAAGAAAACGATATCGAACTGGCTCCCCTGACCGTCACCGGCTCCCTGCTCAAGCGCAAGGAGTACGAGTCGACCTCGCCGGTCCAGGTCATCACCGCGGACACCAACGTCGAAGTCGGCCAGGTTGAAGCCGCCGAGTTCCTGCAGACCTCGAGCGTCGCCGCCGGCTCCACGCAGATCAACAACCAGTTTTCCGGCTTCGTGATCGAAGGCGGTACGGGCGTGCAGACCGTCTCGTTGCGCGGCCTGGGTGCCCAGCGCAGCCTGGTGCTGCTGAACGGCAACCGCGCCGGCCCGGCTGGTACCCGTGGCCAGGTCGCAGCTTTCGACCTCAACGTCATCCCGACAGCCATCATCCAGCGCATCGAAGTACTGAAGGACGGCAGTTCGTCGATCTACGGTTCCGACGCGGTCGCTGGCGTGGCCAACGTCATCACCCGTACCAGCATTGACAGCCCTGAGGTGATCGTCTCGGCACGTCCGACCTTCGATGGCGGCGGCGAGACCTACTCGATCTCCGGTGCCACTGGCTGGAACTTCGACAATGGCAGCATCACGCTGTCGGCGGAGTGGTTCAAGCGCGAGCCCCTGCAGATCCAGGATCGCGACTACTTCGGCTGTCCGCAGGACCTGTTCACCGACGCAGACGGCAACAGCATCGACCGCGAGGACCGTTCCGTCCTTGCCGGCACGTCGCTCGCTGGCTGTAACAACCTGTATGCCAACACCGTTATCGATGCGCTGTATGGCGACCGCTACATCCCGTCGCCGGATGGCGTCACGATCGGCATGATCCCGGGCTACCGCCCGCGCGCCAATGGCACCTACGCTGGCGGCGGACAGGCTTTCTATGAGGACGTCCTGAACTTCCCGTTCTATGGCGACCAGTACGTGAGCAACGAACTGGAGCGTTTCAGCGGCTACCTGACCACGGACTTCCGTTTCGGTGACATCAACTGGAGTGGCGAACTCCTGGTCAACCAGCGCGAGAACTCCTCGCACCGCTATCGCCAGTTCTTCCCGATTGTCGGTGGTGCCACCTCACCGTACGCGTCCTATCGCTATGCGAACTCGCCTGACTACGTTGCGCCAGTGCCTTCCGGCATCGCGCAGCCGATCATTCCGTTCCGCTCGGACGGCAACGAAAAGGTCAAGTACTTCTACGTGAGCAACACGCTGGAAGGCGTCTTCTCGTTCACCGATACCTGGTCCTGGCGCGCCAACCTGTCGCACTCCCGCTCGGATGGCGACTACAGCAGCCTCGGCATCATCGCCTCGCAGTCGGGTGACGTGCGTTTCGACGACAACGCACCGGTCATCGATTACTTCGACCCGGCCGTGCTGAACGGCGAGCGCATGGACGAGCTGCAGGCACAGATCGGCGCCTGGCACACCGGCAACACGCTCTACAAGCAGACCACGTTCAACGGCGTGGCCACCGGCGACCTGTTCGAGCTGCCGGCCGGCGCTGCCGCACTGGCTATCGGCGTCGAGAACCGTCGCTTCAGCATCGACGACCAGCCGAGCGACCTGTCCCGCAATGGCGACCTCTGGGGCCAGTCCTCGGCCCAGGTCACCAAGGGGTCGGACAAGGTGAATGAAATCTTCGCCGAGCTCGAAGTGCCGCTGATCGCGGGCAAGACCGGCTTTGAAGAGCTGAAGATCAACCTGTCCGGTCGTGCCTTCCACTACGATTCCGTGGAAGACAACGACAGCGTCTGGAAGGCCGGCCTCAGCTGGCAGATCATCCCGTCGCTGCGCATCCGCGCCACGCAGGGCACCTCGTACCGTGCACCTGGCCTCTACGAGCTGTATCTGGGCAACCAGACCGGCTTCCTGAGCCAGCTGTCGATCGACCCCTGCATCCAGTGGGGTGAGAGCACCAACACCCACCTCCGCAACAACTGTGCGGCGGCGGGCATTCCGGATGACTATGCTGGTGGCGCTTCGTCGGCCACCATCGTCTCCGGTGGCGGTGCCGGCGTGCTCAAGCCGGAAACCTCGGAAGCCAAGACCGTCGGTATCGTGTTCACCCCGGGCTTTGCCGACTTCAGCCTCGCCTTCGATTACTGGTCGTATGAGATCAGTAACCAGATCGCACAGCTGGGTGGCGCGGCCATCCTCGGCGGCTGCTACGGTTCGCCGATCTACCCGAACGCCTACTGCGACCTGTTCGACCGCAACCCGGGCAACCACCCGACCGCGGCGTACTCGATCACCCAGGTGCGTGACTTCTACCTCAACGTCAACAAGCAGAAGACCCGCGGTTACGACATGCTGTTCCGCTGGGATCATGACTTCTCGTTCGGCGGCATCCAGGTCGAGGGCAACTTCACCTACGTGATGGAAGACTTCGAGCAGTTGTTCAACCCGGAGCAGGCCAGCGGCTTCGATTCCAACGACTTCAACGGCTCGATCAGCCGTCCGAAGGTCGTCGGCAACGTGCGCACGGCGTGGGAGCGTGGCGACTGGACCTGGACCTGGTTCATGGATTACGTGCAGGGCACCAACAGCCTGACCCTGTCGCCGGAAACCAGCTACTTCGGTTACACGGGCGCGTTGCGTGATATCAAGGCCGAGCACCGCATCTACCACACCCTGTCCGCTCACTATGAGCAGGACAAGTGGTCGGTACTGGTCGGTATCCGCAACCTGTTCGACAAGGAGCCGCCGGTGGTTTCCAGCGGCGTGGCTTCGCGCTACGGCAACATCCCGGCCTTCGCCACCCAGTACGACTGGCTGGGCCGTACCGGTTACGTGCAGTTCCGCTATAAGTTCAAGTAACGGTCGCACTGACGGCATGACGACAAAGGCGGCCTTGTGCCGCCTTTGTCTTTTCCGGGGAACGAACTCCTTGCTTCACATGCGATAATGCGGCGTTGCAACAATCGATGAGTGCCGCATGAGTTCCAGCGACCGCGAAATCCTGGTCACCAACGCCCTGCCCTACGCCAATGGCCACCTGCACCTTGGCCATCTGGTCGGCTATATCCAGGCCGATATCTGGGTCCGGGCGCAGCGCCTGATGGGTCGCACGGTGCGCTTTGTCTGCGCCGACGACACCCACGGCACGCCGATCATGCTGGCGGCAGAGAAGGCCGGCACCACGCCGGAAGCCTTCATCGCGGCCATCCAGGCCTCGCACGAGAAGGATTTCGTCGACTTCCACGTCGTCTTCGACCACTACGATTCCACCAATTCGGCCGGCAACCGAGCGCTGACCGAGCGCTTCTACGCCGCACTGAACGAAGGCGGCCACATCGACAAGCGCTCGATCGAGCAGTTCTACGACCCGGTCAAGACCATGTTCCTGCCGGACCGCTACATCAAGGGCACCTGCCCGAAGTGCGGTACCGAAGACCAGTACGGCGACAACTGTGAGAACTGCGGCGCGACCTATTCGCCAACCGATCTCGTCAACCCGCGCTCGGTGGTCAGCGGTGCGACGCCGGAGCTGCGTGAGTCCGAGCACTACTTTGTCCGCGTCGCGCATTTCGCCGAGACGCTGGATGAATGGCTGAAGGGCGATGTTGCGGTCAATGGCGTCAAGGCCAAGCTGCGCGAGTGGCTGGATGCCGACGGCGGCCTGCGCGACTGGGACATTTCCCGCGACGCACCCTACTTCGGTTTCGAGATCCCCGGCGCGCCCGGCAAGTTCTTCTACGTCTGGCTGGACGCGCCGATCGGCTACCTGACCGCGCTGCAGGCGCTGTCGGCCCGCGAAGGCTTCGACTTCGAAGCACTGATGAAGCCCGGCGACCAGGCCGAGCTGGTGCATTTCATCGGCAAGGACATCGTCAACTTCCACGGCCTGTTCTGGCCGGCGGTGCTGCACGCCAACGGCATGCGCCTGCCCAACCGCCTGCAGGTCAACGGCTACCTGACGGTGAACGGCGCCAAGATGTCGAAGTCGCGCGGCACCTTCATCATGGCGCGTACCTACCTCGACAGCGGCCTCGATCCCGAGCACCTGCGCTACTACTTCGCCGCCAAGTCCTCGGGCGGCGTGGATGACCTCGACCTCAACCTCGAAGACTTCTCGGCGCGCGTGAACAGCGACCTGGTCGGCAAGTTCGTCAACATCGCCAGTCGCTGCGCCGGATTCATCCACAAGCATTTCGACGGCAGGCTGGCACCCAGCCTCAGCGACGCCTCCGGCACTTTCTACCTGCAAGCGAAGGCGCGGCTGCGCGAAGCCTGCCTGGGCGAGAACGGCGCCTACCGTCGGAGCAACTTCAACGCCGTGCTGCTCGCAACCATGGCCGAGGCCGATGCCGTCAACGCACTGATCGCTGACAAGGCGCCGTGGAAGCTGGCCAGGGAAGAAGGCAGCGAGCGCGAGCTGCACGACATCTGCAGCCTGGCGATCAACGTGTTCCGCCTGCTCGCCGGCTACCTGAAGCCAATCCTGCCGGCCACGGCGGCCAAGGCCGAAGCCTTCCTGCAGTCGCCGCTGGACGGTTTCGACGGCCTCCGCGATCCGCTGCTGGATCACGCCATCGCGCCCTACGGCACCCTGCAATCCCGAATCGACAACAAGCACATTGACGCCATGATTGACGCCAGCAAGGAAACCCTCGCCCCCAAGGCCGACGAAGTCGCCGCCCCGAAGGCTGCTCCGAAACCTGAAGAAAAGCCCGCGGAAGCCGCGCACATTTCTATCGATGATTTCGCCAAGCTCGACCTCCGCGTGGGCGTGGTCAAGGTCTGCGAACACGTCGAAGGCGCGGACAAGCTGCTGCGCTTCGTGCTGGACGCCGGCGATCTCGGCGAGCGGCAGATCTTCTCCGGCATCAAGTCGGCCTATCCGGAACCGGAAAAGCTCAACGGCCGCAAGGTGGTGTTCATCGCGAACCTCGCCCCGCGCAAGATGCGCTTTGGCATGTCCGAAGGCATGATCCTGTCAGCCGGCGACGACAGCGGACTGTTCCTGCTGGACGTGGATGATGG
>ERZ795053.7154-NODE-7154-length-10840-cov-4.053686_pt1 | contig 10840 bp, 11 predicted proteins | sample MGYA00375137_ERZ795053 | MGnify/ENA primary metagenome ERZ795053 (study PRJEB30182, sample SAMN05720284) | activated sludge metagenome | isolation source: Anaerobic digester | place: Hong Kong | collected 2014-12-17 ... | reverse complement strand
CTTTCCCTACCGACGCTCTTCCGATCTCCTACAATGTAATTTTCTTTGCCTTCTTTTAACCGGATCATTTCTGCTATCCATTTAAAACCGGTAAGCACCCGGTAGCAGGTCACATTATTTTTTTGTGCAATGGGATCTATCATTGGTGTGGTCACAATAGTAGTGATCACCATATCATTAGGCTGCGCAATGCCTTTTGCTTTACGGGCTTCAATGAGATAATTAAATGCCAGTACAGCGGTCTGGTTACCATTCATCAGTACCCAGTTACCATGCAGGTCTTTTACACCAATCGCCAGCCTGTCAGCATCGGGGTCGGTGCCGCATAAAATATCGGCATCCGTTTTTTCTGCCAGTTTTAATCCATAGCTCATTGCTTCACTCTCTTCCGGGTTGGGGTATACCACCGTGGGGAAGTTGCCATCCGGTTTTACCTGTTCATCCACCAGGGTAACATTGGTAAACCCAAATTTTTCCAACGCCTTTGGCACCAGTTTAATTCCCGTTCCATGTATAGGTGTGTAAACGATCTTCAGGTCTTTATGTTTGGCAATGATCTCGGGATACACACTCAGCCCCTTCACCATATCCAGGTATTGTGCATCCAACTCTTCACCAATGATCGTAATATTTGCTTCCCCACCAGTCCATTTTACATCATCAACAGATGCGATCTTTTCTACTTCTTTGATCACATTTTTATCATGTGGCGGCACTAATTGTGAGCCATCATCCCAATAGGCTTTGTAACCGTTATACTCTTTGGGATTATGTGAAGCCGTACAAACCACACCACCCTGGCAACCCAATGTGCGGATAGCATAAGATAATTCCGGTGTGGGGCGCATATCATCAAACAAAAACACTTTAATGCCATTGGCAGCAAATACATTGGCGGCAGTTTCTGCAAAAAAGCGGCTGTTATTGCGGCTGTCATGTGCAATAGCCACTTTTACACTGCTTTTGAAACACTGATTGAGATAGTTAGCATAACCCTGCGTGGCCATACCCACGGTGTATTTATTCATCCGGTTGGTACCGGCGCCCATTAATCCTCTTAAACCACCTGTACCAAATTCAAGACTTTTATAAAATGCATCTACCAGTTCATTGGGATTTTCTTTTTGCAGACGGTTGATCTCTTCTTTTGTTGCTTCATCATAGTTCCCGTTGAGCCATGTATCTATCTTCGATTGTATTGCAGCGTCCATATCGTTATCTTTTGCCTGAAAGTTAATAGTTTTTTGTATTTGGAGACCCGAAAGAAAGTGAAAACGTAAATTTGTTAACTAAACCCATTATTTACTCCGTAACACTGTGCCTGAAACATCATGCTGCTGAAAAAAGCCCTGGTATTTTTTGTTTTCTTTTTCATCAAAGATTGCTATGCACAGGATTCGCTGGCAACGCAATCATTGACTGCTGAGCAGATGAAATCCCGCCAATGGATCATCGGTGGCATTAATGTGGCCGGTTACGGTGGCTCACTGATATTGCTTAATAGCACCTGGTACAAAAATTATCCCCGCACTTCCTTTCACACATTTGATGACAGCAAGGAATGGTTGCAGACTGATAAAGTGGGGCATGCATGGACGGCCTATAACACAGGTAAAGCCTCTGCTGCCATGTGGAGATGGACCGGTATGTCGAATAAAAAAGCTACGCTTATTGGTGGACTAAGTGGCACCGCTTATTTAACAGTGATCGAATTCCTCGATGCTCACTCAGCCGAATGGGGCTGGAGCTGGGCCGATATGGGTGCCAATTTGTTTGGTTCGGGATTGTTCATCTCCCAGCAATTGGGATGGGAAGAGCAACGCATCCAGTTCAAATTCTCGTTTCATAAAATGAATTACGGTGAAACTATGCTGCGCAACAGGGCCGATGATCTTTTTGGCAGCAGCTGGTATGAAAGGATGCTGAAAGATTATAACGGGCAAACCTATTGGCTAAGCGCCAACCTAAAGTCATTTTTCAAACGATCCAATATCCCTGCCTGGCTCAATATTTCTGTTGGCTATGGCGCTGATGGTATGTTTGGCGGGTTTGAGAATATTGGAAGAGATGATAACGGCGCTATTATATTTGACAGAAGAGATATACCGAGAAGAAGACAATTCTATATTGCACCTGATATTGACCTGGCCAAAATAAAGACCAACAGTAAATTTTTAAGGACCCTCCTGAGCGGACTCAATGCCTTTAAGTTCCCGGCTCCCACATTGGAATTCACTAATGGGAAACTGAAAGGACATTTTTTGTATTTTTAAAAAAATAAACATGCCGATGCGAAAGATTTTTTACGCTTTATTGATGATCATGGTTGCAGCAGGCTGCAAGAAGGAAACTTCCACACCCAACCTGGCTGCCACTATTAATATTTTATCTCCTCTTGCAATTGATGTGTATCCTAATGGTACTCCTCTCCAGGTATCTGGCAATATGGAAGACAATAACGACATCGTACAGGCCAGGGTGGAGATCCGTAACAAGACAAGCGGAACTGTTTATTATCAGCAATCCACTTCAGTTAGTAACCTGTCCCAATATAATTATTCATGGACATGGAATGTTACCGGCATTACCGGTACCACTACCGCTACCGTGAAAGTGATCTGCAAGGATAAACTGGGCAATGAAGAATTTGCAGAAGTGGATTGCACATTAGAGAACTGATCATTTAAAACCGGATCACTGCTATGCCTACAGTTCAGCAAATAATTTTTGTACTGGTAAGTATTGCCGCTATTGGTTTGTTTGCCTACAAAGTAAAACAGATACGCCGCAATATTAACCTTGGCCGTGATGAGGACTTGAATGATAATTCAGATAAACGATGGACCAATGTGATGCTGCTGGCATTCGGGCAAAAAAAAATGTTCCGCAATCCGCTGGTAGCTGTGATGCACTTTGTGGTGTATGCCGGTTTTATCATTATCAATATTGAAGTACTGGAGATCGTATTGGATGGTATTTTAGGGACACACCGTTTATTTGCTATACCATTGGGTGCTTTCTATGATTTCCTTATCAATGCTTTTGAGATACTGGCAGTTTTGGTGATCGCAGCCTGTGCCATTTTCCTGGTTCGCAGAAATGTGATCAAACTGCGCCGCTTTATCAGTAAAGACCTTGATGGCTGGCCACGGAGCGATGCCAATTATATTTTGATCACTGAGATCATATTAATGTCGTTGTTCCTTTTGCTGAATGCCAGCGATACTTTGTTACAATCAAGAGGTGCGGAACATTATGCTGCTCACTCAACAGGCAATTTTATTATCTCTCAATATCTGCACCCCATCATCAATGGTTTTGGAGATAATGGATTGATGACATTGGAAAGAGGAAGCTGGTGGTTGCATATTGTAGGCATATTTGCTTTTTTGAATTACCTGCCCTACTCCAAGCACCTGCATATCATTCTTGCATTTCCAAATGCCTACTACGCTAACCTGAAGCCGATGGGTGAAATGGAAAATATGGAATCCATCCAGAAAGAAGTGTTGTATGCTATGCAGCCGGAGCTGATCCCGACTGATGGAAGCGCTGAAGCGCCCAAAAAGTTTGGCGCAAAAGACATCATGGATCTAAGCTGGAAAAACCTGCTGGATGCATATACCTGTACAGAATGCGGCCGCTGTTCTGCTGCCTGTCCTGCCAACACAACCGGTAAATTACTTTCTCCCCGAAAGATCATGATGGATACCCGTGACAGAATGGAAGTAGTTGGAAAGAATGTGAAGCAAAATGGTGAATTTAAAGAAGATGGTAAATCATTATTGCATGATTACATCAGTGTGGAAGAGCTAAGGGCCTGCACCACCTGTAATGCCTGTGTACAGGAATGTCCCGTTAGTATCAGTCCGCTGGATATTATTTTACAACTACGCCGTTACCTCGTAATGGAAGAAAGCAATGCCCCGCAGGAATGGAATGCCATGTTCAGCAATGTGGAAAATAATTTTGCCCCCTGGAAATTTAGCCCGGATGAAAGAGATAAGTGGGTGCAGGAACTTTCATAAGCTTCATTTGCGTTTGTCATGAAATAAGCCATCGGAATTGTACATTTGCGGCAGCTTTTCATTAGCAACAAAGCGATCTTTCTTATATGAGCATGGTTACCCGGAGAACCCGGTTCTATTTTCTTTCTTTTCTCAAACATGACTTTAAAGCCAGTATCACTGTCTTCTTTGTAGCACTCCCTCTCTGTCTTGGCATTTCACTTGCTTCAGGAACACCTGTTTATTCAGGACTTATCGCCGGTATCATTGGTGGTGTTATTGTTTCACTGATCAGCAAATCTCATATTAGCGTAAGCGGACCCGCAGCAGGCCTTACAGCTATCTGTGCCTCTGCCATAACTGAACTGGGTAGTATGCAGATCTTTTTTCTTTCTGTGGCCGCAGCCGGAGTTATACAGTTATTGATCGGGCTTTTCAAACTGGGAGGTTTCACACACTTTATCCCTTCGACTGTGATTAAAGGAATGCTGGCAGCGATCGGGATATTACTTATCTCAAAACAGCTTCCACTTCTCCTGGGATATGATGAAGCCGATTTTTGGTCTAAAGAGTTGTTTAATGTTTTCTCACTTGATCATGCTTTTGCCCATGTAAAAAATATTTATCAACATAGTTCGGCCGGTGCACTGATCATTGCCCTGCTGTCGCTTGGCCTGCTTATAATCTGGAAACGAACATTTGCCAAAAAAATTCCATTTCTGCCAACATCATTTATTATAGTTGTTTTTGGAGTGCTGATGGCTTTATTCTTTAAAAACTTCATCCCGGGACTTGCTCTAAAAGATTCTCAATTTGTAAGAGTACCTCCTGATATGTTCTCAGAAATAAGGTTCCCGGAGTATCAGTCCATCTTTACAAATACAGCGATATGGAAAAATGCAGTGATCATTTGTATTGTAGCCTCGCTGGAAACATTGCTAAGTATTGAAGCTGTTGATAAACTGGATCCTTTTAATCGCATCACTCCTCAAAACAGGGAACTGATAGCCCAGGGAACGGGTAATATTGTTAGCGGATTAGTTGGGGGTATACCCATTACTGCTGTAATTGTAAGAAGTTCTGCCAATGCAGAGGCCGGGGCCAGAACAAAACTCTCTGCATTTTTTCATGGTATCTGGCTTTTTATCCTGGTTTTCTTTGCTTCTTTTCTATTAGACCTGGTGCCGTACTGTGTACTTGCAGTCATCCTGGTAAGAACCGGTTATAACCTTGCCAAGCCCCGGATGATACGCTCCGTATATAAACTGGGAAGGGAACAGTTTCTGCCTTTTATTGTTACACTTATCGCCATCCTGTTTACCGATCTGCTGATCGGTGTATGTATTGGAATTGCTTATGCAGCCTGGTTTATTTTTAAGAATACCTACAAGGCCGGCTTTACAGTTGAAACCAGAAGTGCCGGTCATAATATCCATTATTATTTCAGGCTGGCTATTAATGTTAGCTTTTTAAACAAGAAAAAGCTAAAAGATGAGCTTGAAAAAATTCCTGATTACTCTATTGTAGAAATTGAAGGAAGGCATAGTGTATACATTGACTATGATGTCATCGAGATCATTAACGAGTTCAAAACGAAAGCTCATCACAAGCATATTGAACTACGTTTAAATGGCATCCCTGATGTGGAAACGATCGGGGCTCATTAATTAGTGGCTTTCGCAAGTTCTTTTTCATCTGAAGCTTAAAAAAATGGGTAAGTGAGATACAATGGTTCACTTACCCATTAGCAGCTGTTTTTCGCAGCCACACTTCTATTAATACACATGCAAACAACGATCAGAGGCCTGTAAGCCAAATGGCTTACTCGTAAAATTGTTGTGACAAAGAATTGGAGACCACTTTATAATCTTTCTCCTTCATCACAATCTTGTATGTATTGTTAATCGCCCTAACATTCGGATTGGAAAGATGTTTCTCATCATAAGGTATTATCATATCCGCATCGATGACAACATTTCCTGATTCATCCAGGGTTCTTTTGATCACCCTGTAGCTGAAATGCCATGGGTTCAGTTCATTCTCTTTTGTTGAATTATAAGAGTCATTGAATCCTTCAAATATCAGTTCACTGGTAAATTCAGGATGCTCTTCCAGTTTTTTGGTGATATCGATATATCTATCCATATCAGGGTCATCATGTACAATGCCACTATCAAAAACATTTTCACCATTGAGGAAAATAACAAGCCGATTGTCTACTTTTTTAACGTTGATCAGATATTGCTGTTTCATAATTGATGATTTTTTGCCGGATGTAATTTTAAATCGCAGGCAAATTAGTCATGCTCATCTCATTCACAGATGACGAAAAACAGAAAAAGGGTTGATTTTTCCCCTTTTTAAAGCTGATTTGAATGCATATATCCTAAATGGATACATTGGATATTTTTGCTTATTCCTGAAAATATTTTGACCTGTTTTTCGTTATTATGCCAATGAAAAAGCTTTTTTTACTCCTTATCACCACATCATTTGTATTCTTAAATTCAGATGCACAAAACCCATGGGAGCTGGGTGTGGAATACCAGCGATCCATCGGGCAGGGCTTTAGTGACCACATCGGCGGTGTTCGCTATGAAAGTTTTAGCGGCAAAGGAAGTTTTAGTGTAGGCATCCAGTACCAGTTCTCTTCTAAAAAATCTTACTCAGTATCCAAAGGGTATGCACTATATGCCGGTTATCGTTATGCATTTGGAAAGATCACTACTGGCAATAATCCATTTATCGGGGCCAGGGTCCGTTTCTCCTTACAGAATTTTGAAGGCAAGACATCGTTGAACAGCTTACTCATCACTCCATCAGCTGAAGCAGGTTACCATTTTGTATTTGCCAAAAGAATAGCTGCAGCGCCATATCTTGGTTATGGCTATACCCTCAAATTGAGCAAGGATTATAATTCGCTGGATGAAGATGTGGGTACCCGTTTTTTACCGGGCATTTCAGCTTCTTATCGTTTTTAAACCGTTGGGGTTACTCTACCAGGTTCTTCTCAAAATCAGGGATGCTATCTTCCGGGTGCTCCAGGTTATGTGCAGAGTCTTTCTTTTTCAATATCCGCCACAATTGTATCAGGGCAGTGATGGCAAAAATGCCACCAATGATCCAGTTCAGGATGTGCTGGTTATTACTGATCCGGTTGGCGATCAGCATACCGCCAAAAATAAAAACACAATTGCCGATAAAAGTGCCGATGCCTATACCTACGATATAAGAATTATAATGATCCTTTCTCGGCAACAATATTTTTTTAGTGAATAAGACAGTACTCCAGCCAAACCAGAAAGGTATCTGCACCGGGTTTACTGCACTCATGACCATACCCAATAAAAACTTAGGCAAGGGACTATCCAACACAAAATTCTTTTGTGAAGTAGGATGTAAGGCTGCATAGAAACTGGCTGTAGCCAGTGCAAGGACAATCAGCAAGGTGACCCATTCCAGTGCTTTGAGTACTTTTTCCTGTTTCCTTATCCAATCCATCGCTACCAATGAAATGCGTACATAGATGATCTCAACGATAAGGGAGCCGAGTGCAAAAAGCATGGCGGCTGTAATACCACTGGAAACAGATATCTGCATGGCCGCTATATTCAGTGTACCTAACGGTAAGGAACCGAGGAAACTGACCAGCATACCGGTGAAAAAAATCTTCATCAATGGCCGCATGCAACGAAAATACAAAGGAATGAACAGGAATAAAACCCGGAATGCAAATACAGCTACGGCAACCCGGTATTATTTATAACCAGGAAAGGAAATATCAATCGTATTCCTCCAGAAGTTTAAAATGTTTTCTTGCATCTTTCAAAAACCGCCAGCCTTTTTTGAACGACCAGTAAGGTGTACCGTTCTGGTGATTATAACGGCTGATCTTATATAATGCTTTCCAGTGTTGCAGAATGGTACCATAAGCTTTCCAGATGCTCATACCACAATCATAAATATGATTAGGCTCAGCACCACATCCGTTGAACTCAAGTATCATAAAATTCTTTCCTGCCTTCATATCTTCTATGGAAGTTGTTTTAATATCATAACGGCCGTAATAAAATTTATCTGTGTAATGGCTCAATTCATCAAATACCTGATGCAGCTGCTCATCAATTTCTTTGTGCAGATTTGTAAAGTGAGCTCCCCTGTTATGATTCCCGGCATAAGAAAGATAAAAGACCTCACCTGATGGTATCACCCTGTCGAACCGATGTCCATGCCTGTGTTCCATTTCTTCCATCCTGAATTTGGCCCGGGGATGCTCGGCGATCAATTGTTTTAATGTGGAATTACCATCCCCTACCACCTGCAGCAATTCTTTATGTATAAATCCGCTTACTGTTCCTTTATTCTCCCATGGATAGCGATAATAAAACACACTTACTTCAACAGGCAGTTCTATCAGGTCCTGCACAATATATTCCACTGGTATCCTTTCGTGGTATTTATGCAGTTGTTCCTCATTATCAATTTTCCTGAAAAGTATTCCTTTCATACCCACATCAGGCTTTACAATGAAGGGAAAAGTAAAACCGGCTTCACTAACCTTCTTTTTTACTTCGTCAAAAGGCCAGTCATGCATGATATAGATCGTACGGGGAACAAGTTGTGGTGGTAGCTGGTCATACATTTCTTTTTTCCCCTCACCCTCAAAACCACCAAAAGTGATAGTAGGATTAGAAGAACTAAAATACCAGAAGGAGCCGCTCCTGATACAATACCATAACCATACGGGGCCGATCGGGAAATAGAGTAAATAAAAATTCCACAGTTCCCAATTGGTGAGTTTTTGAAAAAATTTTCTCATTGATCAGTGAAACAAAATAAAGCAAAGAAAATCACACCGCCATAAAAACACAATTTGTTTAGTTTTGAAACAAATTACCCGATATGCATGTACCAGTAATGGCAGAATTGTTTGCAGAAGGAAAAAGCCCCGAGATCTTATTCTGGGTAGGCTGTGCCGGAAGTTTTGATCAGCGGGCACAGAAGATCACCAAAGCTTTTGTGACCATCCTGGACAAAGCAGGTATCAGCTACGCTATTTTAGGAAAAGAAGAAATGTGCACCGGCGACCCGGTAAGACGGGCGGGCAATGAATTCATGTTCCAGATGATGGCTTACCAGAATATCCAGGTATTGAATAACTATGGTATCAAAAAAATAGTAACGGCCTGCCCGCATTGTTTCAACACACTAAAAAATGAGTATCCGGAACTGGGTGGTAATTACGAAGTGATACATCATACCACACTATTGCAGCAGTTGATTGATGAAGGAAAGATCAAACTAAAAGAAGGCGGCAGCTTTAAAGGCAAAAAAATTACTTACCATGACAGCTGCTACCTGGGCCGTGCCAATGATATTTATGAAGCGCCGAGAAAAGTACTGGAAGCGCTGGACGCAGAACTGGCTGAAATGAAAAGATGCCGGAGCAAAGGATTATGCTGCGGCGCCGGTGGTGCACAAATGTTCAAGGAAGAGGAAAAAGGTGATACCCGTATCAATATTGACCGGAGCAATGAAGCTATTGCGACCGGTGCTGATGTGATCGCAGCTGCCTGCCCATTTTGTAATACTATGATGACGGACGGGGTAAAACTGGCTGAAAAAGAAGAAAGCATCAAGGTATATGATGTGGCCGAACTGATCGCTGCTGACCTTTCAGACTGAAGTATTACTCAACCGTAAATATTCTTCCACTTCGATGGCTTCTCTTAGCCTGCCTTTGGGTACTGGTACAACAATATCGTATAACCGGTTGCTCATTTCATACCGGATGTTCAGCACATTCAGCGCATTTTCTTCCCGCAAGGAAACATCCATCAGCCTGCATTGATTATTCTGGAAGGTTTGGGGTGCATTATTGATCCACACCTCGTTAGTCCCTATTCTTACCCTGGCAGAACTTCTTAATGAAAGGTTTTTGAAATAAAAACGCAATCGTCCCCACAAGCCTTTTTTGTAGCGGGCTTCCCAGCGGCGGAACCTTGCCCACTCTTCAGATGAATAATCCCAGTTTACTGGTAACATGTTTGCTTTGTTCAATTTTCGCTGATAAATTTTAAGCTAATTTCGCAGTATGAATCTTGAGTACAAATACCTCCTTCAGGGTAATTTTCATCCAACCTCCCGGGTATGGGTGTACCAGTGCAACCGGCTTTTTAGTATGGGAGAAGCGCTGGAAATTGAAGAAATGCTGAATGATTTTGCTGCCCAATGGCAGAGCCATGGTGTTCCCGTAAAAGGAGCAGCACATTTATTCTTTGGGCAATTTATCATATTGATGGCTGATGAAACAGCTACCGGGGTGAGTGGTTGCAGTACTGATAGCTCTGTAAGATTGATAAAGGATATCGAACAAAGATTTACAGTGAATATGTTTGACAGAACTACACTGGCTTTTGTAGTAAAAGATAAAGTGCAGTTACTACCGCTTTCCCAGTTACAATATGCATTTGATAATCAATTTATCAATAGCGATACTTTATACTTTAATAACCTGGTGCAAACAAAAGAAGAATTGGAGAATACCTGGATCGTTCCTGTTCATAAAAGCTGGCTGGCAAAAAAAATATCCACTGAAAAAACGGCTTCGTAAATTAGTTGTATAAAAGCTGTCAGCACTCACCTTATGAAACATTTTAAGCGGAAGTAGCTCAACTGGTAGAGCGACAGCTTCCCAAGCTGTAGGCAGCGGGTTCGACCCCCGTCTTCCGCTCTTTTCTTATTTCTTCTGATTGAAGATATTCTGTTTCCTCTGCATAATATTATAAGATCGGAAGAGCGTCGTGTAGGGAAAGAGTGTGTTCGGTTGTGTA
>ERZ795053.7153-NODE-7153-length-10841-cov-71.108010_pt1 | contig 10841 bp, 9 predicted proteins | sample MGYA00375137_ERZ795053 | MGnify/ENA primary metagenome ERZ795053 (study PRJEB30182, sample SAMN05720284) | activated sludge metagenome | isolation source: Anaerobic digester | place: Hong Kong | collected 2014-12-17 ... | reverse complement strand
AATACGAAAACAATCCCCGATTGCAGTTTAAGATTCATTTCATATCTCCCCAAACGGTTCGTTTAAGGGTATACACTTCTCCCGTCATCTTTCCGGAAGAAGAATCCCTGATGCTTTGCGGCAATCCGCCTTCCGACGAGACCTGGATATACAGTTATGAGGAAGGATCTCACATTTACAAGGGGCCATCCGGCAGTCTTGTAATAAAGGAATATCCCTTCACCATTCTATTGTGTGATGAAAACGGTAAGGAACTTACACGTACCAGGCATTGGGCAGACAATGATTCCACCCAGATAAAGGTGTTGCCTTTTCAGTTTATAAAAAGAGCCTCTGACAACATCAGGAGCATCAATCCCGTTTTTTCCCTTCACCCGGGTGAAAAGATAGTCGGTTGCGGAGAATCTCCCACCGCTTTGAACAAAGTGGGACAGAAAGTACATTTGTTTGTAACCGATCCGCAAAGTCCCGAAAGTGATCAGATGTACAAACCCATTCCGTTCTTTTTCAGCAGCCGCGGATACGGAATGTTCATGCACACATCGGCACCGGTTACCTGTGACTTCGGGGCTTCCCATGCAGGGACTTCCAAGCTGTTTATGGCCGATGAAACACTGGACCTTTTCCTGTTCTGGGGGAAACCGGACCAGATCATTGACCAGTATACCGATCTGACGGGAAAAGCTGCCATGCCTCCTGTCTGGTCTTTTGGTACATGGATGAGCCGTATTACTTATTTTTCTCAGGAAGAAGGGTATGAGATTGCGCGTCAGCTAAGGGACAACAGGATCCCGTCAGATGTGATCCATTTTGACACGGGATGGTTTCAGACCGACTGGCAGTGTGATTACGTTTTTGCTCCGGACCGTTTCCCGGATGCACAGAAGATGATCGATGACCTTTTGGCGGACGGATTCCACATATCTTTATGGCAGTTGCCGTATTTCACTCCAAAAAACAAGTATTTTCCGGAATTGATAGAAAAGGGACTTTACGTTAAAAACGAAAAAGGAGGACTTCCTTACGAAGACGTTGTCCTTGATTTTTCCAATCCCCAAACCGTAATCTGGTACCAGGAAAAGCTGGAAGCCCTTTTGAAAATGGGTGTGGGAGCAATCAAGGTTGATTTTGGGGAAGGCGCGCCGCTGAACGGATATTATGCCAGCGGGAAAGGCGGTTTGTACGAACACAACCTGTATCCCTTGAGGTATAATAAAGCTGTTGCCGAGATTACTGCCAAAACAAAAAGCGAAACCATCATGTGGGCCAGAAGTGCATGGGCCGGGTCCCAGCGGTATCCCCTTCACTGGGGCGGAGATGCATCCAATACCGATATAGGGATGCTGACGACTCTCAGAAGCGGATTGTCTTTGGGGCTTAGCGGCTTTTCTTTCTGGAGTCACGATATTGGCGGATTTGTGCAGAGTTGTCCCGAGGAATTGTACCGTCGCTGGCTGCCTTTCGGATTTCTGACATCACACACCCGTGTGCACGGAGCTCCTCCCACCGAACCGTGGCATTACGGTGAAGATTTTACCGATGCCTTCCGCAGATCTGCCGAGTTGAAATATTCCCTGATGCCTTATATCCTGGAACAAGCGGAAAAATGTACACAAACCGGGTTGCCCATGTTGCGGGCCCTGCTGGTAGCATACCCCGATGATCCGGCCGTATGGCAGGTAGAAGACCAGTATTTGTTCGGTGAAGACATCCTGGTTGCTCCTCTTTTTGAAAGTGCCGGATCCCGTTTTGTCTACTTACCCGGTGACAGGTGGGTGGATTACCAGAGCGGAAAAACTTACGATAACGGATGGCACCGGATTGAAGCCGGAGAGATCCCCGCGGTGATTATGGTCAGGAAAGGAGCTGTTATCCCTCATGTACCGGTAGCACAAAGTACGGATAAAATTGATTGGGAAAAAGTAAAAAACATCAAATATTAAATCCAATGAAACATTGTCCATTCTACATTTTTTTTGTGATCGCACTTATCACTGCGTCCTGTTCCAATTCCCGCCGGGAAAGCACGGATCCTGACGCACAACAACTCTTTATCGGGGAAGACATTGCAGTTGCTTCCACCGCTTACGGGAAAGTAAAAGGGTATGTACTCCGGGACATTTATCATTTTATGGGTATCCCTTACGGAGCGAACACCTCGGGAAAAAACAGGTTCATGCCTCCCTGTCCCCCCGAACCATGGGAAGGCGTGCTTCCCTGCGTCTATTTTCCCACCTCGGCTCCCCAGATCATCAGGTATCCGCGCGATTCTGAATCCTACCCGGCTTTTGTGGACAGGTGGAATTACGATGAAATAGGGGAAGACTGCTTACGGCTGAATGTATGGACACCCGCCCCGGATGCCAGAAAAAGGCCGGTTATTGTATGGTTGCACGGGGGCGGCTTTTCCAGCGGAAATTCCATTGAACAAAACGGGTACAGCGGTGAAAATCTGTCACGCTACGGAGATGTGGTGTTCTGTTCCGTAAATCACCGCCTGAATGCCTTCGGTTTTTCAGATTTTTCAAAAGTGGGCGGAGAAGCCTTTAAAAATTCAGGCAATGTGGGATTGCTGGATATCATTGCCGCTTTGCGTTGGGTTCATGATAACATTGAAAATTTTGGAGGCGATCCGGATAACGTAACCATCATTGGTCAGTCAGGAGGCGGGTCCAAAGTGAGTGCAATAGCCACGATGCCCCTGGCCAAGGGGTTGATTCATAAAGCTGTTGCGTTGAGCGGCAATTCTGTGAAGGCCGGGGATCCTGAATATTCAGCTGCCCTGGGAGCATTTATCCTTGAAGAAGCCGGACTGGAACCATCAGAAATCGGCGTGTTGCAGGAGATGCCCTGGGAAGATTACCTGGAACTGGCTAACCGGGCAGTTGCCAAATTCAATCAACAATACGAAGGACAAGGTATTCGCGGTGGTTTTGGACCTGTTGCAGACGGGATCGTATTACCGGACGATATATATTTCAATGCCAATGATCCTTCCATTCCCGATGTTCCGATGATCTATTGCACAACATTTCATGAATGGAATCCCAACAGGGATCTTCCCCAAATGGAGGGAATTTCGCTGGATGACGTGGTGAAGCAGCTTCAGGACAGTTACGGGGAAGATGCCTATGAAATTGTTGCTGCCTATGCCGGGCAGTTTCCCGACAAAAAACCTATTGAAATATTAGCACTGATCAATTCCAACAGGGTAAATGTGGTCCATGCGGCCAATACAAAATTGCAGCAGAGCGCTCCCGTATACATGGCCTGGTTTGGATGGGAACCACCGCTTTTTGACGGGCGGCAGAGGGCTTTTCATTGTATTGACATCTGTTTCTGGTTTTGCAATACAGATCTTATGGTAACACATACCGGGGGAGGCAAAGTTCCAAGAACACTGTCCGGGAAAATGGCAGATGCCTTGTTGCAGTTTATGAAGACAGGGAATCCCAACGGCGGACCTTTGCCCGGGTGGCCTGAATATACCTTAGAAAAGGGTGAAACAATGGTCCTTGATATTCATCCCAAAGTAATGAACGATCCGGACAGGGAAGCCCGCAAAGTACTTGAAAACGCAATGGGCAGGTAACTGTTTTTATTCCTGTGCCAAGAGGGAAAATATACGTTTGGTGACCGTTGATATCTCCGACTCCGGAGTCCATTCGGTGATGCTTTTACAGGCAACCATTGCATGAACCATTTCCGGGTCAAAAGGCAAATACCCGATTACGGGGATACCCTCCTGTTCACACCATTTGCGGATACGGTCCGTCATCTCTGCATTCAGATCTGATTTGTTTACGACGACATATCTTTTTATCCTGAATCGTCCGGCCAGGTCCAGGATCCGTTTCATATCATGAAGCCCGGTACCGGTTGGTTCCGTGACCACAACCACTTTATCTGCACCTGTCAGGGAGGCAATGGCAGCACATCCTGTACCCGGAGGTCCGTCAATAATTATGTTTTTTGCCCCACATGCTTCTGCTGTCTGACGGGCTTGTTCCCTCACCACACTGACTAATTTGCCCGAATTTTCTTCTCCGGGAGCAAGACGTGCACGGACCATTTTCCCGTATCTGTAGTTCCCTGTATACCAGTAGCTCTTGTCGCTGGGAACCATGTCGATCGCTTTTACGGGACAAATCCGGGAACACAACCAGCATCCGTCGCAAGATGTTTCCACTATGGTTATCTTTCCTTCCGGGTAATCCGGATCCGGCAGACGTTCTATGGCGTGAAAACGGCAATAATCCTTGCACAAACCGCATTGCGTGCAGATGTCGTAATTTATAACCGCTTTGTGACCGGAAATGTATTTTTCGGTTCTGTAATCTTCAGGTTCAAGGATCAAATAAAGATTGGCTGCATCAACGTCACAATCTGCCACTACCGTGTTCTTTAGGAGCGTAGCCAGAGCTGCTGCCAAAGAAGTTTTACCGGTTCCTCCCTTCCCGCTCAAAATGGATATTTCATTTATTTTTTGCATAATCCTTCAATTGTGTTGAGTAAATCAAGAAAACGGGTCGCATAAGAAGGATCTTCACGGACCAGCAAACGGCTTTGTGAATAGATCCGTGCAATATTTTTGTCGAAAGGAATTTTCATCAAAAGCGGTATCTGTTTTTCTTCCAGCCAATCGTAGACCCGCTCATCACCCAGTCCGGTACGGTTAACCACAACTCCGAAAGGTTTTTCCAGCTGTTCAAGCGTTTCCACGGAAAGTTTCAGGTCATTCAACCCGAAAGGCGTGGGTTCGGTAACCAAAACAATAAAATCTGCCGGGACAACGGTAGCAATAAAAGGACAGGAAATACCGGGAGGTGAATCCATCAATATCAAGTCCGTATCCTGAACTTTGTCCAGAGCGGCTTTAATCACGGAAACCGGTGAATAAACTCCGATATCCGAACGTGCTTCTACGATTCGTGCCTTATTTGAATATTCTTTTACGGTAACTGTCCCCAGTCTCTTTTCAATTTCAGTGATCGCATTGTACTGACAAGCCGCCAGGCATGCACCGCAATCGTGACACAGATCTTCTATCAGGTATATCTGTTTCTTTTCCGGAAGGCATATTATGGCATTGTAATTACACCAATCACGGCATTTGCCGCAATAGACACAAGCTTCCTTATCGATAACAGGAAGGTGTTGATTGATAATCTCCGTACTGATGGTTTTACCGTCAATGAATTCAGTAACATTCGGTTCTTCGGCATCACAGTCAACCAACGTTACATTCAGGGCCTCTTTCTCAGCTACAGCAAAGAGATTCGTTGAAACAAAGGTCTTCCCCGTCCCGCCTTTCCCACTGGCAATGGCAATTTTCATTATTTCAGGGGATTAATGGTCGCACGCATTCGAACCGGTGGACAAAGATCCTTTTATCCAGTCGTTGACAAGTTCCACAGGATCTTCAGACCCTGCACCAACGCAAACTTCTATGTTCTGATTTTTAAACAAAGCGAGCGCTCTTTGACCCATTCCGCCAGCAATGATGTGGCTGACACCTTTTTCGGCCAGCCATGCCGGTAATAATCCCGGTTCATGAGGCGGAGGAGTGACCCGTGTTTCCGATACTATGGCATTGTTATCCACGTCAATAATTGAAAATTGCTGGCAATGCCCGAAATGGGCGCACAAACGACCGTTTTCCAAGGGAATAGCGATTTTATTCATAGCTAAAAAATTTATTGTTTAGAAACCATTTCAATGATGTTGTTTATGGTCTTGGTACAATCATTGACAATAACAAGCTGGATCTTGAGACTGTCAAATATTGCCTTGACTTTGGCTCCGAATTCACCGGAAACCACTTTTTCTACGCCTTTGGAGGCTACCAGCTGTATGGATGCAGGGCCGGCTCCTTCCATGGCTTGTTTGTTCGGATTGGGAATAAACTCAGTGGACCCGGATTCCGTGTCGTAAATAACAAAATAGGAACAGCGTCCAAAACGGCTGTCCAAAGTTGCGTCCGGACTGTTCCCGGTAGAAGTGATTGCAATTTTCATAATTTTAAAAAGTAAGTTTTATTTGTTTGTTTCGTCAACAGCATCTGATTGCTCGGTATTCACAGACCGGCATAGGGGACAAACGACCACCGGGTCTTCCTTGTTCAGATGATTGAACCAGCAGCCGCAGTCTTTGCAAGAGTACCATTCGCTGGAAAAATAGACAGGTCCGCCCTGGAACAGGATAGGGACCCCTTCCACAAACGATTTGGCTACTTTCCGGCGGGCACTTTCATAAATACGTGCGAAGGTGGGTCTGGATATCCCCATTTCAATTGCGGATTCCGATTGACTTTTTAATTCATAATCGCTCAGGCGCAAGGCTTCGTATTCGTCGTAATCCAAAAGGACAGGGGAAGATCCGTTTCCCGGGAAGGGTCGAATGGGGCTGAATCCCTTGATTTTAGGAGGATTGGTTATTTTTCTCAGTTTTTTTGGCCTGGCCATATTATGAGCATTTGTTCAATACAAAGATAATGGACATTTTTTTATATGCAAAAAAAACCGGTCAGATAAAATCAAACCGGCTAAAAAAAGGTAAAAAGATCTTAACGGGCAGTTTCGGCTTCCCGTTGTGCTTCCTCTATCATTTTCTCATTAGGCAGGATAAAGATCTCCACCCGGCGGTTTTGCAACCTGCCTTCTATTGTATTATTATCGGCTATAGGTTCGTGAATTCCTTTTCCGACGGTGCTCATACGATTCCCGTCAACACCCTGAAGCAACAGGTAATCACGTACACTTCGGGCCCTTCTTTCGGATAATCCCTGGTTGTATTCAACAGTACCCGTAATATCTGTATGGCCTACGATCTCAATATTGGTATCAGGATTCTGGTTGAGGTTTACCGAGAAATTCTTAAGGGCGGTTTTGGCATTTTCTCCAATGGCCGTGGAATTTGTTGCAAAGAGAATACCCGATTCCAGAGTTACTTTTATGGCCTGTCCTTCATTAACCATTTCTATGGAAGCATCTTCGGGCAGGATCTCTTCCAGTTCGGCTTTTTGTTTATCCATGTGACGTCCTATAAGTACGCCTGCAACGCCGCCTACGACAGCACCAATGGCTGTTCCAACGGCAGTATTTCCTGCAGCGGCCCCGATCCCTGCTCCTGCAGCGGCTCCGGCTGCCACACCGATCCCCGCACCTACGCCCGTTCTTCCTATAGTACCGCAGCTGGTCAAGGTAAGGGAAGCAATGATGATTCCCGTAATGATTGTTCTAAATGTTTTCATATAATCTATAATAAATGGTTGCTCTGCTTTCCGTAAAGATAATGAAAAATCTTATATTTGTAAATACGTCGTTCTGGTTTACAGGGGATCTCCTGTAGCAAAGGTTCGGTTTTTTTTAGGAACAAAATCAGATTTCATTCATGACGGTTATAGATTACGTGATTTTTCTTGTTTATTTCATGACCATGCTGGGCGTGGGGTTTTATTTTTACAAAAAGAACAGAACCCTGGAAGATTATTATGTAGGGGGCAGGTCACTGAAAAGTTGGCACATAGGATTGTCGGTAGTGGCTACCGATGTCGGGGGCGGTTTTTCAATCGGTTTGGGCGGATTGGGTTTTGTAATGGGGGTGTCCGGATCGTGGATGCTCTTCACCGGACTGATCGGTGCCTGGCTGAGTGCCGTGGTTCTGATCCCGGTGATCGTAAAATTATCGGCTAAACATAAATTTTTCACTTTTCCCCAGTTGTTCCATCATTTTTATAACGGGAAAGTAGCTATGATCGCAGGCGTGATCTCGGCGATCGGGTACATCGGCTTTACCAGTTCCCAGTTGCTGGCGGGCGCCAAACTGGCTTCCGCGACTTTTGCCGAGATAGACATGACCACGGCCCTGATCATCATGGGTGTTGTTGCCGTAGTCTATACCGGCATCGGCGGATTGAAGGCCGTCATTTACACCGATACCATCCAGTGGCTCATCCTCATGTGCGGCCTGGTTCTTATTGGCATCCCGGTCGCATATTTTGCCATTGGAGGCATGGACGTCATCAAGGCAACCATTGGCAAAGAATTTCTAACCCTTTCAAATGTGACCTGGCAACAACTTGTCAATTGGGGAGTTACCATTATTCCAATTTGGTTTGTCGGTATGACCTTATACCAGAGAATATACGCTTCCAAAAATAAAAAGCAGGCCCAAAGAGCGTGGTTTATTGCAGGTTTGTTCGAATGGCCGCTGATGGCACTTATGGGAACAGTTTTGGGGATGTTTGCGCGCGTGGCTTTTGAAAACGGCATGTTCACAGGCGCCGGCTATCCTCCCGGGGCCGGCATAGATTCAGAAACCGCATTGCCTGTCTTGTTAAACACTGTTCTGCCTGCAGGTTTAATGGGGCTGATGCTGGCGGCTTATTTTTCCGCCATTTTATCCACAGCCGACAGTTGCCTTATGGCAGCTTCCGGAAATGTACAAACAGATATCCTGGACAGGATTATAAAACCGGCCAAGGGAATGAAAGCCCGATTAAGGGTTTCACAGATCATAACGCTGGCCATAGGAGCTCTGGCACTTGTGCTGGCCCATTCCATGACCAATGTATTGGAGCTGATGCTTTATTCATACGCGTTCATGGTATCCGGCCTGTTCATTCCCATACTGGCGGCGTTGTATACCAGAAGGCCGAATGCCACTGCTGCACTCCCGGCCATGATAGCAGGAGGAACGACAACCATCTTGCTTATCCTTTTAAAAGTACCTCTTCCGTTCGGCTTGAATGAAAATATATTCGGGATAACCGTTTCGGCTGTATTTTATATTCTTATATCTATCTTTACTTCAAAATCCAAACAAATAATATCTAATCCATGAAAAACATACTCTTTGCTCTTCTTTTTCTGACGGCCTGTACTGCCAGACCTCAGGTGCTTGTCAATCAGCTGGGTCATTATCCCGACCGGGAAAAGATTGCCCTTACAGAGGGTTCTTTTACCGGAACGTTCCGGGTTATTGACGAACAAACCGGTGAAACTGTATACGAAAATACGGCGGGGGAAACCGTCGCATCTCCTTTTTCGGGCAAAATGCTTACACAACTGGATTTTACACCGTTTAACAAACCGGGGGCATACCGCATAGTTACAGAAAACGGAGACTCTTCCCCTGTTTTCCGTATTGATGAAAATGTATTGGCACCACTGGCAGCAAGTGCCCTGGAAGCATTTACCCTGCAGCGCTCCGAACCGGGCCATCCGGATACCTCGGTGATGATTCATGCTTCTGCCGTTTCTCCGGAAAGACCGGAAGGAACCATTATTTCTTCGCCAAAAGGATGGTATGATGCCGGAGATTACAACAAATACATTGTGAATGCCTCTTATACCACCGGGCTTGTTCTTGCTGGTTATGAACAGTATCCCGGATATTCGCTGAATGACGGTATCCTGAAGGAAATGATGTACAACCTTCAATGGGCTTTGACCATGCAGGATCCGGGCGACGGTGGGGTGTATCACAAATTGACCACTCCTTCTTTTGAAGGATTTGTCAAACCTGAAGACTGTAAACAACAGCGGTATGTGATTCAGAAAACCGTTACGGCCACATTGGATTTTGCTGCATCTATGGCACAGGCAGCCAGGATTTACAGACAATTTCCTGAATACGCACAGATTGCTGCAGAAATGGAAAAGGCCGCAGAATATGCATACAGCTGGGCGTTGGCTAATCCCGATGCACTGTACAATCAATTTGAAATGAATAAACAATTTGATCCTGACGTTCAAACGGGAGCTTACGGAGATCGTTCCGCCCATGACGAATTCTTCTGGGCATCATGCGAATTATACCTGACAACAGGGAAAGATCTTTATAATGAAAAATTGATGGAATATGCTCCCGGTTCATTTACAGCACCCACCTGGGGAAATGTGAACGGATTGGGATATTTTGCATTGCTGACAAACGGAAAGGCAACGGAGACCATGAAACAGCATGTAATAAGTTTCTGTGACAGTATTGCCCTGAAAGCGCAAGGAGCCGCCTATGCTTCTTCTTACGGTAACTCGGAACGGGATTTCTTCTGGGGGTGCTTGTCGGAAAGTTGCCTGAGCAATGCCATTTCTCTTCTTTACGGCTACGAACTGAACGGAAACAAAGACTACAAAGAACAGGCTTTTCATAATATGGACTACCTTTTGGGAAGGAATCCTCTGGGATATTGTTATGTAACGGGTATGGGAACAAAAAGTCCCGTAAATCCGCATCATCGACTGGCGGCTACAGATGATCTTCCGGGACCGCTTCCCGGGTTCCTGGTTGGAGGTCCCAATCCCGGCAAACAGGACGGATGTGCTTATCCGTCAGATTATCCGGACGAAAGTTACATAGATGTGGTAGAATCTTATGCTTCTAATGAAATTGCCATAAACTGGAATGCTACTTTGTTGCATCTTGCGGTGGCTCTTGATGCGCTTTCCCAACAGCCCTGACACGCCACAACTGCCAACTGTTCCATATATTCTGCCACAATACGTATGTGGCGGGAACAATCGATGCCATGGGATAAAGGTACATTTGTGTCATCCAGATGGCCAGTAACGTATTTTTTTGTCCCAGAGCCTGTCCGCCGCCTATGCTGTCCCCGTAACGTTTCCCGATCCACCTCCCGACTGCAAACTGCAGGATACACTCCATCAGAGAAATCAGTGTCATGATCAGGATCACGGGGATCCCTGAACGATCCTGATGGATGATGAATTCTATGGTTTGGCCGAAAACCAGTGTCAAGGCAAAAGCCCACAGGTAAAAGGGCACATTGCGGAAGCGTGCGATCCCGTTGCGTATTTTCGGAAAAAAACGCTGACACA
>ERZ795053.7152-NODE-7152-length-10844-cov-15.739920_pt1 | contig 10844 bp, 8 predicted proteins | sample MGYA00375137_ERZ795053 | MGnify/ENA primary metagenome ERZ795053 (study PRJEB30182, sample SAMN05720284) | activated sludge metagenome | isolation source: Anaerobic digester | place: Hong Kong | collected 2014-12-17 ... | reverse complement strand
GAAATATTCAAAGGAGGGTTTAATAGCTACCGGTTGTTCGATTCCAGCTTATCCAGCAGCAATTGGATTTCCACAGCGTATTGATAGTGTAGATCCGGGTCGAGAGCGAGCGCCGGATCACGGTCGCCTTCGAGGATAGCTTTCAGCTTAGTCGCTAGCAGCTTGCCGGCCGGCGGCACATTCGGGCTGACGGTGATTTGTTCCAGCTTGGTGGCCAGTATGCGAATAGCCTCGGTATCCGCAGTGCGCAACGCCTGGCCAATCTGGGTACACAGACGGATGCCGGGATTACTGTTTTCACCACCAGCGCGTCGATAGGCCAGATATTTGTGGATTGCCTGCTGCCGCGCCTGATCGGCGACTTCGACGTTCTGAACCGATTGACTGACATCGTGCAGACCACGCCGGATAGCCCAATTACGGGCAGTGGGACTTTCAGGAGGATTGCACTCGCTAGCGCGGTATAGCTCTTGACGAGCTTCATCGGGTCGTCGTAATTGGATCAGCACATTCGCCAACTTATTGCGGCTGGATTCCTCGCCATGTCCATCACCCATTTGCGCGTACAGCTCAGCCATTCGCCGGTAGGCCAGCACCGCTTCCTCGAGCTGGCCCAGTATCTGGTGCAAATGCCCCAGTTCGCCTAATATCTCGGCAATCCCCCGACGAAGACGTTGCTGTTCATATAGATAGAGTGACTTCTGACAGGCCTGTAACGCTTGCTCCATCTTTCCATCGAGCTTGTAAGCCATGCCGAGTTGTCGCCAGGCCTGGGCGACATTTTCTGGTTGGCCCAAGATTTCAAATGTGCGCCGAGCGGTATCATACATCGTTGCAGCGTCAGCATAGTGGCCTTGACGTTGACGCACCAGACCAAGTTGCATCTGATTAGTGGCAACCGTAGGACTCGGCTCTTTGGGGTCAGCTTGAGCCAGCGCCGCCTCATAAGCGGCAGCTGCATCCTGCAGACGTCGCAAATAAGTTAGACAATCACCAATTTCTGCATCAGCAACCGCTGCCATACGCGCGGCGCTGGAATTACCTGCTTCGGCCAGCATACGAAATTCATGGCGAGCGGTAGTCAATTCTCGAACCGCCGGTTCGGATGCGCCGGCCTGTTTCAGCAACTTGCCTAACTCGAAATACGACCTCGCCCTATCATAAGAAGCGCCAGGATAAGCATTGACGCCTGCTTCCTGGCATTGATGAACCAAGTGTCGGGCAGCTTGCACTGCATCTTCCAATGCCCCACCATCACGCAGCCGCTCAAGACGCAACCGCTCGCTTTCAAAGCGGGTCCGACTCCAGCCCGGCAGCGCCTGGCCCGCACGCTCACGGACGGCGGCAGCTTCGGCCAGCGCTGCGGGAGCGCCAAGATGAGTAAATAATTGCTCCATTTGACCCGCTAACCGGGCTGTCCGCTCGGGTATTGGATTTTGCTGGCAGTCTCTGAGTAGCGCTAGTAGATTGGGCAGTTCCAGTCGAAGCAGGCGCAGGGTTCGAGCATGATCCTTGAAGTACTGTTGATAGAGAATCGATAACAGATGTTCCATGGCGTCGCGCCAGCGTTCCCGCCACTTCGCCCGCTGCTGGGCATCCAGTTGTCCATTCAGATAGTTAGACAACGCCGGATTGATGCGCAGGTGGCCGTAGCTCTCATCTTTGGCCAAATGCAGGGCGGTTAGGCGTTCGCACAGCATATCGGCGGCCTGTTTGTTGATTTCCCAGGCGTGCTTGAGAACCTGGCGGTTAATTCCATTCCTGGCAAAGGCCAGTAGAGCTAATTGTTCCCGGTCACCTGCTGGCAGTCGGCGCAGAGCTAATTCCAATTCCAGATAGAGGGGCCACTGTGCATCATCGCCGTGGCGGCGTAGCAGTTCCAGGCGGATGGAATGGAGATATTTCAGAGCGGCATAGATTCCCTGAATGCTGATTTCATGAGCCAGGCGGCGCAAGGCCCCAGGATGGCCGCCCGCCAACGCGACCAGTTTGTGTAAAGACTGAAATCCTTCGTCATCGTCGGTGGGCGGAGGCTCCCCAGTAACAATTAATGTTTGGCCTATCAGAGTAATTGCATCGTCGTCATCCAATGGCCCTAAGACCATTTCCTTCCAGGGCGCAGCGAAAGAAGGCGGTCCCAGTCGACCCGTCGCCAGCAGCCGCAGCCCAGGCCACTCATCCAACAGTTTTTTCCAAAACCGTTCGAGCGCTTCATCATGCTCCGAAGGCCATTGCTCGATCTGGTCCAGGACGATAAGCGTTGGTTCAGCATGCAGAGTTTGCCAAATGTGATCCACGGCCTGCCAAATTCCTGGGTAACGCCCAACAGTCCAGTGTTGGCCGTTAGGCAGTAATTGCTGACCGAGGCGCTCCACCAAGGTGCGGAACTCGCTGGCATCATCATCCTGTAAATAGGCGGCGTGCCGGTAACGCCCACAACGCACCAACCACCTGGCCAAGGTAACCGCGGTCGCGGTTTTACCACAACCGCTAGGACCACGAAGAAAAATCGCGTAATAATAGTCAAATAGCCGTTCCATAGCCAACAGGTTACGACTGTGTCCGACGAAACCGGTAGATGGCGGATCGGGCAATCCGCCCAAGGAGCCGATCCTGCTTTGCCCGAGTAACCGACGCCAGAGTTCCAGGGGGGGGCGCAGTACGAGGCGGGAATCGTGATGACCCAGATAGGCCTGGATGGCGAACCAATCTTGCAGGTGGACGCCGCCACCACCCAATCCCTGAACGCGGTAGCTATCGCTGACCAGTCGCCGCTGACCTGCAAACACAGCTTGAGCAATCCGCGCGCCGCGTAGCAGCTCTTCATAAAATATGCTCCAAAACCGCCGCAGCGCTTCTGCCGACGTCTCAGGATGCAGGGTAATCACGGTAGCGATCCCTGCGCTCAACAGGGTTGAAGCCACCATGACATTCATAGGCGTCGGGCAAGTCAGGGCTATCAAGCGAATCCGATAGGTTGCCAACAATGACGCCAGCGCTGGGATCGGCGTAAATTCGGCTTCGCGGTACTTGGCTATCAGCGGATCCTGACTGGTTTCAAAGACAAACCATGCAGTGTGATGCTCATCGTCAGTAGAGGGCGGCGGCAAATAACCATCCAGATGGAGGGCGGTGAACGGTCGTCCCGCCGCCCAAGCCTCGTTCAACTGTTTTTCCAGCGTCGCCAGCGTCGGCGGCGCCAGCACCCGGGTTTCGACCAGAGCGCCCAGAGGACTCAGGGCCTCGAACAGTGGCAGCGCGCTGCGCCGGTAATCGGGATGCCCGGTAGGTTCGGTATCGGGACGTGGACTGATAACCAACAGTCGCAGCGGCGGATACGCTGGCGGAACAGGATCGCCGCCACCGGCCAGCCGTCGTTGAAACTCGATCGGCTGTTTGCCCTGGATCAGGAAACCTGTTTCGTCATGCAACAGCTCCCAGGGTAGTTCTAACAAGGTCGACGATGGCGATTGCCCAGTTTGAGTTCGGAGGATCAAGCGATGTTCACGCGGGTCGGCGGGATCGCGCCAACTCGTAGTCAGGGTGTGCAATTCAGGGCGGTCAAGGGTGGCCTGGTACAACCGACGTCCCCAATTGGCCAACATGGCGTCGGTGCGGCGGGCGATTTGCCGCGCGGCATCGGTCGGCCAAGACAACTGGTTTTGCCAATACCAGCGCAGGGTGCGCGTCGCTACGGGTGGGGGCAGGGGGCCGGAAATTGTGTCTATGCTGAGTGCGGATTCAGAGTCGGGATAACGATGCAGGTGGGCGGCAATCTGCTGGTGGTTAGATGATGAATGATTTGCTGGACTGAAGAACAGTTCGAGTTCAACGCTTGGCGGTGGCGTGCGATCGGTGGCCGTATCGGCGGTGCGTGGCGCGCCTAGCACATTGAGCAATGCTGGCAGTGCCGCGCCCAGTCCCTCGGCAGTGAGAATAATAGGCGGCGTCGGTGGTTGTGGCGTGAACCAGTGATTGAGCGCGGTCGGGTCCATACCGGGTAACAGCAAGGGAATAACGCGATAAGCATCTGCTCGCCGCCGTTCCGCTTCCTGGGCGACTTCGATTTCCCGGCGCAACCAGGCCAGATCACTAGTATTGAGTCCCAGCAATACAATGACGTGTCGGGCTTGCTCGATTGCCCAGCGTACATCCTGCGCCAAGCGTTCATTACCGCGTAACTGGTAGGTATCGCGCCAGACTGGAATGCGACAGGCTTCCAGGGCCAGTCCTAGATCCCGGGCGAATTCATCTTCAGTGAAGGCATGGCAGATAAATAATAGAGGAGCGGCGGACATCAGGTAGTTCCGGGCAACTTGGAGGAAATAAGGAATAAGAAATATGGATATAGAGTAGCGCAAAAATACTATGGTGAAACCCTTGAAAATTGAGGTTTCATCCCCATTTCTGAATTTAAGAGAAAGGCGTTTGTGAAAACGCCAGAACCTGAAACGTGAATGAAAGGAGGTGTAACCATGGCTCTGATGCGCTATGAACCTTTCAATCTGCTGAACCAGTTGCAGCGGGAAATGAACCGGCTGTTTGATACCAGTCGGATGGGTGATGAGGAAAGTGGGCATTTGCTGGCTGATTGGGCGCCAGCGGTGGATATTAAGGAAGAGCCGGCACAGTTCGTGATTCATGCTGATGTGCCGGGCGTCGAAGCCAAGGATATTGATATCACCCTGGAGAATGGCGTGTTGACCCTCAAGGGGCAACGGGCGTTTGACAAGCAGGAAGAGACCGAAAATTACCGCCGGGTCGAGCGGGTGCGCGGCACGTTCCTGCGCCGGTTCTCACTGCCAGAGGCGGTGAATGCCGAGAAAGTGGCCGCCAAGTGCAAGGATGGCGTGCTGGAGGTGATCGTGCCGAAACGTGAATCGGCGCAACCCCGGCGGATTACTATTGAAAGCTGATTGCAATCAGCGCGAGTGAACGCGGCGCAATGCGACGGTTACTCGGCCTAACCAAAAGCGTGGGTTTTCAGCCCGCGCTTTTTTGTTTAAAAAGAGATTGCTATGAACCAACTCTACATTATCGGCGCTGGCCCCGGCGGGCTGGAGCACCTCAGCCCCGCTGCTCACGCCGCGCTGGAATCCTGCACCGACTTGGCCGGTCATGGGCTGTACCTGAATCTGCTGGGTGAGTTGACTGCGGGCAAGACTCGCCACAAGACGCCGATGGGCGAAGAGATCGCCCGCGCTGCGCTGGCGCTGGACCTCGCGGCGAGCGGTCGCACCACCGCGCTGATTTCCAGCGGCGACGCCGGTATTTACGGGATGGCCACGGTGGTGTTCGAACTGTTGGCGCGCAAACCAAAACCGGAATGGGCGGAAGTTCAAATTGAGGTGATTCCGGGTATTTCGGCCATGCAAGCGGCGGCGGCTCGGGTGGGCGCACCGCTGGCGCATGACTTTTGCGTGATTTCCCTGTCCGATCTGCTCACGCCCTGGGAATTGATTGCCAAGCGCATTGACTTGGCTGGCCAAGGCGATTTCGCCATCGCCTTCTACAACGCCGTTTCTAACAAGCGCTCCTGGCAATTGCTGGAAGCCCGGCAAATCCTGCTCCGTTACCGCCAGCCGGAAACCCCGGTGATCGTCGCCTTCAACGTCACGCGCAAGGGCGAAGAACTGACGATCACCACGCTTGGCGAACTCGACCCGGAGCCTCTGAATATGTTGTCGCTGGTATTGGTCGGCAACAGCGAAACCCGGCGCGTTGGCCCGTGGGTTTACACCCCGCGCGGCTATCACACCAAACCGGAACTGGCGGAAACGACCAACCATCACGACGGGTCAGCGGCTCAAGACCGCATCCCTGGATGACACCAGTAGAGTCCCTGGGCTTGCGTTCGCAAGGTGTCTTGCCGGTCTTTCCAGTCCGGCATGGCGCGCTCCAGAACGCCCCAGAACGCCAGCGAATGATTAGGCTCCGCCAGATGCGCCAGTTCATGGACAATCACGTAGTCGATCAGGCGCACCGGCAACTGGAGCGACTTCCAGTTGAACCAGAGGACTTGATCCTTGCCGCAGGAACCCCAGCGAAAGCCCAGATCGCCGAGCCTGACGCTTGCAGGGGCCAAGCCGATACGCGGTGAAAGCCAGTCTGCCCGTTCCACGATCCACGGTCGACCGTGGTCAATATACCAGCGCCGAAAATGCGCCATGCCGTTCGCGGTCGCATCTTTACGCATGAGGAAACGCCGGCCCTCGAAACGCAAGGCGTCCGCCTGATGTGGAAGCAGCGTCAGCCGATAGTTGCAGCCGAGGTAGCGGAAATTTTCGCCGCTGACATACTCCGGTTCGCGCATCGGGGGCGCAAGTTGCGCCTTGAGCGCCCGTTTGCCCTCCACCCACAATAACCTCGGGCGCGTCCAGTGGGCCAGGGCGTCCGCCGTGGCCGATTCAGGGCAATGAATCACCGGTTCCCCGCTCCGGTCAACGGTCAACCCCAGGGTTTTCCGTCGCGCGCTGCGCTGAACGGTGAAGGTCAAGCCGCCGACCTCCAGCGTTTCGCTCATGGCCTGGCCAAATGTTCGCGGTTTTCCCACGCCAGCGCCACCAGCCGCTGGGCCAGATCGCGTTCCCCACTGGATGGGCAAAGTCCTCTCTGATCAAGATCACGAACCAGCGCCCGGGTCAGCAACTCCCGCATGTCCGGGTTTTTCCAGAACCCCACTTTGGCCACTTCCTGGCGGATGCGCTCGACCATCTCTAGCGTCATGGCCATCGCCGCAACGCGCTGCGCTTCCGTGAGCGCGCTCCCCCTGCCGCATTCCTCCAGCACCAGACGCACGAACGGAACCTGCGCCCTGGGATCGAGATCAGGAAATTCAATGCGGTCGCCCCGCCGCAATTCCTCGATGAGTTGGCGCAACTCGCGTTCCAGCGCGTCCCAGTCGTCTTTGAAGCGCTGGAGGATTTCTTCTAGCTTCTCGCTCATTTTGCGGGCGTAGGCCGGATTCTGGCTGGCAAAACCGGTGAGGTGATAGCGGGCGGCGTGTTGCATCTGCGCGGCGCGGGTGCGGCTGTTGCCCTGGGCGGCCAGCACGTTCTCAAATTCGGCGTCGGTAATGGCGGTGGGCGGAATCTTCGGGTCCACGCCCCGCGCGGTAATATGCGCGTCAATCAGCGCTTGCACCTTCTCCGCCACGCCCAGCAGGTTAAGCGCCGGATCACGATACAGATTCGCCGCGACCTTGTTGATGAAACCGAGCAATTTGGCGTCGCGGAACACTGCGTCGGGGACTTCGGGCCGATGCTCCAGCATGTTCAACGTTTCGTAGAACGCGCGCAACTTGTTGATGAAGTCGGCGCGGATTTTCAGATCCGCCAGCCCGTCCACGCAGGCGCTGACCTGGGCTTGCAGGTCGGTGACGCCACGATCAGTGAACACCGCGACGGCGCGCGCTCGCCGGTCGAGCAGTTTCGGCAACTCGACGCTGATGTCGATCAGCGCCCCCGCCGTATCCGCGCCGTCGTAGTCGCTGAGGGCTTCCCGCAGATGGCGGGCCACGCCGATGTAATCCACCACGTAGCCGCAGCGTTTGTGGCCACAAGTGCGATTAACGCGGGCGATGGCTTACAGCAGTTCATGGGCGATCATCTTGCGGTCGAGATACAACGCCTGTTCAATGGGCGCATCGAAGCCGGTGAGCAGCATGTTGTTGACGACCAGTATCGCCAGCGGGTCGGTCTGGTCGGTTCGCTCGCTCCCCAACGGGCGCTTGAAGCGTTGAATATGCCGCTCCTGCCGTTCCTGGTCGGTCCAGTCCCGCCAGGATTCGGGGTCGTTGTGGTTCCCGGAGAACACAGCGGCAATTTCCACATTCCGTAGCAATGGCAAATGCCGATAGGCGCGGAGCAGGAACCGGGTGTAGTGATCCAGTTGTTCCGCCTGATCGTCTGGCAGCGTGCGCAAGGTTGCCGGCAACGCCGTCAGTTTCCGCACCAGCCAGCGCCGCCAGCGCGTGAGTTTCTTCTGGTAGGTCACCGCCGCCTGCCGGCTGGTGGCCACGACTTGCGCCTTGTAGCCCTCCGGTAGCACGACGCCGATATAGTGAACCAGCAGGTCAAGCGCCTTGCGGGAAATCAGGCGCGGCGCTTCCAGCACATCGCCCTCGGTCGCGTATCGGGCCTTGATGACGGCCAGTTCCTCGTCAGTGTAGTCGCGGAACAAATCCTCGAACAATTGATCGAGGTTGGCGGCGTTTTTTACCAGTCCATCGGCGGTGCGGCCTTCGTAGAGGATCGGGACGGTAGCGCCGTCCAGCTCGGCGTCTTGCAGGACATAGCGGTCGATGAAATCGCCGAAAATTTCCGCGGTGGGTTTCTTGTCGCTGCGGAAAATCGGGGTGCCGGTGAAGCCGATCAGCGCGGCATTGGGCAAGGCTTTACGCAGATTGCGGTGCAGGGTGCGGGTGTTGCTGCGGTGCGCTTCGTCCACCAGCACCAGAATGTCCGCCGACTCGTTGAGCACCGGGAATTCTTCGAAGCGGATGCTCTCTTCAAAGGTGACGGTCTTTTCGATCACCGGCTGGTCCTTGCCCGGCAATTTTTCCCGGTGAACGGCGGTCAGGGCGACTTTTTCGCCACTGCGGCGCTGCTCCGTATCCTGATATTTCTGGAGCATGGCGAACACCAGGTCCGGCGTCGTTTCCCGCAGGATGCGCTGGGTGCGGGCGGTCGGCGATTCGCGCAACCGGGCGTCGCGTTCGTCGGGCCGCAGGGTTTCGCCGGACAGGCGCGCGGTCTCGCGTAATTGCTGTTCCAGGTCGGTGCGGTCGGTGACGACGACGACTTTGTAGCGGTTCAACGGCGGCGTCATGCGCAGCTTGCGCACCAGAAACACCATGCTCAGGCTTTTGCCGGAACCCTGGGTGTGCCAGATGACGCCGCCGCGCTGGTCGGGCGAACCGCCTGCTTGCAGGCGGGCGATGGCGCGATGCACGGCGCGGAATTGCTGATAGCGCGCTACGACTTTGCGGGTCTTGCCGTCCACCGGCTGGAACACGGTGAAGTTGCGGATCAGGTCAAGCAGATGCGCCGGGCGCAGCATTCCGGCGATGAGAATGTGCTGACTGTGCAGAGTGGCGGGGCGCTGCTCTGGCGAACGGAAGAACAAGGGCGTACCGGCGCGCTCGGTCTGCTCGGGTCCAAACACCGCCAGTTCCTGCGCGGCCTCGGCCTGGTCCGGCAGGGCGGTCAGCAACCCCAGTTCCTCGGCGACGGTGGACAGCGGAACCGGGCTGGCGTCGGCCCATTCCAGCCAGGCTTCTGGCGGGGCGCCAATCGTGGCGGCGCGGGCCTCGAAGAAGTCGCTGGCGATGAGCAGTTGGTTGGTGTGGAACAGCCTCTCGACGCCTTCGTTCTCGGTGTAGCGGGAGGGAAACAGCTCGCGGTGCTGGTTGGAGTAGCGCAGCAATTGATTGATGGCTTCCTGGATGGGATTGCGAATGCCGGGGCTTTTGCACTCGGCGACCGCCAGCGGGATGCCGTTGACGAACAGCACGATGTCCGGGATGACGTGGCCGCGCCCGCTGCTCAGTTCGACCTTGAATTGGTTGATGACCAGGAAATCGTTACGGTTCGGGTTCTCGAAGTCGATGTACTGGATCGGTTGCGGGCGGCCCTGCGCCCAGTCCGGCAGGCCGTCGACTACCGTACCCTTGAGCAGCCGTTCAGTAGCGGACTGGTTAACGTCCATCAGGCGATGGCCGGGAGCTTGCTCCAGGTCGCGGATGGCGCGGGCGATGCGGCTGTCGTCCAGCCACGGCTGGCCGTCGCGTAAATTGAGTTTGCGCAGCGCGGCGGCGAGCCGGCCCTTGAGCAGCACTTCGCGGAAATTGCTCCGCTCGGTCGATTGAGGGGTCTCGGCGCCGCCTTCCCGCCATTGCCAGCCCATGATCTGGAGTTGCCGGCAGAACGGCAATTCGACGAGGTCGCGTTCCCACTGGATGGGGTTATTCATGGATCGACCTTGAAATCATCCTAAAACTCGTCGGTCACCTCAATCTTGAGCAAGGTTGAGCGTAGACAATACCTCGGGCGGGATAGCCGCCATGTGCTTATCCTTATGCACGAGGCAGGCTTCATGTGCTAAAGCAGTAGCAGCGATTAACGAGTCAATGGTAGGAAGCCTGACGATTAAGCGATCAATCAATCGCAAAGAAGCCAGGGCAATTTTGTTATCCACCGGCTCAACACGGGTAAACAGGGGTAGATGTAAATCAATCGTTCGCTCGATCTCTTCCTGGGGCTGTCCCAATTCGCGAAGCTTCCGCCCAAACTCTGCTATCGATACTGCGCAAAGCAAAAAGTCATTTTGGGAATCCTCAAAGAGCGTTAATACTCGATCGACTTCCGGTTCCTTTCGGTAGAACACCAAGAGAGCCGAGGTATCCAGGAGAAATTTCATCTGCCCAGCGCCTTCATGCGTTCGATATCTTCACGTTCGCGTTCTTCATCCAGTTCGGTGATGACATCGCGCTCAGGGGCTAAATGGGCGCCCATGCCCATCAGGCGCCGCGCCATTTCCGCCCGGTCGGGGATGACCCGAACGATGATTTCATCCTTGCCTTCTACGGGAAGCCAGTCGAGTTTGTATCCTGGTTTGATACCTAACATCCGTGCAACATCGATAGGTATGGTGACCATATTTTTCTGGGTAACGGTAGTCATCATGGAATTATTTAATCACTGGATTTTAAAAATTCATGGAATTATAGAGGGCATTAACCGGATTAGGGAAATTGTGCTAAAGCGGATGGGTCAGCTTGTGCTAAATCAGGTTCAAAAAACTATATGTTGTGTCTAAACCGGCTTTTTCGCCGCTGACACCAC
>ERZ795053.7149-NODE-7149-length-10846-cov-9.563340_pt1 | contig 10846 bp, 10 predicted proteins | sample MGYA00375137_ERZ795053 | MGnify/ENA primary metagenome ERZ795053 (study PRJEB30182, sample SAMN05720284) | activated sludge metagenome | isolation source: Anaerobic digester | place: Hong Kong | collected 2014-12-17 ... | reverse complement strand
GTGTGCTCTTCCGATCTACTTCGTTGCTCGACAGGTTGGGTCCGGTAACCGCACCCTGCACGACGACGAATTTCAGGTCGGGAAACTCCGCGGCCACGGTCTCTGCGGCCTGGTTGTTCTGGCCGCCATGGGCGATGATGAGATCAGGACCGTCTGCCGCGAGTTCGCGCAACGCCGCCGCCAGGAGCTCCGGCTCCGGCTTGACGCCGTCGATGTAGTTGATCTTCGCTCCGAGCTCATCGCGGATCGCAACGAGCCCGTTGTACCCTGCTTCCATGAAGCCGTTGTCGTCTATCTGCCCCGCCAGGAGCATGGAGACGGAGAGCTGATCGTCATCCGCCGACGCGGCGAGGGGAAGAGCCACGGCAACACCAGCCACAGCCATGGTCCGAAACAGGCGTCTGAGCAAAGCGAATTCCTCCTTCTGGTATCTTCTGTGAAGCACAGGATTACACTGTCGGTCGGGCCGGGTCCCCATCGAAATTCAGGGAATCGCCGACGAACCGCGGAACGAACGCTTCCTTGATGGCGTTCGAGCGACCGCCCCGCGGTCCCAGCTTGGGACCATGGCTATCCATATGATATTACGCGAAAAAGCGGATCGTCCCGCCGGGCTACTCCGACGCCGATTCGGCACCGCTTTCCGGCGGCCTGGGCATCGCCGGGGCGCCCGAGGATACGCCGACCTGCGCCGGGCGCAGCAGCCGGTCGCCGATGTTGAAGCCGACGCCCATGATCTGGACGATGTCACCGGCCTTGGTGCCGGGGATCGGCGCCTCGAACATCGCCTGATGCTGCTTAGGGTCGAAACGCTCGCCGACTTCGGGAACGATCTTGTGGATCTTGTGCTTCTCGAAGGCGGCGAGGAGGTCGCGCTGCGTCAGCTCGATTCCCTCGATAAGCCCGGGCGCCGCCTCGCGCACCACGTCGGTCACATTGCCCATGGCGCGGTCGAAATTGTCGTAAACCGAGAGGAGGTCGCGGGCAAAGCGCGTGGAAGCGTAGAGCTCGGCGTCCCGCCTGTCGCGGTCGGACCGCTTGCGGAGGTTCTCGGTATCCGCCAGCGCGCGCAGCAGACGGTCCTTCAGCTCGGCCACCTCGAGGCGCAGGGCGTCGGCCTCGTCGATGTCGATCTCCGTGTCCCCGACAACCTCCGTGTCGCCAAAATCGGCTTCGGGATCGTCCAGGAAGGAATCGTCCCCCGAACCGAAGGATTTGTTCTCTCGTGCCATCGCATCGTCCTCAACGTCAGCCGCGGCTGGAAACCAGCCTGCCGACCAGCTGCGCCGTGAAGTCGACGATCGGCACGATGCGCCCGTAGTTGAGCCGCGTCGGTCCGATCACGCCCACTGCGCCGATGATCTTCCGGTCGGCATTCATATAGGGAGACACCACCAGAGAGGAACCGGAAAGTGAAAAAAGCTTGTTCTCCGACCCGATGAACACGCGCACGCCGGCACCGCCCTCGGCGAGGTCGAGCAGTTGCGCCACATCGCGCTTGCGTTCCAGATCGGCAAAGAGCTCCCGGATGCGCTCGAGATGCGCGGCGTCCTCGGTGCCTTCGATGAGATTGGCCCGGCCGTGCACGATCAGGCGCTCGTGCCGCCCGTCGTCCTCCTGCGCCCAGACGGCGGTCCCACCCTCAACGAGCGATTGCGAGAGCGTGTCGAGCTCGGCGCGGCGCCGGGCGATCTCGGCGGTGACGACCGTCCGCATTTCCGAAAGGGTCCGGCCCTCGAGGATCGCGTTGAGAAAATTCGCCGCCTCGCGCATGGCCGAGGGCGTCAGACCGAGCGGTGCGTCGAAGAGCCGGTTCTCGACCTGCCCGTCCGCGGTGACGAGCACCACCAGCACGCGGTCGGGCGAGAGGCTGACGAATTCGATATGCCGGATCGGCGCCTCGGACTTGGGCGTCAGCACCAGGCTCGCCCCGTGGGTGAGGTCCGAGAGCATGTCGCCGGCGCGGTCGAGGATGGCGGAGATGTCGTGGTCGTTGCCGGAGAGCGAACGCTCGATCTCCGCCCGTTCCGCACCCGAGACGTCGCCGATCTCGAGGATCCCGTCCACGAACATGCGCAAGCCGAGCTGCGTCGGGATGCGGCCGGCGGAGACATGCGGGGAACTCAGGAGCCCGAGATATTCCAGGTCCTGCATGACGTTGCGGATCGTCGCGGCCGAGACGCCCTCCGAAAGGGCGCGCGAGAGCGTGCGCGATCCGACCGGCTCCCCGGTTTCGAGATAGGTCTCCACGAGCCGGCGAAACACCTCGCGGCTGCGATCGTTCATGGCGGCGAGCTGCGAAACCGGAGCGGTCACGGGCGCTGGGCATCCTCCCCCGTTGCTCCTTTTCACTTAGGCACCGGCGGGGGACCGGTCAATCTCGGAGCGCAAGGCGGCGCTGGACGGCATGGCAGCTGCGGGCTAAGAGCCGGTTCCGGAAACCCGCCAGGAGGAAAGACCATGCGCCCGTCCGGACGCGCCGCCGATGCTCTGCGCGACATCTCGATCGAGCCCGGGACGACCCGCCATGCCGAGGGCTCCTGCCTGATCCGCATGGGCGGGACGCATGTGATCTGCACGGCGAGCGTCGAGGAGACGGTGCCGCCCTTCATGCGCAAGTCCGGCCTGGGCTGGGTCACCGCCGAATACGGCATGCTGCCGCGCGCGACCACGACCCGCAACCGCCGGGAGGCGAGCGCCGGCAAGCAATCCGGCCGAACCCAGGAGATCCAGCGCCTGATCGGGCGCAGCCTGCGGGCGGGGATCGACCGTGTCGCCCTCGGCGAGCGGCAGATCACGGTGGATTGCGACGTGATCCAGGCCGATGGCGGGACGCGCTGCGCCTCGATCACTGGCGGCTGGGTCGCGCTGCGGCTCGCGGTGAACCGGCTGCTCGAGGCGGGTGTCGTCAAGACCGATCCGATCACGCATCATGTCGCGGCGGTCAGCTGCGGCATCTATGGCGGCCAGCCGGTGCTCGATCTCGACTATGCAGAGGACAGCGCCGCCGGCACGGATGCGAATTTCGTCATGACCGGCGAACTGGGGCTGATCGAGGTTCAGGGCAGCGCAGAAGGGGCGACCTTCACGCGGACGGAGCTCGGCCGGCTGATCGATCTCGCCGAGACAGGCATCGCCGCGCTGGTCGCGGCGCAGCGGGCTGCGACCGCGTGAGCCGGCGCTTTTCCGGATCGAAACTGGTTGCGGCAACGCACAACCGCGGGAAGCTCGAGGAGATCCGCCATCTCTTCGCGGCGTTCCCGGTGGAGATCCTCGCGGCGGCCAACCTCGGGCTTGCCGAGCCCGCGGAGACGGAGACGACTTTCCTCGGCAATGCCCGGATCAAGGCCCATGCCGCCGCGAAGGCGAGCGGGCTGCCCGCGCTCGCGGACGATTCCGGGATCGCCGTTGATGGGTTGGGCGGCGCACCGGGCGTGCATACCGCCGATTGGGCAGAGACCCCCGGGGGCCGGGATTTCGTGCAGGCGATGACGCGGGTCTGGCGCGAGCTCGATGCGGCCGCGGTGCCGGAGCCGCGGACGGCGAGGTTTCTCTGCACGCTGGTCCTGGCCTGGCCGGACGGGCACGACGAGGCCTTCGAGGGCAGGATCGAGGGCCGCTGCGTCTGGCCGATGCGGGGAAGCCAGGGCCATGGCTACGACCCGATGTTCCAGCCTGACGGCTTCGACGTGACGCTCGGCGAGATGGACCGCTGGGAGAAGAATCGCATCAGCCATCGCGGCAACGCCTTCCGCAAGCTCATCGCGGGCTGCTTCGGCCCCGAGCCGGCGTGACCGAGGACTGGCGGTCGGGCGGCTTCGGGATCTATGTCCATTGGCCGTTCTGCCTGGCGAAATGCCCGTATTGCGACTTCAACAGCCATGTTCGCAGCAGAATCGACGAGGCGCGATGGCGCCGGGCGCTGGTCGGGCAGGTCGCGGCGGCGGCTCGGCAGGTGCCGGGCCGCAGGGTCGACACGATCTTCTTCGGCGGTGGCACGCCGAGCCTGATGCCGCCCGAAACCGTGGCGGCGGTGATCGCGGCTGTCAGGGACGGCTGGCCGCAGGCCGGGGACGTGGAAATCACGCTCGAAGCCAATCCCACCTCGGTCGAGGCAGGGCGGTTTCGCGGATTTCGGGACGCGGGCGTCAATCGCGTCTCCATGGGGATCCAGGCGCTCGATGAGGGCGATCTGCGGAGGCTGGGGCGCATGCACAGCGTCGCGGAAGCGATCCGGGCCTATGAGATCGCGCGGGACACCTTCGAGCGCGTGAGTTTCGACCTGATCTACGCCCGGCAGGGGCAGACGCTGGATCAGTGGCGCGCGGAGCTTGGCCGCGCCCTCGCCCTCGCCGTGGATCACCTGTCGCTCTACCAACTGACGATCGAGGATGGCACGCGCTTCGGCGACATGCATGCCCGCGGGCGCCTGCGCGGCCTGCCCGATGCGGATCTTGCCGCCGACATGTTTGCGGTGACGCAGGAGACCTGCGATGCGGCCGGGATGGGTGGATACGAGATCTCCAACCATGCGCGGCCGGGGGCGGAAAGCCGGCACAACCTGATCTACTGGCGCTACGGCGATTATGCCGGGATCGGTCCCGGTGCACATGGCCGGCTGACTGTCGGGGGCAGGCGCTGGGCCATCGAATCGCCGCGGTCCCCGGAAGCCTGGCTGGCGGCGGCCGAAGGCGATGCGGCGGAGATCACCATCCGTTCCGAGGTCGAGCCGGAAGACCAGGGCGCGGAGATGCTGATCATGGGTCTGCGGCTCCGCGAAGGGGTGGATCTCGCGCGCTACGCACGCCTGACAGGGCGGGAGCTTCCCGCTTTCCGCATCGCGGAGCTCTCCAGCCTCGGACTGCTGGAGCTGGACGGCAGTCGGATATTCGCGACGGAGTCTGGCAGGATCGTGCTCAATGCCGTCATAAAACAGTTGTTAAATCAATAACTTAGCCTGAAAGCACCTGGCAGAGCCGGTCGAGTTCCTCCAGCGTCTGGTAGCGGATCCGCACCTCGCCGTCCGATGTCCCCGGCTTGTGCTCGATGGTGACCTTGAGACGGAGATTCGCCGTCAGATCGGATTCGAGCGCCCGCGTGTCGGCGTCCTTCGCCTCCGGCGCCCTGCGCTGCGCGGCCGGCCGCTCGGTTGCGGCCCGGGCGAGGGCTTCGGTCTGGCGGACCGACAGATCCCGGGCGATCACCTGTTTGGCGAGACCCTCCGGATCCTGGGCGGTGACCAGGGCACGGGCGTGTCCGGCACTCAACTGGCCGTTCCGGACCAAGTCGAGCACCGGCTCGGGCAGGGTCAGGAGGCGGAGCAGGTTGGCGACATGGCTACGGCTCTTGCCGAGGGCCTCGGCGAGGCGCTCCTGGGTATGGCCGAACCGGTCCATCAATTGCCGGTAGCCGAGCGCCTCCTCGACCGCATTGAGATCGGCCCGCTGGATATTCTCGATGATGGCAAGCTCGAGAACCTCGGTATCGTTGAGGTCACGCACGATCGCGGGCAGGTCGTGGATATTGGCGATCTGGGCCGCGCGCCAGCGCCGCTCGCCGGCGACGATCTGGAACTCCTGCGGGCTTCCCGGATAGGGCCGCAGCAGCAGCGGCTGAATGACCCCACGCTCGCGGATCGAGGCCGCCAGCTCGTTGAGCTCCTTTTCGTCGAAGCTGCGCCGCGGCTGGTCTGGATTGGGACGGATCCGGTCGATCGGAACGGTACGGGCCGGCGAGGTCGGTGCCGCGGGCCGGTCGTCCGCTGCCACCGGAGGCTCGGCGGGAGGCGAGATATCCGCGAGCAGCGCCGACAAGCCGCGTCCGAGACCCTTCTTCTCCATCCGTGCGCTCTCCATGTCAGGCCATTTCCGCAAGATGCCGCGTCGCCCCGGCGCGTGCCAGGAACTCGGCCGCGAATTTCTGGTAGGCGACGCTGCCGGAGCTGGAGCGATCGTAGATCAACGCCGGCACGGCATGGGAGGGCGCCTCACTCAACCGGACGTTTCGCGGGATCACCGTGTCATAGACCAGGGTGCCGAGATTGTCGCGAACATCCGAGGCGACCTGTCCCGAGAGATTGTTGCGCCGGTCGTACATGGTCAGGACGATGCCCTGGATCTTCAGGCGGGCGTTCGAACCGTTTCGGATCGTCTGGACTGTCCTCATGAGCTGGGAGAGGCCCTCGAGGGCAAAGAACTCGCATTGCAGGGGGACGAGCACGGAATTCGCCGCGACCAGGGCATTGACGGTCAGCAGGCTGAGCGACGGCGGGCAATCGACGAGAATGAAGTCGAGTTCCCGAAAAGGTTGCGGGTTCGCCGCCAGGGCATCCTCTATCTTGTGTATGCGTCTGGAATCACCCACTAAATCTAGGTCAGTGGAACTGAGATCGGGCGTGGCGGGGATCAGTTGCAGACCCGGAACGAGTGTGGGCGCAAGCTGCATCGCCGCGGAATCGCCGAGCATCAGATCATAGGAGGTGAAGTTCCGGTCCGTCGAGGCGAGGCCGAGGCCGGTGGAGGCATTGCCCTGAGGATCGAGGTCGATCAGCAGCACCCGGTACCCCAGGGCCGCCAGGGCGGTTCCGAGATTGATCGCGGTGGTCGTCTTGCCGACACCGCCCTTCTGGTTGGTGATGGCGACGATCTGCGGTCCAGAACCGGGGTCAGACACGTTCCAGGCCTCCTATTTCCACGATCGCTGCTTCCGGATCGGTTGCGCTGGGATGCAACTGACAGTCGAATCGCCAGTTGCGGCGCGCCTCCTCCACCTCCTTATGCACTGTCCGGCCCTTGGGGAACAAGCCGATACCGCACGCTGCGCGATGAATTTGCGCATAGCCCAGAAGCCTGTTGAGCGGTGCGAGTGCTCGCGCGGAGATTACATCGGCGCGGGCAGGGGCCAAACCTTCGACCCGGCCCGTCTCGATCCTCACATCCAGATTGCACGAAGTGGCTACGGTGCGCAGGAAGGCGCATTTCCGTTCATCGCTCTCGACGAGGGTCACGCGGATCAGTGACCCCTCCGCGCGCGCGAGGAGAGCGACGACCATGCCGGGAAAACCCGCGCCGGAACCGAGATCGAGCCAGCGCCGGGCCTCCGGGGGGCGAAAACGCCAGAGCTGTGCCGAGTCTAGCACATGGCGCCCCCAGGCATCGTCGAGCGATGCCGGAGACACGAGATTGATCCTTCTGTTCCATTTTTCAAGCAGCGCGAGATAAGTCTCGAAATGCTGCATTGTTTCACGTGAAACAACGTATTTGTATTGGAAAGCCGCTGAACCGTCCGAACCCTTCACCCTGCCGCTCGCTCCGAGCCATACCGCCGCACTCCCAGCAACAGCAGGGTCAGAGCAGCAGGCGTCATTCCCTCGATGCGCCCGGCCTGGGCTAGCGTTTCAGGCCGGACCCTTTCGAGCTTCTCTCGCAGCTCCGCGGATAGTCCCGCCATCGCTGCGAATTCGAAATTCAACGGCAGTTTTACGGTCTCATCCCGGTGCAACTGCGCTATCTCGGCCGCCTGCCTTTCCAGATAGGGTGCATAGCGGCATTCCCGCTCCACCTGCCGAAGCGCCACCTTTGGAAACTCCCCAAGTGCTGGAAATGCTTCACAAATCTTGTCCAAACCGATGTTGGGATAGGACAGAAGCTCGAGGGCATCCCGGCGTACGCCGTCCTTCGTGATCCCCAAACCCATAGAAGCGGCCTGGCTCGGTGTGACGACAATACACTTTCCGGCGGACCTGATTTTCTCGAGCAAAGCCTCCTTCACTCCGAAGGCTCTGCGGCGGTCGTCGGAAACACAACCGATAGCGATTCCGCGAAGGGTCAGTCGCTGGTCCGCATTGTCGGCGCGCAGGTGGAGGCGATACTCGGCGCGCGACGTGAACATCCGGTATGGCTCCGAGACACCCCGGGTGATCAGATCGTCGATCATCACTCCGATATAGGCTTCGTCCCGCCCGAGTCGCGTTTCCTCCAACTCTAAAGCGCAGGCGGCGGCATTGATCCCCGCCACCAAGCCCTGTCCGGCCGCCTCTTCATAGCCGGTGGTACCGTTGATCTGTCCCGCAAGGAAGAGTCCCGGCAAGGCTATCACGCTCAGTGTCGCGTTGAGGCACCGAGGGTCCACATAGTCATATTCCACCGCATAGCCTGGACGAACTATCCTCGCGTTTTCAAGGCCATGGATTGTCCGCACGTATTCGGCCTGGACATCTTCCGGCAAGGATGTCGAGATTCCATTAGGATAGACCACGTCACAAGAGAGCCCTTCCGGTTCGAGAAAAACCTGATGAGAGTTCCGATCGCCGAACCGGTTCACCTTGTCTTCGATTGACGGGCAGTAGCGAGGCCCTGCGCCGACGATGTTGCCCCCGAAAAGGGCCGAGCGCGCCAAGTTGCGGTGAATTATCTCGTGCGTGGCCTGGTTCGTGTGGGTGATTCCACAGGAAACCTGCTGCGCAGAGGGGCTGCGGGTCAGGAACGACAAAAACTCCGGGTCGGAGTCGCCTTCTTGGCGCTCGACCCGACCCCAATCGATGCTTCTTCCATCGAGCCGAGGGGGGGTACCAGTCTTGAGCCGCCCGAGCGGAAGACCAAGTTCTTCGATGGTCTCTGCGAGAGGTATCGCCGCATCGTCGCCAAACCGTCCCGCCGGTCGGCTTTCCGATCCGACATGGATCACACCACGCAGAAATGTTCCCGTTGTCAGCACGACCGACCGGCCCCTGATCTCGGTGCCGTCCCGTAGTCGCACGCCGATGCAACGCCCACGATCGCGGACAAGATCCACGACTTCCGATTCCAGGACCTGCAATCCAGGTGAACCTCTGAAGGCCTCCTGCATCGCCCCCCGATAGAGGTCGCGATCGATCTGCGCCCTCGGGCCCTGGGCCGCCGGCCCCTTGCTTCGGTTGAGCAGGCGATACTGGATTGCCGCCCTGTCTGACGCGACGCCAATGAGACCATCCAGGGCATCGATTTCGCGGATAATATGGCCCTTGCCGATGCCACCCATGGCCGGATTGCAGGACATTTCCCCGACACGGTCGAACCGATGGGTAACCATCAAACACCGCGCGCCCATGCGCCAGGCGGCATGGGCCGCCTCGCAGCCGGCATGGCCACCGCCAACGACGATCACATCGAAATCCGGATGTTTCACGTGAAACATTCCCTATTTGCCGAGACAGAAACTCGCAAATATCACGTCGAGGACGGCTTCGACATCGGTTTTTCCGACAAGCGCATCGAGCGACCGGAGTACGGCCCTAATGTGCTCGGAGATCAAGATATTGTCCCCACAACGCGTATCCAACCCAGCAATAGCCATCCTGGCTTCATCCAGTGCATTCCGGATCGCCACACGCTGTCGCTCGTGTGTCAGCGAGGCCGATGACGAGACCCGCTCGCCCAGGACTTCTGCCATTCGGAGGACCAACTGATCGAGGCCCTGTCCCGACGTGCCGGACACTGCCAACCCATCCGACTCGTCGCGGAGATCAGCCTTCGCCAATGCGACGATGTCACCCCCACGGACTCCAACGTCGAGATCTGAGACGTCACCTGGGTCGTCCACTACGAACACTCGCAAGTCGGCGGCCTCGGCACGGTGGCGAGCCCGTGCCACTCCAAGGCTCTCGATCTCCTCGGTGTCGTCCCGGAGCCCTGCCGTATCGAGCAAGGTCACCGGTAGGCCGCGAATGTCCATCCGGACCTCGATCACGTCGCGCGTCGTTCCCGGAATGCTCGAGGTCAGCGCGACCTCACGGGCGGCCAGCGCATTGATCAGCGTCGATTTGCCGACATTCGGCCGGCCCATGATGGCCACCTCAAACCCGTCCCGAAGACGTTCCGCGCCCCGGCTCATCGCGAGTTCTGCGTCGAACTCCCTGGCCACCGAAGCGAGGGTGTCGCGGACGAGGGGCGGAAGCTCCTCGGGCACCTCCTCGTCGGCAAAGTCGATGGTCGCCTCGACATGCGCCAGCGCGCGGACAAGTCTGGTGCGCCAGCCTTCTGCCTTGCGGGACAGACCGCCTTCCATGAGCCGCAAAGCCTGGCGGCGCTGAACCTCGGTTTCCGCTGAGAGAAGATCGGCGAGCCCCTCGACCTGGGCGAGATCGACGCGCCCGTTCATCAGAGCGCGGCGGGTGAATTCTCCGGGCTCGGCGGGGCGAAGGTCGTCGACGGTGGCAAGGACATCGAGGATCCTGCGGGAGACGGCGACGCTGCCGTGAACCTGCAGCTCGACCACATCTTCCCCAGTGAAGCTCGACGGCGCGGAGAAGCGGAACACGACCGCCTGGTCCAGTCTTTCGCCCCTCGCCGGGTCGACCAGCCAACACAGCGAAGCCTGGCGGGGCTCAATGCTTCTGCCTGTCAGGGCGTGCAGGGCCCGGCCGCTCGCCGGCCCGCTGATGCGAATTACCGCAATACCAGACCGACCATAAACAGTAGACTGAGCGAAAATCGTATCGCTCGAAAGCATACCATTATATACTTTTACTAACTGTTCATGGAGTCAAAGAACTCAGAATTCGTCTTCGTCTGCTTTAGTTTCCCGAGAAGGAATTCGATTGCATCCGTCGTTCCCATCGGATTGAGAATTCGCCGAAGGACGAACATCTTGGTAAGATCCGTTTTGTCGACAAGCAGCTCTTCCTTGCGGGTGCCGGACTTCAGGATGTCAACGGCCGGGAACACGCGCTTGTCGGCGATCTTGCGATCGAGCACGAGCTCGGAGTTGCCGGTGCCCTTGAACTCCTCGAAGATCACCTCGTCCATGCGGCTGCCGGTGTCGATCAGCGCGGTGGCGATGATGGTCAGCGAACCGCCTTCCTCGATGT
>ERZ795053.7148-NODE-7148-length-10849-cov-10.011210_pt1 | contig 10849 bp, 9 predicted proteins | sample MGYA00375137_ERZ795053 | MGnify/ENA primary metagenome ERZ795053 (study PRJEB30182, sample SAMN05720284) | activated sludge metagenome | isolation source: Anaerobic digester | place: Hong Kong | collected 2014-12-17 ... | reverse complement strand
AGGTTGATCTTTCAGAAAGATCAGCTTGATCTCTGAGGGAGATCAGGTTGATCTCCGAGAAAGATCGGGTTGATCTCTGAGGGAGATCAGGTTGATCTTGGAGGGAGATCAAGTTGATCTTGGAGAGAGATCAGGTTGATCTTGGAGAGACTTCCGGTTGATCTTTCTCAGAGATCAACGCGGGTTTTTACAGCAACCTGGCACGAAAAAGGGCGCCCCCTGCGGAGCGCCCTTTGCCAGACAATCAATTGGCGAACAGAAAGCGGCTAGGCGCGTTTCTGCTCGCGCCGGACGACGACCACGCCCAGGCTGACGACGGCCAGGGCCAGCAAGCCGACGAACCCGATGACCGGCAACGTGCTGTTGCTGGCGGGGGTGAAGGATTGGAGGGAAACGGCCGTGGGGGTAAATCCAAAGATATAGTCTTCCACTTCCCCATCTGGCGCAGGACCAGTAGCCGTCAACCCACCAGCAGAACTTAAACGGACTCGTGTAGGAATGGAGCGGCTATTTGTACCGTCAAATGTACCGGCTGGAATATCAAAGTAGACTGCATGTGTACCTTCCAGCAGTGGCATTGTTAAGGGCGTGCCAGTGCTATTACGCAAAGTCACTTCTACCATGCCACTACCAAAGTCCATAAATACCTGCGGTACACCGCTGCTAGTGCCAGCACTAATATCGGTAATTGTAATATCTAACCGGCCTCCGTTGCCAGAAGCTACCGTTCCATTCGTCCAGCCACCATTATTAATGCTTCCACCTAAGCCGGGCTGACGCACGACACCATCTTCATCGTCGACAGTACCATATGCATAGGCATTATCATCACCTGAGGCAGTCGCGCTTGGGACGCCATCGGCCTCGGAATCCACACTATTACCTAATCGAAGGCCGTTTACTGTGAGATGGCGAGCACCGGAAGCAGCCGAGGTAGTGCCATATGTATCTGGTAAATCACCAAAATCATAGTAGCTGTTCGCTGTAATGACATGAATGTTCAAATCCGGTCCTGGGCTTAAGGAAAAGATTTCGGCTTCAACTGCTCCAACGTTTGCCGGGTTCATTGTGCCAGCTTGGTTAACAAAACTACTAAAAGGATAAAACAGATCTATGACGCGAGTGCCAAGAACAAGCGCTTGCTCAAAGTCCTTTGATTGTTCGGCCCAATTACTTCCGTCAGTATAAACACGCATTGTCACCCTGGCGGGGACACCATCAGAGCCAATAAGTCGAACTAAAATACCGCTATTCGTTCCACCCCCGGTCAAATCGATGCCTCCCAAACCGGTTGGGTCAACCACTGACGTCGCATCAGCACCATCCCATTGAACAGAACCAACTAAAGAAAGAGATGAATCTGCTGTCAAAGAAAGCAGGGAAGATGTTACGCGCAATCGCGCTTGGTCTCCATCAACGAGAGCACCTGTTACTTCTACACAAACATCTCGATGCCCACCAAGAGTACCGCTCGAAGGCGAGATGAATGTGCAATTTTCTGCAGGCAGGGGGTCGCCGGTAAACCAGGTTACCTGTGAAGTTTGGTTACCAAAGTCAAAATGATCGATTTGTATTTCGGCGGCAAACACAATCAAGGTTCCTGTTACCAGCGCCAACAGCAACACCAGAAAAACCAGCAACTTGCGATTCCTCAGCATACTTCTCATTTCAATTTTCTCCTTACTTCATTTAGAAATGTCTTGCCAAAAGCTGGGCGTCCAGCAAAAAACAATTATTTACGCACCCACTATTCTCCCCTGATTTGTTTAGCGCTCTGGCCGCGTACGGTTTCGCTTCCTGATGTGCCTGTCTTACAAAAACTGGACAACAAGCTGTTTCCACGATTTATTATAGTCATTCGCCGAATGGTGTACCGTTCGGATACGGTTAGAATACGGCCTACATTCAGTAAGAAACTGGCACTCTGGTACTATGGACAGATCAAAAACGGGGTGCTCTCGCCACGAGAGCACCCCGTTTAAACCCTGCGGTTATGGCGCAGATACGCCGGAAGTCAACGGCTAACGTCGGCGGCGGGCCAAAGCCATCCCCGTAACGCTGCCCAACAGCAGCAGCGCCAGCGCCATACCGGCGGCAGGCAAGGCTATCGGATTATCAGCAGAGAAAGAAGAGAGGGAAACGGCCGTGGGCGTCTGCTCTCTCAATGTCGTCCCCCCCATCAACCATAAAAAGCTTGCCCCATTCGGCGCAGTCGGTCTATCCGTGTCCGATTGGGTCTGAAAACAAGCATAGGTATCCCCGGCATTAACGACCAGCGAGTTAGTATAGGTGTCCCATGCAGGGCCATCCGCTGAGGTGAATGGGTCAATAATTTCAGTACCGATGGTGGGTGGCCCAACAATATCCGTGGGTAATGTCCCGCTGCCGGTCGCATAATGCAAGCTATTTGGGCGGTCTCCTGTTACATCTGTCGTGTCTTCAGACCCACCGACAAAGACAGTGAAATCCATAACCCGATCGTTCGTGTTTGCGGGAAAGGTTATGCAATTAATTTGAGAAGGGCTATTTCGAGGAGGCGGGAAACCCCAATAGACTGAGTCCAACCCATCTAAAAGTGTCACACGGCTGAGCGGCAAAGCCGGGTCTTCATAAACTACTATCAGACCAAAGCCATACGCCAAACTATAACCAACGGGGCCATTAACCGTGTAGTCAGAAAGAGTGTAGTTGTGCGATCCCAGTTGAATAAGTGGTGTTACATCTTTCACATAAACATTGTGATAAAAAACACCAGGTACATCAGCCGTAAACCAAAACGTGGGGCCATAAATGACATCGGCGGTTAAAGCTGTAACAGTCCCCCCATCAACCTGGAAATTTACGTCCGGATCACCTGGCGGAAGCGGATCGTAGTCACCCTGGTCAACACCTGCCCAATAAAGGTAAGCGGCTACTACTGAAGTTCCAGGAACCGTTAAAGAAAATGTATTGCTATTCAATCCTTCCAGACCCGCCCCGCCGGCAACCGTCGCGTAGCGTCCTTCACCTGAAGCATATCTTTGAGTTAAGGGGCCTTCCTCCGTGCCTGTCAGCCCCCAAACAAGAGGTGCAACCAAAACAAGTAACAAAGCCACAACAACGCCAGATAATAGGTACTTCCTCCGTGGGCTAAATAAAAACCTGATCTTTTCTGCGAACATAAAATATTCTCCCTGGCTTGTGCCATGAATAAATCACAAATTTATACGATTGATACAGCTTGAATGGTGATGGGGGCTTTCAAATAATGGCTGGTAGCGAAGACCAATTAAATGAATACTCAGAGAGCCAAAACGGCTTAAATTGCGATGGGGGCTTTCAAATAATGGCTGGTAACGAAAACCAACTAAATAAAAACTCTGAGAGCCGAAATAGTACTAAAGTCCTATAGACATTATAAAGCAACAATTAAGCAAATGATTAATGTGCGGTTCGGATTTAGTTAGAAACTGATATTGGGTTTGTTATCAGGAACCGATGCGAATCGGCACGAGATGGGGGTCGCCGGCGAAGCTGCCGTTGGCGTTGCCAACGGCCAGGCGCAGCGTGTAGCCGCCGGGCGGGAAGGCGTCGGCCTGGAGTTGGGCCAGCGTGCCATTGGTAACGGGCTGGGTGTAGGGGCCGCCCACGGCCGTCCACTGCCCCGGATTGGCGTCACTGCTGATTTCTACGGTGTAGTACTGTCCCTGATCGGGGTCGAAAACGGCCGTGCCATGCACCACCACCAGCCCGCTCACCGTTGAACCGGCCGAAGGCGCCAGAATGTAATAATTGCCGCCGGCCGGAATCGCAGCCGGCGCGCCCGAGGAGCTGCGGATGCTGCCGTCATTTGCCGCTGCCGAACCGCCAGTTGCCGCCCGCACAGAACCCAGCGGGCAGACCGTCGCCGGAGCCAATCGGTAGCCGGTGCCCTGCGCCCAAAGCCGGGCGCGCACCTCGTCCGGGTAATACGGTGGCACCGGCAAATAGAGCCGTGCAGCGCTGTCCGTGGGGTGGGCGCTGTTCACCACGCACTCCGTCGGGCGCGGCGGCCTGGTGCCGTCGCTGAGGTCGGACAGCGCTACTTTTTGCGCATCTTCACCGGACAAAGGCTGCGTCACCAGGGTCCAGGCGCCCGGATTGGCGGCGGCGTTGGTGTTGTATTGGATGTTGGCGCTGCCGTGCTGCGGCACGCCGGCCATGAACAAATCCACCCGCGAGGCCGTGCAGCGCGACCCGCCCGTGCCGGCGGGCAGGCAAACCTGGCGCGCCTCCAGACCGGCGGGCTGGGTAAAGGCAGTGGGGGGGAAACGGCCGTCTACCAGCAAACTGCCCAGCAGTCCCTCATCGGCGTAAATACCCTGCATGATCCGGTTCCAGATCGGGGCCGCACCGCGCAGGCCGGGCAAATCGCGCATCGGGTGGCCATCCGAGTTGCCCAGCCACACGCCCACCACCACGCCCGGCGTATAGCCCACTGTCCAGGCGTCGCGGTAATCGGTCGTCGTGCCGGTTTTGACGGCCGCCGGGAAGGGCAGTTCCAGCGCGCTGCCGCGCCCCATCGCCGGAATGCGCGCGTTATCGTCGTCCAGGATGTCGGTGAGGATATAGGCAATGCGCGGATCGATGGCGTTTACCGGCGGCACACGGTCGCGCTGCTCGTCGTAAACCACGTTGCCCCGGCTGTCGGTGATGCGCAGAATGCTGGTCAGGCGCGGTTTTTGGCCCATGTTGGCCAACGTGGCATAGGCGTGGGTCAGTTCCAGCAGCGGCACTTCGCCGCCGCCCAGCGTAATGGCCAGGCCGTAATAGCCGGTATCTTCTTTGAATGAGTCGATGCCCAGCGACCGGGCCGTGGTAATAAACGCCGGCAGACCCACGTCGCGCAGCAGTTGGATAGGGGGGATGTTGTAGCTGTTGGCCAGGGCATCGCGGAAGAGGACAGGGCCGCGGTAACGGCCGTCATAATTCACCGGCGTCATCACCTGCCCGTTGCCCAGGTCCAGCTTGATGGGCACGTCCCACAGCACGTCGGCCGTCGACCAGCCGCTGGCCAGCGCCGTGGCATAGGTCACCGGCTTGATGGCGCTGCCCGGCTGGCGCGGCTGCAGCGCCACGTTCACCTGCCCGGCAATGGCGTCATTGAAATAATCCAGGCTGCCCACCAGCGCCAGAATCTCGCCGGTGGACGGTTTAATCACCACCACCGAGCCGTTGCTCACGTCGTGGGCAGCGGCGTTGGCGGCCACGCCCTCCCGCACCGCCTGCTCGGCCAATTTGAACAGGTTCAGGTCCAGGCTAGTGGTGACCTGCCAGCCGCCGCGGGTCAGCGCGTCGGGGCCATAGCGCTGCTCCAGTTCGTTTTGGGCGTAAAGCACAAAATGCGGCGCTTCCAGCACCGCGCTGGCTGCCTGCTGCTGCACCGGGATCAACGAGGCCAGCGTCAGCGGCGCGCCTTTGGCCACTTCGGCGTCGACGTAGTCGATGTACCCCTCTTCCAGCATCAAATCCAGGATAAATTCCTGGCGGGCTTTGGCCCCTTCAAAGTTATTGTAGGGGTCCAATTCATATGGCGACTGGGGCAGTCCGGCCAAAAAGGCCGCTTCGCCCAGGGTCAGTTCCGTGGCCGGCTTGCCAAAATAGGTTTGGGCGGTCGCCTCGATGCCGTAAGCCAGGTTGCCGTAGTAAATTTCGTTGAGGTACATCTGGATGATGGCCTCTTTGCTGCGCTGCTGGGTGAGGATGAAGGCCAGGAACATTTCGCGCAGTTTGCGCTGGTAGCTGACGGCGATGCGCTCTTCATAGGTGAAGGCGATGTGGCGCACAAGCTGCTGGGTGATGGTGCTGGCCCCCACGGGACGGCCGTCCGGGTTGCGATAATTGCGTACCAGAGCAGCCACGTTCGCGGCCACGTCCACGCCAGGGTTGGTCCAGAAGGTATCGTCTTCGGCGGCCACGGTGGCGTCGATGATGACGCGCGGGATTTCGTTGTATTGCAGCCAGCGGCGCTTCTCAGTGGTGGTCAGTTCAAACAGCAAATTGCCGTTGCGGTCGTAGAACCGGGGTGTGCCTCCGGCCCCGGAGCCGCGATAGGTGGTCACCTGCTCGATGGCTCCGGCCAACTGCTGGTTGAGGTAAATGTAGCCACCAACACCGGCCACGACGGCCAGCAGCAGTCCCAACAGGCTCAACTGCACCGCCCAGATGAACAACCGGGCGCAGCCGCGTGGCTTTTTTTTGTCTGGTTTCGGGCTTTGGGGGTCTGACGGGGGAGCAGACGGCCGTTGCCCATACTTTTCCAGGTATTCCAACCGGTAGCCGCTGCCTTTACTCATAGCCCGTATGGTAAGCCAATTGGCAAATTGGTCAAGGATCAGGCGGCCCAGATGAGAGGCTGGCGAACATTGGACAGTGAACAAAGGATACTGGATACTACGCGTATGACGAAACATACCCTTTTCACCATCCTCATTCTGGTTTTGCTGCTGGGCGGCGTAGGCTGCCAGCAGCAGGTAGACGCATACGACGCCATCAACAGCCAATTGCAGGCCGCATTTGCCGCGGATGGGCCGGGCGTGGCCCTGTACGTGAAAGCGCCCGGCGTGGGCAAACAACTCTTCTCCGCCGGGCTGGCCGACGTGGAAAGCGGCAAACACATGCGCAGCGACGCCATGTTTCGCATCGGCCCGCTGACGCAGCCGTTTACCAGCACCCTGATCTTGCAGCTTATTGCCGAGGGAACCGTGTCGCTGGATGACACGCTGGATAAGTGGCTGTCGCCGGAGATGTTGGCGCAGTTGGCCAACGGCCGTCAGGCCACCATTCGCCAACTGCTCACCATGAGCAGCGGCATCCCTGATTACAGCCAAAACCCTGACTTCCAGGCGGCTTACGCGGCCAATCCGGCCTATGCCTGGACGCCGGAAGAGGTGGTGGCCTATGCTTACGGCCGTCCAGCCGACTTTGCGCCGGGCGCCGCCCACACCCTCTCCGACACCAACTACGTCCTCTTGCAGCTAGTCGCCGAAGCCGTTACCGGCGAGACGCTGGCTTATAACCTGCGCGAACGCTTCCTCTACCGCCTGGACCTGGACGAAACGTACCTGGAACGCGCCGAAGACCTGCCGGAAGGCCACGTGCCCGGCTACAATGCCGCCGGGCGCGTCTTGAACGAGCATGAAGGCAAGGGGCTGGGCGACGATGGCCTGGTCTCCACCACCATCGACCTGGCGCAGTTTGTCCCGGCGCTGGCCAATCGCCAGCTCTACGGCATCAACGCCGACTTCACGCAGCAGACGGCGGATATGGGGCAGGGGCTGCGCTATGGGGCCGGGGTGATGCAGCGGGAGACGGAATGGGGCACGCTGTGGGGCTATGAAGGGCAAACTGATGGGTTTTCCGGCAGCATGTGGTTTCTGCCAGATCAAAAAATCACGTTGATCGCCCTGGCTAACAGCGAGGAATACGGTCCGGCGCTAACCGCGCTCGTCGACGACGTTCTGGCGCTGGTCGCCGCGCCGCAGCCTTAGGACCGGGCGGTCAGGTCGGGGGCGCCGGCGCCGCGCAGCCGGGTCACGCCGGCCACCACGGCTTTGAAACCGAAGAGGAACTGGCGGCGCTCTAAATCCAACAGGTCAACCCATTCTGGCGCGGCGTCAGTTTCCATGGTTTCGTTAAGACGAATGGAGGCGGTAAACGGCCGTGCCAGGGCATAATACATGGCCGAAATATGCCAGGGACGGCCGTCCAGCCAACGATACTGGTCCTCCAGGAACAGCAGCGGCCCCAATTCCGGCGTAATGTCCACCAGCCGCCGGAAATAGTGCCGGATCGCCTGAGCCGGGCTTTCATTCGGCGTCAGGAGGCAGCCAGGCGGCGCGAACAGGCGGCTTTTTGACTGCACCAGCAGCAGCAGCCGGTCGTTTTCGATGAAAATGCCATAAACAGCGGGGCAAAATTGGAGGGATTCGGCGTCTACGACGTGGACCTGGCCGTCGTCGTCGTAGCAGTGAATGGCGCTCATGGGTGGGCAGAAAAAGGGGAGAGGGGAACGGCCGTTACCGGTCTATTCCGGTACCGGCTGCAGCATCAACTCTTCGCGCAAGGCCGGGATTTTATCGGCCAACGTGCCTAAAACGCCATTGATAAATCGGGGAGCGCTGTCAGAGCCATACGTTTTCGCCAGCTCAACCGCTTCATTGATAGCCACCTTCACCGGCGTCTCCCCGTCAATCAAAAACTCAAAGATAGCAATCCGCAAAATATTCCGGTCAATGACGGCCATTTGATCCAGCGGCCATTCCGGCGCATAGCGGGAAATGAGCATGTCCATCTCTTCCAGGTGCTGAATCGTGCCCTGCACCAGATGAGCAGCAAAATCGACACCCGCTTTTTCCATAGGCTGATCTTCCAACCGCTGTTGGAGAATCTCCCCAGGAGGATGATTCGCTATATCATATTCGTAAAGAGTCTCAAGGGTTACGCGTCGCGCGCGTCGTCTTGTTTTCATAGTCGGACGAACAGAACTGCTAAACGCCCTTCAGATAGTTCATTCCTGGGCATACAAAACGTCTTCCACATGCACATTAATTGCCTCAACCGGAATGCCAACCATCGTGTCGACCGCTTCCAGGACCGCCGCCTGTATCTTGCGGCTGGCCTCCATAATGTTAACCTGCGGATCCATTATAACGTAAATATCGATTTTTACCTGATTTTGCTCGCCGATCTCCAAAAGCACGCCATCTTGCTTTACTTCGCGCCGGAAGAGGCGGGCAACGTCGGCCGGAATGGCAGCCATTTTGGTGACGCCCTCGACGCGCAGAGCTGCATATTGGGCGATGGTGGCCAATACGCCCGGCGCCACTTCAATACGGCCCATACTTTGTCTGTTTTCGCTCATTGCCACACCTTTTTCCAGAAACCTGCGGCTTACATCGCCACGCCGCCATCTACGTTGATCACCTGCCCGGTGATATACGCTGCTTTTTCAGATGCCAGAAATGTAACCAGATACGCCACTTCCGGCAAGTTTCCCCAACGGCCCAGGGGGATGTATTCCAGGGATTTTTCTTTCAGCTCTTCCGGCAGCACGGTGGTGAGCGCGGTGGGGAAGAAACCTGGAGCGACAGCGTTCACCGTGATGCCGCGCGGGCCAAGTTCTTTGGCCAACGATTTGGTGAAGCCAATGACACCGGCTTTGGAAGCGGCGTAATTGGCCTGCCCGCCCTGACCAATCAGGCCCACCACGGAGGAGATGTTGATGATGCGGCCGCCTTGTTTGCGCCGCAGCATGGGGCGGGTAACGGCTTTGCAGCAATTAAACACGCTTTTCAAATTCGTGTCCAGAACGACGTCCCAGTCGGATTCCTTCATCATGGGGAGAAGGGTGTCGCGGGTAGTGCCGGCGTTGTTGACCAGGATGTCTATCTGGCCGTAGGTATCCAGCGCCGCTTTGATGAGATCTTGGGCAGCCTGGAAGTCGGACACGTCGGCCTGCACGGCCGTTGCCTCCCCGCCCTGCGCCGTAATCGCTGCCACCACTTCTTCAGCGCCGGCGGCGCTGGCGTTGTAATTGACAATCACCCGCGCGCCGTTGGCGGCCAAATCTTCCGCAATCGCCCGGCCTATGCCCCGCGAGGCGCCGGTAACCACAGCAACTTTGTCGGCTAATAACAAGGGTAACTTCTCCTAGGCTTCGACCTTCTCGCGTTTGGTCTGGCGGTCGATGCGCTTCATCAGGCTGAGCAGCACGTCGCCTGGCCCAACTTCTACGACCGTGTCCACGCCCTGCGACAATAAGTAATTCATAGAAGCCGTCCACAAGACGGAGGAGGTCAGTTGGGCTTTTAACTCGGCGCGGATTTCGTCTGGCGTCAGCAAGGGGCGCGCGGTGACGTTGCCGATGACGGGTATTTTGGGGGAGTGAACGGGCGTGGCGTCCACGGCCGTAGCAAAATCGGCCGAGGCGGAGGCCATCAACGGCGAATGGGCGGCAATGGTTATGGGCAAGACGACGGTTTTGCGCGCCCCGGCCGCTTCGGCCAGGGAAACGGCCGTAGCCAGGGCCTCTTTATCACCGGAGATCACAATCTGGCCGGGACAGTTGTCATTGGCTACCTGCACCGGACGGCCGTGCTGCGCCGCCGCCTGCGCGCACAGGTCAGCAGCCACGGGTAAATCCAGGCCTAAAATGGCGGCCATCGCCCCCGGCTCCTGCTCGCCGGCCGCTTTCATCAACTCGCCGCGCCGCCGTACCAGCGCCAGCCCGTCGGCAAACGTCAGGCTGCCGGCGGCGGCCAACGCCGACAGCTCCCCCAAACTGTGGCCGGCCACAAAAGCCGGCGGGGGAGCCTCTTGCGCCGCCAGCGCGGCCATCATGGCCAGGCTGGTAGTAAACAAGGCCGGTTGTTGGTTCAGCGTGTCCGTGAGCGCCTCTTCCGGTCCGGTAAAACAGAGCGCCGATAATGGGAAGCCCAACAGCGCATCGGCCTCGTCAAAAACGGCCCGCGCTGCGGAAGAACGCGCGTAAAGCGCTTGCCCCATCCCTACCTGCTGTGATCCCTGTCCCGGAAAAAGGAAGGCCCTGCTCATAGGTTTGCCATGTAAAAAAAGAATCCGCGTCTGGCGACACGGAATGAAATAGACACACTAAACGGCCGTCTACCGACGGCCTTTTCTCACCACAACAACCTTACTCTTCAATAGCCGGGAGAATTTCGCGGCCCCGGTACGTGCCGCATTCCAGGCACATGTGATGGGAACGCTTCATCGCCCCGCAGTTGGGGCAGCGAACCAGGTGAAATGGTTGAATTGAATCGTGAGCACGCCGACGGTCACGTCGAGCTTTGGAAATTCTGCGCTTCGGTAC
>ERZ795053.7146-NODE-7146-length-10853-cov-4.943786_pt1 | contig 10853 bp, 11 predicted proteins | sample MGYA00375137_ERZ795053 | MGnify/ENA primary metagenome ERZ795053 (study PRJEB30182, sample SAMN05720284) | activated sludge metagenome | isolation source: Anaerobic digester | place: Hong Kong | collected 2014-12-17 ... | reverse complement strand
CATCCACAATAAGACAAACATCAATATCAGCATCGGTCTGTGCAAAACCATGAGCGATTGATCCGCCTAAGAGTATGGCTAAGATAGTAGGGTCGTTTTTATATATCGCTATAAATTTATCAATTGATTCTTGATGATGCTTTTCCATACGTCCTCCTGAGGCATGAGAATACGATAACTGCTCTGTTTCGGAGGATAGTAACCGATAATTGATAATTAGGAAATAGCGGAAATCGGTTCGATAGCAAAGAAGCAACCTGTGGCAGAGTTTAACCAGGCCACGCAGGTGGAGATGGTCACGTTAATAAGCTCAACTAGATAGTTGACCAGTAAAAATACTCCACAAATGTCTAGCGCATGCGGCCTGGTTTTTACTTTATACTGTTGATGGGCTGGCTGCTTCATTAAATATAGAGAGATCACCTGGCAGGAATAGATATAAATAATTTGGCGAATAGCAGAAGCAGTGATATGCTTTTCGCGGGTGATGAGGATCTTCCTTAGGGGTATAGCCGCCCTAACCCGCCAAAATAATCAAGAAAAGCCGGCAAAAATATGTCGATGAATGAGCCGTATCGGTCAGAGACAAATTATATTCTCCGCTTATTTGTAGCGGGCGATGAGCGAAACTCCTATCTAGCCAAGATTAATCTCAAGCACATCTGCGATAACTACCTTAACGGACGCCACCAATTGGAGGTCATCGATGTCCTAGAGAACGTTGAGGCCGCAGTTAGAAACCATGTTTTGGTTACACCAATGCTTGTTCTGGTCGCTCCCAGGCCAGAGGTGACGATTATTGGGAATTTGAGTAATACGCAACGAGTGTTGGATGCATTGAGGCTAAATGGTTAGGACGCACTCTATGGAACAGTTTGAGCTGAGTTACGAGGAGTTGGCATCACGGTTATCAAGAGCGGAAGCGATTATTGAAGCGTTACAACACGGTGAGATCGACGCCACCATCTTAGGTAACAAACAGATCGTCCTAATCCGTCCGGAGGAGATGGTCCGCCAAACCGAAGCCGAATTAAGAGCCAGCGAACGGCGCTATCGGTCGCTGGTAACGGCTACCGCTCAAATTGTCTGGCGTACGGACCCGACCGGTCGGGTAGTTGATGAAATCCCCACTTGGCAGGAGTTTGCCGGATGCAGCAAAGAAACATTGCTAGGTAAAGGGTGGCTCAATACACTTCACCCCGATGACGTTCCCCACGTACAACAGATTTGGCAGCAGGCCATCGAGGCTCAAAAGCCGTTTGAGCTTGAATTCCGCATCCTGAGACACGACGCCGTCTATCGCGATTTTCGGGTTAGAGGCGTACCGATTTTTAACTATCCTGACGACCTTGAGGAGTGGATTGGCACTTGCACCGACATTACCGAAAGCAAACAGATACGGGTAATGCTGGATGACGAACGAAATTTACTGCTCACCCTGATTGATAATCTACCTGATTATATCTACGTCAAAGATGTCAAAAGTCGCTATTTACTGGTCAATGAGGCGCTGCGACGCCAGCTTGGGGCAGGCTCAAAAGATGAAGTCATTGGCAAGACGGAGTTTGAGTTTACTGCGCCGGAACTGGCCGGGCAATATTTTGAGTCTGAACAGGACATCTTCACCACCGGTCAACCTTTGGTCAGTCATCGCGAACCCATTCTTGACCATGACTCGGGTAGCCGGCGCTGGGTCTTAACCACAAAAATCCCGTTCCACGACACCCAAGGTCATCTAAAGGGGCTGGTCGGTATGAATCGGGACATCACCGAACTGCAGGACATGAAGGAAGCCTTGCAGCGCGAACGCGACTTTGCCGAAGGGCTAATTGAAACCGCCCAGGTCATCATTTTAGTGCTTGATACCCAAGGTCGTATCGTGCGCTTCAATCGCTATATGGAGCAGGTTTCCGGTTATACGTTAACTAACGTCGGCGGTGAAGATTGGATTGAAACCTTTATCCCCGACGAACACAAAGCTAAAACGAGAGCAGCTTTCAAAGAAGCCTTAAATGAAATCCGAACGCTGGGAAACATCAGCCCCATCATCACCAAAGATGGAACGCAGCGGCAAATTGAATGGTACGATAAAACCCTCAAAGATCCTCAAGGAGAGGTTGTTGGACTGCTGGCTATAGGACAAGATATTACCGTCCGCTTGCAGGCCGAACATGAAAAAGATCATCTGCTGGAAGCGGTCAAGCAGCAGCGCGAGCAACTGCGGGCTTTAACCCGGCAATTGGCCGAAGCCCAGGAGGCCGAACGCAAAACCTTGGCCCGGGAACTGCATGATCAAATTGGACAGAGCCTGACCGCGTTGGATCTCAATCTCAACTTGATTTCAACCCAACTGGCTAAACCAACCAGTCACGTCCCTGACATCGTACGCACCCGCCTGGAAGACTCGTTGACCCTGGTCGCCCAAACCGCCGAACGAATTCGCGATGTCATGGCTACGCTGCGGCCGTCGGTACTGGATGATTACGGCATTGTGGCAGCGCTGCGCTGGTACGGCAATAAACTTGCCTCACGAACCGAATTTTACGTTAAGATCGATGGCGATGAAATTACGCCGCGTCTGGCAACGCCGGTTGAAGACACCTTGTTTCGTATTGCCCAAGAAGCATTGACCAACGTGGCCAAACATGCCCAGGCTGAACGGGTCATAATCCAGGTTTCTTCGCAAAATGGCCGGGTGCGCATGGCAATCAGCGATGATGGGCAAGGTTTTGATCCGGCCTCGCAAATGAAGCCCAGTGAACAGCAACATTGGGGCTTGGTCACGATGATCGAACGCACCGAAGCGCTGGGCGGCCGCTGCCAAATAAAATCCAGTGTAGGTCAGGGAACCCAAGTTGTTGTAGAAGTACCCCGTTAGAAAAGATATTTCCCTAAACTCCGGATTTATTGCATAATACCTTTCAAATAAGACCCTCTCATTTAAGTTCACAGATGTTACAAATATGATTTAGCGGTGTTTATCTAAGGACTTTGCCCAAAGTCTTGTTAAGGTTTTTGAATATTAGATGTAGCGTTGAATAAATACATGAGTGATGCAAAACCCGGTTGTGTCCTGATTGTTGATGACCATAAAACTAATCGCATGAAAATGGCTTTCGGGATCAAAAACTTGGGCCATACCGTTGAGATGGCCGAAAACGGACGGCAAGCCCTGGAAATATTACGGGCACAAGCCATTGATTTGGTACTGCTCGATATTGTGATGCCGGAAATGGATGGTTTTCAGGTTTTGGAAACAATGAAACGGGATAAAGTTTTACGGAATATTCCGGTTATTGTTATCTCGGCCGAAACCGAAATGGAGCAGGTGGTCAAAGGAATTGAACTGGGGGCGGAAGATTATTTGCCCAAATCATTTGATCCGGTTTTATTCAAAGCCAGAGTAGAGGCCTGCTTAGAAAAAAAGCGTTTGCGAGATAACGAACAGCTTTATCTGCGGGGGTTAGAGCGTGAACTACAAATTGGCCAGCGGATTCAGCGCAGTTTTCTGCCCGACTCGTTACCTCAACCACCGGGTTGGGAGATTGCCGCTCATTTTCAAGCCGCGAAAGAAGTAGCCGGCGATTTTTATGATGCCTTCTGGCTGTCTCGACAGGAGAAAATCGGGGTGGTTTTAGGCGATGTCTGTGGAAAGGGCGTTGGAGCAGCTCTGTTTATGACCCTTTTTCGCAGTTTAATTCGGGCGGTGGCTAACCTCGACGATTTTATTCATACCGATTTATCGGCGGCGGCAGCCAACAATTTAGAACCGGAAGCCGTTGTGGTGGAAAAGGCCGTTACGCTCACCAACAATTATATCTGCCACAATCACCAGCAGGCCAATATGTTTTCGACTCTTTTTTTTGGATTGCTTGATCCCATGACCGGCCGAATGGTGTACACCAACGCCGGGCAAGAGCCTCCCCTTATCTTGAGTTCAAAGGGGGATATACACAGACTTGACATTACCAATCCGGTCATCGGCATTATTCCGGGTATTAAATTTAACATCAGGGAAATATGGCTCCACCCAGGAGATACTTTGCTGGCCTATACGGATGGCATTACCGAGGCTTTTAATCCGGAGGGGCAGATGTTTTCAGAACATCGATTAGAAGCACTGCTAAATAAACCGATCGCCTCGGCCGCGGCCCTGCTGGAACTTATTGCCGCCAGCGTAGATACCTATATGGGCAGCTCTAATCAATCGGACGATATTACGATGATAGCCGTTCGGCGTTTAACTGACTGCAACTAATATTATTATTGAGGGGGGTTAAATCATGGCATCACCATTAAAAATTACCGTTTCCCAAGAACAAGGTCAGGTACCGGTTACGGTGTTTCATCTTGTAGGAGATATTGACAATTCTTCCTATGAAGAACTCCAGGCTCAGGCTAAATCGGCTTATCAGGCGGGGTCTCATTATCTACTGCTTGACCTAACCAAGGTGAAGTATATGAGCAGCGCCGGGTTACGCGCCCTTCACAACATTTTTGATCTACTCAATGCCGGCGCCTCTGAAGAAACCCAGAAAAAAATGAAAAGGGGCATTCTGGACGGCAGCTACAAATCACCCTATCTTAAACTGCTCAATCCGTCTCGCGACGTGAAGCGCACGCTTTCGACGTCGGGTTTTGACATGTTTTTGGAGATCCATACCAACGCCAAAGCCGCTGTAAACTCCTTTAATTAATTGAACGCCCTTCAACTCACTAAACATCGTTGTTACCGAGATTAAAGGATCTATGCCGCTAAGCACATCGTTATCACTCACTGCCACCAAAAAAGATTTGATCGAGGTTCGCCAGTTTATTGAAGAAACGGGGGACAAATTTGGTCTTGACCCGGAGCTAATCGCTCGGGTACGGCTGGCGATTGATGAGGCGGCGGCCAACGTGCTGGAGCATGGTTACCAAAACCGGCCGGGGATGCTTGAAGTGGTCCTCAAACAAGAAAAAGCCGATCTGGTTGGTCAGATAAGCGATAAAGCATTTTCGTTTGATCCCACCCTGGCGCCGCCGCCTGATTTATCCGTTCCGGCCCCCTTACGTTCACCGGGGGGGATGGGGCTGACCCTAATTAGACAAGCGCTGGATGAAATGCGCTATGAAAAGCCACTCACCGGGGGTAACTGCTTGATAATGGTCTGGCGGAACGTATTTCATAGCAGCAACGCCGCCGGATAAACGGCGTTTAACGGGTCAAGATGCGGACTGCGGCCGGAACAACTTGGATTTCAACCTGTGACCGGCCAATAATATCGCCGTCAGCTCGAACCGGCAAAGGTTGGGCGGTCTTTATCGTAATTTTTTGCCGGGCGTTAAGATAGATCATATTCTCGTCAAGGTAATGCCGGTTACGAGCCATATTCCACAACAGGTTCAAATAGGCGATTATAGAGCGGCCCTTGATAATACACACCGTCAAATGCTGATCATCGGGGCTAATATGTTGGCCCCATTGTAAAGCGTACAGCCCCACCGAGCCGGCATTGGCCACCAGAATCAACGAGGCTCGAACAGACAGCGTCTGCTCATCCACTTGAACCTCAAAGCGCCAGCTATTTTTCCCCATCAGTTTTCTGATCGCTTCCCAAAGGTAAATCATCCGTCCAAATCGGCGCTTTTGGTCCGGTTTGATCTCTTCAACAATCAAGGAATAAACGCCCATGCTGATGTGAGAGATAAAATAGCGACTCCCGACCTGCATGACATCCAAATGCCTGATTTTATGATCCCGAATTAGGAGTTGACAGGCTTCCTCAAGGTTTAGCGGAATCCCTAACTCGTGGGCAATCACATTTCCCGTACCCAAAGGAATAAGAGCCAGCAGGACCGGGCTATGGACCAGGCCGTTAGCCACTTCAGAAAGCGTGCCGTCGCCGCCAACAGCGATGACCAGGGTAGCGCCGGCCTTGATCTTTTCCTGTACTACAGCCCCCAGATCGGTGTGGCCCGTGGTTTCATAAAATTCATACGACCACTTTTGCTCGGTCATGAACCGTTCAAGGTAACGATAGACTTCTTCTAGGTTTACGTTTCCGGCGATAGGATTGAGAACAACGAAGACATGCTGCTGGGGGGAAATCGATTCTTGAAATTGGGCCGGCTCTTGACGGGTATGGTTTGTCACAAGCCGCTCATTCATCCGATCAGTTGACCGGCGCGTTAGCACCGGTTACCTGATGAGCTATACGATCCTTAAGATCGATCCTGATAGCCTTCAGCCCAACCTTCTGAGGTACCGGCCTTATGAGTCTTACTTTGGCCTTCAGCCCAGCCCTCTGAGGTGTCATCCTGGGTATGGCCTTGGCCTTCGGCCCAACCGATGGAGTCTTGAGGGTCACTAGCCGCTTGGCCCTCGGGCCAGCCTATCGAGCCATCGCCTTGAATGGTGGTTGTAATTCCATGGAAATGCTCTTCCATTTCTGTCAGATAAATTTCAAACTCATTTTCACGCTGTTCGAGGGCGCTGCCGCCAGTTTCGCTCAAATGGGCAAACTTGGTTTTAAGCGCCTCATATTGTGTATCTAACGTATCCAGCGCCTCGCGGTATTTGGCTTTGGTTTCGGCATGAAGATTATTGAACTGGCGTCGAAACCCATCTACCTCAGCCACAAGGTTATTATAACGAGTTTTGACATTATCGTTGAGTGATTTATGTGTTGACATCCTATGCTCCTCTAAAACTATTTAATATTTTCCCACTCTTCTTAGTGTATCACAGTTAAAGTACGAATTCAATAGACTTATTTAGCAATCCTACCAATAAAAAGAGCTATTTTTCAATAGCTCTTTTAGCCAAATTATTGTTCAAATCCTACTCATCTGACATATGGACACTTACCCGATTGAGCTAATTCTTAGCCCCGGCGGCGCCAACAAAATCAACAAACATACTTAAGTTCAACCGTGGAGTCCCCTTTGATGGCGTTAACCAAATCCGACACGTCAAGCGCATTCCAGCGCGTAGCTCGATAGGTATAGCAGGTGTTATCCTGAACGCTAACTCCAATTATTTGGGTATTCGGTTTAGCTTCTAAGATGGACATGATCGACAGATAGGCTTTATCTGAAGCATTGCCAAACACAACCACTACGTCAGGTTGAAGCTTTCGTATTTTTTCCAGCGCCAGATCGAAATCTTTTTCGTGGCCAACAACATTTAACTCTTTCTCTTCCGTTAACAGGCTTTCTAATCCGTGGCCAAACATGAGGTATTCTGAGATGATAAAGATGTCAGTCATAAAAAGCTTACCTACTAAGTTTTAGCGACGATTTTACAAAGCTCAGCAGAAATTTTTAGGACTATTCCTACTTAGCCATCATGGTAAGGATCAACACCTTACTGACAATGCCTGAAATCGCCGCTTGGATAGATAGATGTTATTGATTAGTATCGTCAACAAGCCCCTCTCGAACCGCATGAACAGCGGCTTGGATTCTATTCTTGACGTGTAATTTTTCCAGAATATTCCGTAGATGGATCTTGACCGTATTTTCGGTGATACTTAAGGTATCGGCGATCTCCTTATTGGTCGCGCCGGTAACCACTTGATCCAAAACCTCGATCTCACGGGCGGTCAACTCATCGACGCCGCCGGCTTCTTTTTCTTTCGATTTATCCGGCTGGCGGAATTCCTGCAAAATTTTGGCAGCCATCGCGCCGGAGATCGCCGCCTCGCCGTTCCGAACTTTGTCCAACATATCATAAAGCTGCTGTGGTTCCAAATTCTTAAGGAGATATCCTTTGGCCCCATATTTAATCGCCTTAAACAGATCCTCATCATTGTCTGAAACGGTCAGCATAACAATATTGATATGGGGCATTTCCCCCTTAAGGATTTTTACCGTTTCCAGGCCGTTTTGGCGAGGCATATTTACGTCCATCAGAATTATATCGGGCAAGGTTTCGCGAGCGACGCGTACTGCTTCAATGCCGTCCTCAGCTTCCCCCACCACCGTTAAATCTGATCGATTAGCGATGAGTGAGGCAATCCCCTTGCGAAATAAAACGTGATCATCCACCAGTAAAATACGTAATTTTTCCATTTGCTCCTCTTTCAGGCAGGCGAACAGCCCAATTATGAAAAATATACGCATATTATATCATTTTAACTAACTTACAGCTACACTAGGATGGGTAAGAGTAAGTAACCCATGTGGGTGACTGCGTAGCACCGATTTTCTTCGATACCCCAGGCAAAAGTCCGTTGACTTTTGCCTGGGTGTTCTTGGAATATTACTCAAGAATCTTATTTCTTACCTTTGATCGGCTGGCCTTCAACAAATGAGCGCAGCATCCAGGCCATTTCTTCATGATCTTGCAACAACCCGATGAATAAATCCTCCGTAGCCGCGTCGTCATATTCTTTGCCGCAGCGTTCGGCGTCTTTTCTCAAGTTGCGCACCATTGCTTCATGGTCTTTGACCAAGTTAATCACCATTTGCTGAGCGCCAGGGTAATCGTTGGGTTTCTCTTTCAAGCGGGTTCGCTCTAAAAATTCCTCCAGCGTGCCGATGGCATTACCACCGTGCGCACGCACCCGTTCGGCCACCACATCAGCCGATTCCTTGACAGCATTGTACTGCTTTTCAAACAGCTCGTGCAGAGCAAAGAACTCAGCGCCGATAATGTTCCAATGGTAGTTTCGAAGCTTAGTATACAGCACGTGTTGGTCGGCTAAAACGGTATTTAAGGCGTTGATTACCCCTTCTTGTTGTGTTTCAGTTAAACCCAGTTCCGGTCTCATTATAAATCTCCTTTCGAGTTTAAATCATCAGCTAGTTAATAATTGATGACGTGTACAACCTTATTTTAGGGGATCAAAGCTTGATAAACTACACTAATGTAGGTGATTCTTGGGCGAAAGTCGGGTAGTTTTGAGATAGCTCCATAGGGTAGGTGAGGCTTATTTGCTAATGAATGCTACTTTTAGCCCAACTTACGGCTAGCGCCCATGGGATAAGGCGACTCAACCCCCAACAATGAGAAACACAACGGAGCGATATCGACCGCACGGGGTTGGTCCGGCAGCGCTAAATCAGATGAAGCTCCGGCTACTAACAAGGGCGAAGTTGAGTCCAACTTATGCAGCGACCCGTGCGATCCACCGCCGACGTGGATACTGGTTTCCGCCACCCCAAACTCATAACCGAGACGAGCGGTCAACCACAAATGACCGCTATTGGAGTTGTCCAACGCGCCGGCAATACGTTCAAACGCATTGGGGTACGTTTCAAACGTAATTATGTTATCACCATTCAACTGTCCCCCGACAGCCGCCAAACTCCCTTCCCAACTCCAGGGACAGCCATAGGCATCGACGGCGTGATTAGGACCGTCGGCGCCTGGCCAGAATTTGAGCCGTCCGCGATCCAATGTTGTCACATAATAACCTTTATCCCCCTCGCCCAGATATTTAGCCTGCCAGATCAGTTGATCGACGCGTTTATCCGCGATTAACAGGGCGAGAATATGTTCTATCTGTTTAGGGTTGAGATCTTTGAAGTAAATCTGCGCACACCGCATGTCGGGACAAATCACCAATTGATCGTTATCGCCCCAGGGTTGGCCCACGGTAGCAATGGTAAAATCAGACAACAGGTGATCTAGTCGAATTTCCGAGTCTTCCTCATCATCGACCATAACAGACTGGGCATGGTCGCCGGTTAGAATAATAGTGACTTCAGACAGCAATTGTTCTAACCCACCATAAATTTCAAACAGCGTACCTAATTGCTCATCAAAATGTTCAAGCGTTGTGACCGCATTATTGGGGCCAACGTCATGGCTAAAGTAATCGTTATCCGGGAAATAGGCAATCGAAAAATCAGGGAAGGCTCGCTGCTCGGCAAATTGATGTAATAGTTTAAATGTATTATCATCATTGAACCCAAAACGCCGGAACATACCGCCGATCGTTTCCAGCGCTTTACCCTTTGCGTTAGAATTGACCAAATCGCCATAAAACATAGTCGATGGCCCGCAAATCACTTCCGAAAAGGGGACGCCGGGAATTAAGCCTAGCAATAATGGCACATTGGCCTTATGTTCCACATCACCTCGAAACATCAAAAAGTTAAAACAAGCCGCCTTTAGCCCGCTTCGCTCAATTCTCTGAAACGCGGTTTCGGCTTGGAGCCGCTCGTGATTGAGTTTCAGCAGCAAATCTTCAAAAAATGGCCTCACCCCCCGTCTAGCAATGGTCCAAAAGTCGTCCCCGTAATAGGCCACTTCATTCTTGTCAAGGTCATACCAATGAAAGCCTAAAATTCCGTGGCGGCTGGGATAGTCGCCGGTAAAGAGCGTCGACGTGGCCGCCGGCGTCAAGCTGGGGAAAATAGCTATCGACTGCGGTTTCAATTGGCCGGCCTCGGCCAGCGCTTGCAAATTAGGTAGCTTCCCACTTTTTATGGCTTGGTTAAACACCCGCGAAGCGCAGGCATCAATCACCATTAGTATTACTTTTTTGTTTGTTTTATTCATCCTGTATTCCACTTTAACTCTGTCTGGATAAAACCAGTCCTCCCCTATTTTCTCGATCGGATTTCTACATGAATCATTAAATTTCGACAACTCTATCCTATCATTGATGGGTCGATTGCTCCATACTACGATGGGCGATTACGGCCACAACCAAGGGCTATATTCCTCTAACTCGATTAGGAGCAAGGGCGAGTCGGGGTAGCCCACATGGGCTATATATCTAACCTGAGTTGCTACCTGTCCGCGAACAAGACCTGACAGGTTTTCAAATGGGCCTTAATGCGTCTAAATATCCTGAATTGGCCTGACTTTTCTCTGAACGGTAAACCCAAAACCTGTCAGGTCTGACAAGGGAGCAACT
>ERZ795053.7145-NODE-7145-length-10853-cov-6.067883_pt1 | contig 10853 bp, 7 predicted proteins | sample MGYA00375137_ERZ795053 | MGnify/ENA primary metagenome ERZ795053 (study PRJEB30182, sample SAMN05720284) | activated sludge metagenome | isolation source: Anaerobic digester | place: Hong Kong | collected 2014-12-17 ... | reverse complement strand
CGCCACGACGGCAGGTGCTCGGCGAGGAGGCCGTGCAGGAGCTCGGCGCGTCGGGCGAGGTCACGGTTGCGCCCCTCGACGAAGCGGCCGTGGTCGCGGTGGTCGAGGAGGTGGAGGGCCGCGAGCTGGCTGAAGGCGGAGGAGCCGAGGTCGTGGGTGGCCTTCACCCGGGCGAGGCGCCGGGCCACCGGCTCGGGCGCTCGCACGAAGCCGACCCGCAGGCCACCCCAGAAGCGCTTGCTGTACGAGCCCACCACGGCGACCGGGTGGTCAGGCACGCGCGCCGCGATCGGGCGGGGCGGCCGCACGCCCGACCAGTCGACGGCGAACAGCGCGTGGTCCTCGACGAGGGGCACCCGGTGGTCGACGACGAGCTGGGCGATGCGGTCGCGGCGGTGGTCGGAGAGCCGGCCACCGGTGGGGCTGTGCACCCCGGACTGCACGTAGACCAGCGCCGGACGGGCGGCGAGCGCGGCCTCGAGTTCGGCGAGGACCGGCCCGTGCCGGTCCACGGCGACGGCGATCGGACGGGCCCCGGCGCCGAGCACGGCCGACAGCACCCCCGGGTAGGTGGGGTCGTCGACGATGACCCGGTCACCCGGGCGCAGCCAGCAGCCGACCGCGATCGACAGCCCCTGCTGGGCGCCGGAGGTGATCACGATCTGCTCGGCCCGGCTGGGGAGCCCGATGGCGCCCAGGCGCTCGGCCACCCGGGAGCGCAGGGCGGGCAGGCCCCAGGGGTCGTCGGCGCCCGGTCCGAGGTCGCGGGTGGCGACGCGCACGTCGGGCAGCCCGCTCGGGTCGACGAGCACCGAGATCGACAGGTCGATCACCTCGGGCGCCGCTCCACGCTCGACGAAGCGCCGCACCAGGCTCGACCCCTCGCGGCCCGGCGGCAGGGACCCGCCGGGTGGCCCGGTGACGAACGTGCCGCTGCCCGGCCGGCGCTCCACGAGCCCGTCGGTCACGAGCTGGTCGTAGGCGGCAACGGTGACGCCCCGGCTGACGGCGACGGCCCGGCCGAGGGCCCGCTCCGACGGCAGGCGGTCGCCGGTCGCCAGCTCGCCGCGCTCGACCGCCGACGCGAGGCCGCGGGCGAGGCGTCGATAGAGCGGCCCGGTGGACGCCGTCCAGTCGCCGAGCAGCTCGACGAGGCGCTCGGTGCCCGCCGTTCGTGCCACCCTCGCGGAAGTGGCTCTGTTCTCCATGGTCCACTTCTGCCACGGTCGGAGACCATGGTCAAGCCCACGCTCCTCGCTTACCCCCGGCCCCCCATCGGCCGAGGGCCCCAGCGCATCGGCTCCTCGGCGATCCGCGACCTGCTCGCCATCGCCCAACGCCCCGACGTGATCTCCCTCGCCGGCGGCCTGCCCGACCCCGACACCTTCCCCACCGACGCCATCGCCCGCGCCACCGCCGAGCTCCTCGCCGGCGACCCGGCGAGCGTGCTCCAGTACGGGCCCACCGACGGCTGCGACGCCCTGCGCGAGGTGGTGGCCGCGTCGGCAGGCGCCGACCCGGCCGGCGTGCTGGTCACGAGCGGGTCGCAGCAGGCCCTCGACCTCGTGGCCCGCACGGTGCTCGATCCCGGCGACGTCGCCGTCGTCGCCGACCCCGCCTACGTGGGCGCCCTCCAGGCCCTGCGCGGCAGCGGCGCCGAGCTGGCGCCGATCCCGTCCGACGAGCACGGCCTCCGGGTCGACCTCCTCGCCGACGCGCTCCACGCCGGGCTGCGCCCGAAGCTGGTCCACGTCGTCGCCACCTTCGACAACCCGACCGGCGCGACCCTCGACCCCCGCCGGCGGGTGGCCCTCGCCGAGCTGGCGGAGGAGTTCGGCTTCTGGATCGTCGACGACGACCCCTACGGCGCGATCCGCTGGCGGGGCACCTCCCCCAGCCCCCTGCGGACGCTCACCGACCGCACCATCGCCCTGGGATCGACCTCCAAGGTGCTGTGCCCCGGCCTCCGGGTGGGCTGGGCGATCGCGCCGCCCGAGCTCGAGACCGCCCTCGCCATCGTCAAGCAATCGGCCGACCTGCACACGAGCGCGCTCTCGCAGCAGATCGCCGCCCGGCTGCTCGGCGACCGGCAGGCCATGGGCGAGCAGCTCGACCGCCTGCGCCGCACCTACCGGGCGCGCGCCGAGGCCCTCGGTCGAGCGCTCGAGCGGCACCTCCCCGGCACCCTCGCCTTCACCCCGCCCGCCGGCGGCATGTTCCTGTGGTGCCGCCTGGCCGACCACGTGCGCCCCGAGGCCACCACGACCGAGCTGCTGGGCGAGGCCCTCGACGCGGGGGTGGCCTTCGTGCCCGGCGCCGCCTTCGCGGCCGGGCCCGGCGGCCACGACCGCCACCTGCGGCTCTCGTTCGCGACCGGTGCCCCCGCCGAGCTCGACGAGGCCGCCCGCCGCCTCGCCACGGTGCTGCGCTGAGGAACGGCCGAAGGTCCCTTGGGGACGGGCCCCGACCGACGGCCACAATGGAGGGCGAGCCGCCCGCAACCGCAGAGGAGACGGACGTGGACCTCACCGTCGTGGCCATCCCGTACTACTTCGGCACCATGGGCGCCGAGTACGCCTACCTGCAGCGCAGCCGCGACGACGCCGCGCCGCGCGGCGGCGACTACGAGCGCAAGGACACGCTCGCCAGCCTCGCCATGGGCGTGGGCAGCCTGCTCGCCCCGCTCAGCATCAAGAAGCTCGCGGAGCCCGTGACGCCCGGCAAGGGGCGCTACGGCAAGGTCCTCGTCGCCGGCGCGCTCGGCGCCGCCGCCGTCGCCACCGTGGCCGACGTGCTGGCCCGGCGCGAGGAGGCGGACGGCCTGCCCGAGGCCGGAGCCGTGCCGGCGGCCGGCGAGCAGGCGCCGAACCGTCGCGCCAAGCGGAGCCTGGCCCGACGGGTCGCCTCCTCGGCGGCCGTCGGCGCCGTGACCGGCGGGGTGCTCGCCGCCAGCACCGCGTGGGCCTCCAAGACCGCGGCGGGGCGCCTGTTCGCCAAGCACGACCGCGACCTCGGCGACGGGCCCCTCGCCGTGCTGGGCGCCACGCTCGGCTGGGACTTCATCTACTACTGGAACCACCGGTTCATGCACGAGACCCGGTGGCTGTGGGCGATCCACGTCGTGCACCACTCGAGCGAGCACTACAACCTGTCCACCGCGCTGCGACAGCCGGTGCTCGACGTCGTCGGCATGTTCGTGCCCTACGGCGCCCTGTCGCTCCTCGGCTTCCGGCCCGAGACCATCGAGACCGCTCGGGGCATCAACCTGCTCTACCAGTACTGGATCCACACCGAGACCATCCCGAAGCTGGGCCCGGTGGAGGAGGTCTTCAACACCGCGTCGCACCACCGGGTGCACCACGGCTCGAACCGCCAGTACCTCGACCGCAACCACGGCAGCATCCTCATCGTGTGGGACCGCCTGTTCGGCACGTTCGAGCGCGAGGACGAGCCGGTGGTCTACGGGCTCACCAAGAACATCGACACGTACGACCCGCTGCGCATCGCCACCCACGAGCACGTCGACATCCTCCGCGACGTCGCCGCCTCGACCACCTGGCGCGACCGGCTGAGCTTCGTCTTCCGCGGACCGGGGTGGGCCTACGAGCGCCACCGCCAGGGCGCCGGCGCACCCCATCCGCTCGCCGAAGAGGCGGCCCCGGACGCGCCGACGGGCGCCGCCGTGGAGGCGACGCCCGTCGGGTGATCCCCCGGGGGGAGGGAGGATCGCTCGGGGGGCTCAGACGACCTCGAGCTCGGCCCACATGCCGTGGTGGTAGTGGGGGGTCCCGGCGTCGGCGGGGGGCGGCCCGTCGGCGGCGAGGAGCTCGTCGGGGTCGGCGCCCGTGGGGATCGAGCAGGCCACGAGGTAGCGGCCCGGCTCGGTGAGGGTGCCGTCGCCGACCGCCTCGATCTGGGGCTCGCCCGGCTTGGCGAGCAGCACCATGGCCGGTTCGGACTCGCCGAAGAGCCCCTCCAGCTCGGCCTGGGGCAGCGCCACCAGGTCGGCCACCGAGCGCTCCTCGTCGTCGGGCAGACGGAAGGCGACCAGCTCGTGCAGCTCGTCCTCGGCGTCGTTGACGAGGGTGAGCTTGGCGCCCGCCTCCACCCGCTCGGGGAGCTGGGTGAAGGCGTAGTCGACGGCGTGGACCTCCACCGTGCCGGCGACGGGCGCCGCCGTGGTGGTGGTCTCGGCCGGCGAGCCCGCCGAGCTGGAAGCATCGTCGGCATCGGAGCCGCAGGCGCCGAGGGCGAGCACGCCGACCAGGGCCAGCGCGCCGACCCGGCCGAGGCGCCGGGAGCGACGAGCGCGGCGCGGCGCGGGCCTCGGCGACGATCGGGGCGTGGGGTGCATGCCCTGGGCGAGGGTCATGGCGGTGATGGGGTGCACAGCAGGGTTCCTTCGTGAGGTGGGGTGGTTCGATGGGGTGGGCGGGTCAGCCCAGGGCGATGGCGAGCGGGAGCCCGAGCAGTCCGACGAGGATGCTGAGCACCAGGGCCACCGAGAGGACGCGCACCGGGAGCGGGGCGCTCGAGGCGAGGGCGCCGCTCACGCCGCCAGCTCCTCGGCGGCCGCCGGGGCGCCGGCGGCGAGCATGGCGACGATGGCGTCGAGGTCGGCCTGGCCGGGCGCCGGCGCCATGGGGAGGTAGGGCACCTCGGCCATCAGGTTGAGCGCCGAGTCGATCTGGGCGCCGCGCAGGGCAGGGCCGTGCCCGCTGGTGACGACCTCGGCGCCGAGGCCGCGGACGTCGTCGATCAGCCGCTGGAACCTGACCGGGTCGGTCCAGGCCAGCCACGGGCTGAGCATCTGCTGCTGGACCGTGAACGCCTCGCGCCAGAAGCCGTGGTCGAGCTCGGCGATGTCGTCGACCGGCTCGGGCATCGGGCACCCGAGGGCGTCGGACGCCCAGTAGGTGCGGGTCGCCGTGTCGAACAGGCCGCGGGTGGTGGGGCTGTCGAAGACGGGCGGGGTGACGGCCACGAGCTCGCGGTCGCCGGCGTCGATGCGCTCGCCGTGGTTGATCCAGCGCATGCGCGGCAGCGGGAGACCGAAGCCGAAGTCGGCCCCCATCCGCTCCATCATGAAGGCGGTCATGACCAGGGTGGCGTTCGGGCAGGCCTCGAGGACCTGGGCCAGGTTGCCGGTGTGGTCCACGTCGTCGTGCGACAGGAAGATCCAGCGGACGTCGGCCGGGTCGACCAGGGAGAACGTGGTCTCCAGCCAGTCGGCGCGGGTGATGGCCGGGCCGCAGTCGATGAGCACGGGCTGCTCGCCCAGGATCACCGACGAGTTGATGTAGACGCTGGTGGGGCCGAGGCCCTCGCCGGCGACCTGGCGGACCACCCAGGTGTCGGGGGCGACCAGCTCGGGCTCGATCATGCGGATGGGGGACTCGTTCATGGTGGGCACCTCGTGGTTCGGGCCACGTCGGGTGGCCGTTCTCGTTGACGGTGCTGTTGTCCCCCACCCCGCATGGACGCGGCTTGGAGCGCGCGTGGACGCCGTTCCAAGCGTCGGGTCAGCTGGTCCGGCACACCCCCGAGGCCGAGGTCAGCGTGGTGCCCGCCGGGGTCGGCCCGGTGGGGACGGCGACCGGCCGCGGCGCCACGAGGACGTAGAGCAGCTCGCCCCGCCGGTCGCGCGCCTCGAAGCGGGCGGCGTGCGGGTTCGCGGCGGTGGTGCGGCAGTCGTCGGTCGCCACCCGCTCGGCGGTGATGGCGACCAAGTCGTCAGCTCCGGCGACGGGCGGCGGGGCCGGCTCGTCGCCCGGCGCGTCGGGGATCGGGGGCTCCTCCCGTCCCGCGACGACCGCCTCGGGGGCCTGGAAGCGCAGGTTGCCGAAGCCGGTGAAGGGCAGGAACGGGAGCCCCACCGACACCAGCGCCACCGGTCGCCCCGCCCGATCGAGGCGCCACCCCAGGTCGTAGGCGGCGACGGTCCGGCGGTCGGCGTACGCGGTCACCTGTTGGTCCTCGTCGTAGAAGCGGGTGGCGCTCACCAGCCCGACGCCGGCCACCACGACCACGCCGGCGACGAGGGCGGCGGCCGCGGGCAGGGGCGTGCGGTCGACGACCGCTCGGCCGAGGGCGACGAGCGCGGTGGCGCCCGCGAGCGCCCACAGGCCGGTGACCGCCAGCCAGCGCTGCGACGCCATCGCGTCGGTCTGGGAGATCGGGAGGAGCAGCACCACGTAGGCGGTGAGCAGCAGCTCGGGGCGCACGCCCGGGCGACGGCGCACCGACCGCCACGCCCAGGTGGCGAGCCCGCCGAGCACGAGCAGCCCGAGCACCCATCCGAGGAACGGCCCGTCGACCCGGTAGAACGACGGCGGGCCCGCCGGGCGGAGTGGGAACGTGACGCCGCCCACCACGTCGCCGAGGCGGTCGGCGAGCGTCGGGTCGACCTCGCGGACCTGCTCGAAGCGGCCGCCGACGCGATCGGGGACGTCGATGAAGTGGCCGATCAGCGGCGCTGCCACGGCCACGGTGGCCAGCAGCGCCCAGCCGAGCAGGGCGGCCGCCGACCGCCAACCCACGTCGAGCCGCAGCCCGGCGACCGCCACGCACGCGACCAGCACGGCCACGAACACCGTGCCGCCCGTGTAGCCGTACGTCCCGACGCCGACGACCGCGCCGGCTGCCAGCGCGTCGCTCCGGCGCCCGAGGTCGACGGCGCGGTGCAGGGCGAGCAGGAGGCCGAGGCAGGTGGCGGCGTGGGTGATGTTGTTGAGGCCGTTGCGGCTGGCCCACAGGTGCAGCGGCAGCAGGGCGAGGAACCCGGCGCCGGCGAGCCCCTCGAGGGTCCCGAGGACCCGCACCCCGAGGCGCCACGCGAGCGCCACGCACGCCACGCCGACGAGGGCGCTGAGGGTGCGGTGGGCGGCGATCCCCTCGCCGAACGGGGCAGCCACCCAGCCCTGCCAGGCTCGGTACAGGTCGGGTGCCGAGAAGAAGCTGCTGGTCCAGGGGTTCGGGAGCTGGCCGGCGCGCGCCCGCTGGGCCTGGAGCAACAGCGTCCCCTCGTCGGCGTCGATCACCGTGGGGAAGCGGGCCAGGGCCACCAGGCGGGCCAGGGCGCCGACGCCCACGATCCAGCACCCGGCCACCACGGCAGGGTGGCGGAGCGATCGACGGGCTCGCCGCCACCACGGTTCGCCCGATCGCTCCCCTCGTCCCGCGGCGCCGAGCGCGACGAGCGCCGCCAGGCCCGCCAACCAGCTGCCGGTGACGTCCCAGGTCCCCTGCTCCGCCGGCCGCCCGTCGATGGCGACGATCCCGTACGCCGAGCACGCCACGGCCACGAGCAGGGCGGCGACCGAGGCGCGGGGTCGGGTCACCGCTCGACCCGGTACACGGTCCAGTCGCCCTGCCGGTGCACCACCTCGGCGTTGGCCTCCCACCACCCGCCATCCGCGAGCACCGGCTCGGCGCGCTCGAGCGGACCGATGACCACCAGGTCCACGCCCCGGCGCGCCACCGCCTCGCGCGCGGCGTCGCCCCCGCGCAGCACGGCCAGCGCGTCCTGCTCGCGCTGGTACCAGTCGGGCACGCCGAGGTCGAAGGTCCATCCGGGGAACCCCGACAGCATGCGCCGGCCCGACAGGGCGATGACCGGCTCGGTGTTGCTCGGCGCCGCCACCACCACGTCGTCGGCATCGGTGCGGTCGCGGATCCACTCGGCCACCTCCACCCCGTCGGCCGTGGCCCACGGGATGCGGGCGCTGCGTTGGGTGGCCCGGGCCAGGTCGAGCGCACCGGTCCCGCAGAGCAGCACCACCGACAGCCCGACCGCGGCCATCCCGATCGGGCGGTGACCGGCGATGCCCGACCGCCACAGCCGGGCGAGCACGGCCCCCACGAGGAACGCCCCCAGCAGCTGCCAGAAGGCGAAGTACTTGGTGTTGTTCCACTCCCAGGGGTGGAAGGCCACGAGGTTGGGCACGAGCCACAGCAGCCACACCGGGGCGAACCAGCGCAGCACCGAGCGGGGGACGGTGCCTCGCCACAGGTGCGCCACCAGCAGCAGGACGAGGAACGGCCCGAGGTTGCGCGCCCAGAACACCAGCCAGCCGTCCAGGCCCGGCCCGGCCATCCACCCCGGCAGCCAGCGCACCGCCGAGTCCGGCGGCTGCAGCCAGCGGGCCACGGGCAGCCCGAGGACCAGGGCCGGCCCGAAGAACCGCCACCACGGTCGGCGACGGTCGAGCAGCGCCCAGGCCGTCACGACCGCCATCGGCACGACGAACGCGAAGCCGTTGGCGATCGGCACCAGGCCCACCAGGACGCCGGCGGCCGTGAGCGCCCGCGGGCAGCGACGGTCCACCCCCTCGCGCACCAGCGTGAGCGCCACCAGGCCGAGCGGCAGCCCGAGCAGCCCGTTGCGCTGGGCGTGGAGGTACGCCAGCGACGGGTTGTCCATCCAGAGCAGGTTCGCCGGGTCTCGGGTGTAGTCGCGCGGGAGGTGCCAGAGCACGGAGAGGCCGTGGTCGCCGAGGTCGCGGAGGAACGGGGCGAAGCCGAGCGTGCCGCCGGCGCAGAACACCACCACGCCGGCCAGGGCCGCGCCCCGGCTGCGCAGCAGGCGCACGCCGCAGAGGTAGGCGACCGCCGGGAAGGCAAGGGCGAGGAAGCCGCTGGCCACGGCGAGCGCGGAGGTGAGCGAGGTACCGAGCAGCGAGAGCTGGGCGCCGAAGGCGTCGGCGAGGAGGTGGTAGCGGGCCGGCTCCCCCGCGGCGAGCGGCGAGTCGATCGGCACCTCGCCGCCGCTCACGAACCGCCCGGCGTAGGCCAGGTGGGCCGCCCCGTCCGACCAGGTGGACAGGTGGCCGGCGTCGATGCCGCCCGCGCCGTCGCTCGCCCAGGCCAGGGCGAAGATCCGGGTGGAGAGCGGCCACGCCACGGCGAGCAGGAGCAGGAGCGGCCGCAGGCTCTGCGGGTCGCGCCAGGGCCGTCGCACCCGATCGAGGGCGTCGGCCGCCTCGGTGCGCAGGTCGGGCCCGAGGAGCGTCCACCCGTGGAGGCTGGTGAGCGTGGCGAGCACGACCGCGAGCCCGACGCTGGTGCGCCCGAAGCCGATGGCCAGCGACGCGACCCAGCACCAGAGCGCCACCACGAGCACCCCGAGCGGCGGGGCCACGGCGAGGCGCTCCTCGAAGCGCAGGGGCAGGCGGGTCGAGCCGGTGAGGCCGACGCCGACGGCGCCGCAGGCGAGCAGGTACATCGCCACGAGCCCCGACACGACGGGGAGTGTAGGGAGCGCCCGTCCCCTACGATCGGCCGGTCCCGCCGAGGGTCGGCGCCAGTGCTCGGGAGGTGTGCGGTGGCGGGGTCCCCGCTGGTCGAGGCGATCGTGGCAGCACCGCTCGCACCTCGCATCCTCACCGTGCTCACCTTCTACGCGCCGCACTGGACCGGCCTCACCGTCTTCGCCTGCCGGATCGCCGAGGGGCTGGCCGCCACCGGTGCCGAGGTCACGGTGCTGTGCAGCCACCACGATCGGTCGACGCCGCGGCGCGAGGTGCGCCACGGGGTCCGCGTCGAGCGGATCCCCACGGCCGGACGCGTCAGCCGGACCCTCCTGATGCCCACCTTCCCGGCCGCCCTCGATCGACTGGTGCGCGACCACGACGTCGTCCACCTGCACTCCCCCATGGCCGAGGCCGGCCTGGTGCGCCGCGCCTGCCGTCGCCACGGCGTGCCCCTCGTGGTGACCCACCAGGGCGACGTGGTCATGCCCGACGGGCCGCTCAACCGGGCGGTGCAGCAGGCCATGCGGCGCGTGCTGGTGCGCACCTTCGCCACGGCCGATCGGGTCGTGACCCACAACGAGGACTACGCCGCCCGCTCGTGGGTCGCCACCGCCGGCGACCGGGCGCGGGCCATCACCCCACCGGTGGTGTTCGATCCGCCGGCCGACGGCGCCGCCGACGACCTGCGCACCGAGCTCGGCCTCGGCTCGGCCCCCGTCGTCGCCTTCGCCGGACGATGGGTGGAGGAGAAGGGCTTCGACACCCTGCTGCGCGCTGCGCCCGTCGTGCTCGGCGCCCACCCCGACGCCCGGTTCGCGTTCGCCGGCGAGCGCGACGTGTCCTACGAGGACTTCGCGGTGCGCTGCCAGCCCCTCGTCGACGCCCTGGGCGACCGCTTCGTGGACCTGGGCCTGGTGCTCGACCCAGCGCGCCTGGCGGCGTTCTACGCCATGGCCGACGTGTTCGTGCTCCCCTCCCGCTCGGACTGCTTCGCCGCGGTCCAGGTCGAAGCCCTTCGCTGCGGCACGCCGCTCGTGGCCACCGACATCGCCGGTGGCCGCTCGGTGGTGGCGACCACCGGTGCCGGTCTGCTCGTCGCCCCCGACGACCCCGCGGCGCGCGCCGCCGCCATCGCCGAGGTGCTCGACGATCCGGCGCGGTTCGCCCCGGCCGTCGCCGCCGCGCCCCAGCACTACCGGCCCGACCTCGCCGTCGCCGCCTACCGGGCCCTCGTCGACGAGGTGGCCGAGCGCCGGGCCCCGGCGCCGGGCGTCGATGCGCTCGTGGGCGGCGACCTCGACCCCGCCTACCGACGACGAGCCCGGTGGCTGCTCGCCCGCCTGCCGACCACGGGTCGGGTCCTCGACGCCGGCACGGGCCTCGGCAGCCTGCTGCACGCCGCCCAACAGCTCCGGCCCGACCTCTCGATCGTGGGCGTGGATCGCTCCCTCGAGCGCGTCGGCGACGCCCGCCTGGCCGGCGTGGCCGCGCCGCTCGCGGGCGCCGACGTGGCTGTCCTCCCGTTTCCCGATGCGACCTTCGACGCCGTCGTCTGCAGCGAGGTGCTCGAGCACCTCGACGATCCCGTCGCCGCCCTCCGAG
>ERZ795053.7144-NODE-7144-length-10853-cov-7.400722_pt1 | contig 10853 bp, 8 predicted proteins | sample MGYA00375137_ERZ795053 | MGnify/ENA primary metagenome ERZ795053 (study PRJEB30182, sample SAMN05720284) | activated sludge metagenome | isolation source: Anaerobic digester | place: Hong Kong | collected 2014-12-17 ... | reverse complement strand
GCCGATGCCGCCGCCAGAGGAGAACCGCAGTGCGGGCGCCAACTCACTCTGGCGCGAGGGCGCCAGCGGCTTCTTCCGCGACCAGCGCGCCCGGCGCGTCGGCGACCTGATGACCGTGGCCGTCGTCATCGACGACCGCGCCGAGCTCTCGAGCGAGAGCACGCGCAGCCGCGCCAACTCCGACCAGCTCGGCATCCCGAACTTCTTCGGCTACGAGAGCAAGCTCGACAAGATCTTCCCGAGCGCTGTCGATCCGAGCGCCCTGGTCGGCGCCACGAGCGACATGTCGAACCAGGGCCAGGGCGGCACCAACCGCCAGGAGACGATCGAGTTCAACATCGCCGCGATCGTCACCCAGGTCCTGCCCAACGGCAACATGGTGATCGACGGCAAGCAGGAGATCCGGGTGAACTTCGAGGTCCGGGAGATCTCGATCGCCGGCATCGTCCGGCCCGAGGACATCACGCCGCAGAACACCATCAGCCAGGACAAGATCGCCGAGCTTAGGGTCGGCTATGGCGGCCGTGGCCAGATCACCGACGTCCAGCAGCCGCGCTACGGCGCCCAGGTGCTCGACATCCTCCTGCCCTACTGACCGGCCTCTACCGGGTGCCCGTCCGGTGGCGCTGCGCCCGGCGCAGGAAAGTGGCCCCCGGCAGGTTGTCGAGGAAGCCCTGGAGCCTGCCCGTGAGCTTGCCGAACTGCATCACGTTCTCGATCCGCCGGTCGAGGAAGGCCCAGGTCTCGGCATGGCCCGTCGAATGGTCCTCGAGCCAGTAGAGGAAGGTCGAGGTGAGGACCGCGCCGAGCGTTGTCCTTCGGCTGTAGTAGCTGAAACCGCGGCTCCCGCCGTTGGCCCCGAAACCGGCGGCTTCCCAGATGCGGTCCAGCGTGCGCCAGAAGGCGCGACCGCCGCCGACGAGATTGCGGGGCGTGCCGCGCGCCACGGCGGCCCGCCGCAGCGCTTCCTTGTGCTCGCCCAGCACCTCGAGGCGGCAGCGGATCAGCGTGGCGATGCGCTGGCGGACCGGCAGGGTGGCGAGTCCCGCAGGTTCGGCGGCCTCGAGCATCTTCCGGTCGGCCCAGTCGTCGAGCCAGGCGAGCAGGCTGTCGCCGCCTTGGGGAAAGAGGCGGCGCGCCGTTGCCTTGTCGATCCCGACTTCGCTCGCCGCCTGGAGCAGCGTGCGGCGGCTCCAGCCGTCGAAGGCGGCATGGCCGAGCGCCGCCTCGAGGATTGCGTCCTTCTCGGCCACCCGGCCGGCGACGGCGTCGTCGTCAATCGCGTCGCTCGCTGGCTTGCCGCCCGTCGGCTCGTCTCTGGCGGGCTCGGTCATGAATCACTCCTCGGGCGGGATTCGGCCAGCGGCCGACCCGCCACCGCATGTTCGTCGAGATAGGCGCTCAGCCGCGCCAGCTCGCTGTCGAAGGCGAGATGGCGGGGCGACGTCAGGCGATCGAGATAAAGGACCCCGTCCAGGTGATCGACCTCGTGCTGCAGGATGCGGGCGAAGAGCCCCTTGGCCTCGCGCTCGACCGGCCGCCCCTCTGCGTCGAGGGCGGCGAGGCCGACGCTGTGATGGCGCGGCACGAGGCCGCGCAGGCCCGGGATCGAGAGGCAGCCCTCGAAGGCCGCCTCTCGGCGGTCGTCGAGCGGCGTCAGCACCGGGTTGATCAGGACGAGCGGCTCCGCCAGGCGGTCGACCTCGTCCCCGCCGGGCTCCAGTGCCAGGAGCACCCGGAGCCCATTGTAGACCTGCGGGGCGGCAAGGCCGAGCCCCCTCGAATCGGCCAGGGTCTCGGTCATGTCACGGACCAGCGCCCGCACTTCGGCATCTTCCGGGTCCGCCACCGGGCGGGCGGGCTCGAGCAGGACGGGGTGGCCGAGGAGGGCGATCTTGCGCAGCGTCATGCGGAATAGGTAAGGGTGCCGGGGCCGGCGAAAAGGGTGTCAGGGCGAAATGCCCTGTCCCGGCGCGCTGCGGCACCCCCTTGCCCGGCCGGCCGATCTGGGTTATCCACCGGCTCCGCCCTCTGGGGAGGGAACCCCTTTTGTCGCCCTGCCGAACGGGACCGGAGGCAAGGCGAGCCAGCACGGGAGAACGGTCATCGTCGAAGTTCAGGTGCGTGACAACAATGTCGATCAGGCGCTCCGCGCGCTGAAGAAAAAGATGCAGCGCGAGGGCCTGTATCGGGAAATGCGCATGCGGCGGCATTACGAGAAGCCGTCCGAGCGCCGCGCCCGCGAGAAGGCCGAGGCGATCCGCCGCTACCGCAAGCTGATGCGCAAGCGGGCCGAACGCGACGAGGTGTGAGCCGCAAGCGGCTCGCTCCCACTTCGGGAATTGACAAGGGCGTCCGGTCGGGCGCCCTTTTCGATTCCTGGGCAATCCCCCCGACAGGTCGAGGCTATGCGCCGCCTGCGCCCCGGCCCGGCGTGCATCGACCGGCGCAGATCAGTCGGGCTGCTCGAGCCCATGCGCGGCCAGCACCTTCCTCTGCCGCTTCGCCAGAACGTCGACGTCGAAATCCTCGATCAGCCCGAGAAACATCTGATGCCAGTTGATCTCGGCATGGAGGTGGAGGAAGACCGAGCCGAGGCCGATGGCGGCGCGGTCCATGAAGACGAACTCGCGCGGCGGGGTGACGCCGCCGACCTCGCGCAGCCGCTGGTGCACCTTGCCGGCCACCTCGCGGCCCTGGTGGCCGCTGCTGGTCTCGTGGATCGGCCGGGCGCGGTCCTCCATCAGCGGACCGTAGAGGAAGACGGCCCACTCGTTGAGGACGTCGACGACCTCGTTGGTCAGGTTGCTGAAGCCCCAGCATTCGTAGGCCGCGACGGCGAGGTCGCGGTCGTTGCGCATCAGCGCCCAGAAGAGGTCGATCACCCCTTTGACGAAGCGCGGCGGGAAGATGCGGACACAGCCGAAGTCGAGGAGGTTGATGTCGAGATCCGGCCGCACCGTGTAGTTGCCGAGATGCGGGTCGCCATGGATCACGCCGAACTCGTAGAACGGCACGTACCAGGCGCGGAACATGTTGAGCGCCAGGCGGTTGCGGGTGGCGGTATCGGCGGTCCTGAAGTCGAGCAGGCGCACGCCCTCGAGCCAGGACATGGTGAGCAGCCGGCCGGTCGAGAGCTCGCGGATCACCTCGGGCACGTGGACATGCGGCTCGCCTTCGAGGATCTCGGCATAGACCGCCATGTTCCGCGCCTCGCGGACATAGTCGAGCTCCTCGTGCAGGCGCGCGGCGATCTCCTCGTAGATGCGGTCCGGGTTGATCGCCTTGTCGTAGCGGCGATAGAGGGCGAAGATCAGCCGGAGCTGGCTGAGATCGGCGTCCACGGCAGAAGCGATGCTCGGGTATTGCAGCTTGCAGGCGGCGGTCCGCCCGTCGGCCAGCACGACCTTGTGCACCTGGCCGAGCGAGGCGGCGGCCGCGGGCTCCAGCGGGAAGTCTCGAAAATGCTTCGCCCAGTCCTCGCCCAGCTCCGCCCGCATCCGGCGGCGGACGAAGGGCTTGCCCATGGGCGGCGCGTTGCTCTGCAGCTGGGCGAGCTCGGCCGCGTACTCGGCCGGCAGGGCTTCCGGGATGGTGGCCATCATCTGCGCCACCTTCATGAGCGGGCCCTTGAGCCCGCCGAGCGCCGCGCGCAGCTCGGACGCATGCTCCAGCCGGTCGGCGCTGCTGCTGGTGGTGCCGGCGAGGCGACGCCCGGCGAGCCTCGCCGCCTGGCCGGCCATCGCGCCGGAGACCTGGGCGTAGCGGCGAAACCGCCCGCCCATGGAGCTTTCGCTGTTGCGCCGGCCGGTGCCGGTCGGACGCTCGCTCAAGCAGTCTCTCCGGTCGGCTTGCCACCATCCGGAGGGCCTGCGTCCAGCTCCTGCTCGAGCTCGGCGATGAAGCCCTCGATGATGGCGAGCCCGCCGTTCCAGAAGGCGGGGTCGGTGGCATCGAGGCCGAAGGGGGCGAGGAGCTCCTTGTGGCGGAGCGTGCCGCCGGCGCGGAGCATCTCCACATAGCGAGGCTCGAAGCCCTCGGGCGCCTTGTCGTAGAGGGCGTAGAGGGCGTTCACCAGGCAGTCGCCGAAGGCATAGGCGTAGACGTAGAACGGCACGTGGACGAAGTGCGGGATGTAGCTCCAGTAGGCCCGGTACTCGTCCGGATAGGTGAAGGCCGGCCCGAGGCTCTCCTTCTGCACGTCCATCCAGATGTCGCCCAGCTCGTCCGGCGTCAGCTCGGCCTTCGCCCGCGCGGCGTGCACCCGCCGCTCGAACTCGCAGAAGGCGATCTGGCGAACGACGGTGTTCAGCATGTCCTCGACCTTGCCGGCGAGCAGCACCCGGCGCTCGACCGGGCTCTTAGCCTGAGCGAGGAGGGCCCGGAAGGTGAGCTGCTCGGCGAAGACCGAGGCGGTCTCGGCGAGCGTCAGGGGCGTGCCGGACATGAGCAGGCCCTGGTCGGCCGCCAGGGTCTGGTGGACGCCATGGCCCAGCTCGTGCGCCAGGGTCATGACGTCGCGCGCCCGGCCCTGGAAGTTCATGAGCACGTAGGGATGCACGCTCGGCACGGCCGGATGGCAAAAGGCACCACTGTCCTTGCCGGGACGCGGCTCGGCGTCGATCCAGCTCTTCTCGAAGAAGCGATCGACGATGTCGGCGAGGCGCGGCGAGAAGCTGCGATAGGCGTCGAGCACGATCAGCTTCGCGTCGCCCCAGCTCCTTCGCTGGTCGCTGTCTTCCGGCAAGGGCGCGTTGCGGTCCCAGAACTCGAGATTCTCGAGGCCCATCCAGCGGGCCTTGAGCGCGTAGTAGCGGTGCGAGAGGCGGGGATAGGCGTCGCGCACGGCCGAGATCAGGGCATCCACCACCTCGTCCTCGACCTGGTTGGCGAGGTTTCGCGAAGAGATCGGCCGGGCGAAATGGCGCCATCCGTCCTCGATCGCCTTGTCCTTGACCAGCGTGTTGGTGATCCGGGCACAGAGGCGGATGTTCTTCTCGAGCACGCCGCTGATGGCGGTCGCGGCGTCGCGGCGGACGGTGCGGTCCTTGGCCGAGAGCTTGTCGAAGATCGCGGCACTGGTCAGCTCCTCGCCCCGGAACGGGAAGCGCAGTGCCGCCATGCTCTCGTCGAAGAGGCGCACCCAGGCGCTGCGGCCGGTGACCGATCGCTCGTGCAGGATCTTCTCGATCTCGTCCGAGAGCTGGTGCGGGCGAAAGGCGCGCACATTGGCGAGCCATGGCCGAAAGCGGGCGAGCGCCGGAGAGGCCTCGATCCTCGCTTCGAGGGCGTCGTCGTCGAGGCGATTGAGCTCGAGGGTGACGAAGAGGAGGTCGGTGTTGATCGCGTTGACCCGCTCCTGCACGCCCTGGAAGAAGCGGCCGATCAGGGCGTCGTCGCGATTGCCGGCATGGCTGAGCGACGCGAAGGCGTAGACCCGCCCGAGCTGCTCCTGGACCACCTCGTAGCGCTCGATCAGGCTGGCGAGCCCCTGGCCATCCAGCTCCCCGAGCCTGCCGGCGTGCGCCTCGGCGACGGCTTTCGCCTCGCCGGCGGCCGATCGAAGGGTCGCCTCGATCGCCGGATCGTCGAAGCCGGCGAACAGGTCCCCGAGGTCCCAGCGCGGGGCGATCGCCTCCGCCGCCGCGGCCCTGGCCATGTCCGCGGCCGCCTGGAACCGCTGGTCCTTCGTCATCGAACTTCCCTTCAACCTGGACATGCCAGATATATGTGGCAGGGGGTGGAGGTCCAGCGAGCCGACCAAGGGTCGCGGCGGCGGTGGCGGCGCGCCGGCCCGAATCGCCAGGAAACCATTGCCGAATCAGGATGAAGCACAGGGAAGCGATGCCGACCTTCAGGACCGAAAACAACCTGCTCGCGATGTTCGAGGCCCAGGCGGCGGCGGAGGGCGACAGCCCTTTTCTCTGGCAGAAGCGTGACGGGGTCTATCAGCCGTGGTCGTGGCGCCGGGTGGCTGAAGAGGCGGGGCTCCTGGCCCGGGCTTTTCGCCAGCTCGGGCTCGAGCCCGGCGACCGGGTCGTGCTGGTGGCCGAGAATCGGCCGGAATGGTGCATCGCTGATCTCGCGATCCTGGGTGCCGGCGGCATCACCGTGCCGGCCTACACGACCAATACCGAGCGGGACCACGCCTACATCCTCGGCCATTCCGAGGCGCGCATGGTGGTCTGCGCCGGGCGCAGCCTGGCCAAGCGGCTGATCCCGGCAATCAAGGAATCACCCACGGTGAAGGCGCTGCTCTTCATCGAGCCGCTCGCCGAATTCGGCGAGCTGCCGGTCTCGGCCATGAGCTGGGCCGACGCGCTGGCACTGGGCGAGCGCTCGCCCGCCGTGCCGGGCTCGGCAGCCATCCAGCCCGACGATGTCGCCTGCTTCATCTACACCTCGGGCACGGGCGGGACGCCCAAGGGGGTCATGCAGACCCACCGCAACATCCAGGCCAATCTCGAGGGCGCCTACGAGCTCCTCAGCCAGCTCGGCATCGGCGACCGTGAGATCTTCCTCTCCTTCCTGCCCTTGTCGCATTCCTACGAGCACACGGCAGGGCAGTTCTTCCCGATCTCGCTGGGTGCGGAGATCTACTACGCCGAGGGGGTCGAGACGCTGTCGACCAACCTCGTCGAGGCGCGGCCCACCATCCTGACCTGCGTGCCGCGGCTCTACGAGGTGTTGCGGCAGAAGATCCTGGTCGGCGTCAACCGGCAGGGCGGGCTGCAGAAGTGGCTGTTCGAGCAGGCGATCCAACTCGGCACCAGGCGCTATGAGCAGGGCGGTCGGCTGGGTCCGCTAGACGGCCTGTTCGACGCGCTGCTCGAGCGGCTGGTCCGGACCAAGGTCAACGAGCGCTTCGGCGGCCGGCTCAAGGCGATGATCTCCGGGGGTGCGCCGCTCAACTACGACGTCGGACTCTTCTTCGCGGCCCTCGGCCTGCCGGTGCTGCAGGGCTATGGCCAGACCGAGGCGGCGCCGGTGATCAGCGTCAACGTGCCGGGCCGGGCCAGGCACGACACCGTCGGTCCACCGGTCCGCGGCGTCGAGCTCCGCTTCGCCGATGACGGCGAGATCCAGGTCCGCGGTGCGAACGTCATGAAGGGCTACTGGAAGGACGAGGAAGCGACCGCCCGGACCGTCGTCGACGGCTGGCTGCACACGGGCGATGTCGGCGTGCTCGACGAGCACGGCTACCTCAAGATCACCGATCGCAAGAAGGACATCATCGTCAACTCGGGCGGCGACAACATCTCGCCGCAACGTGTCGAGGGCATCCTGCTGCTCGAGCCGGAAATCGGCCAGGCGCTGATCTACGGCGACCGCAAGCCCTATCTGGTGGCGCTGGTCACGCCGGACCCGGGCTTCGTCCAGACCTTCGGGCGGGAGGCCGGCAAGTCCAGGGATCCGGCGGCACTGGCACAGGACCCGGAATTCCGGCAGCGGATCGGCGAGGCGGTCAAGCGGGCCAACGCCAATCTCTCGGCGATCGAGCGGATCCGCAAGTACGAGATCATGGCCGAGCCGTTCAGCGTCGAGAACGGCATGATGACCCCGACCATGAAGCTGCGCCGGCCGCGCATCATCGAGCGGCACGGCGCGCTGCTCGAGGGTCTCTACGCCGCCGGCAAGTAGGACTGCCGTTGCGCGGCCCCGGCGCATGGTTTGGGCCGCGTTAACCCTATCTCAACATCCGTCGGCGACAACGAGCGTCCACGCTGCTGCCAAGTGGACTGTCCGTCATGCTGCTGCTCCTCCCGGCCAGGCTGCTCTTTGTCGTGATGCCGTTCCTGGCGCTGCTCGGCATCCTGGGCGTGCCCCTGGATGGCCGGAGCGAGACGCCCGATGTGGCGACCGACGAAGCGGTGATCGACGAGGTGGACGAAGAGGCGGAGGAGGAGGAGGGCGAGTCGACCTGGCTCTATGGCGAGGTCGGCGTCGTTTCCGACTATGTCGACCGCGGCATCAGCAACAGCGACGAGCGGCCGGCACTGCAGGCCGGCCTCACCTACGAGTTCGATCTCGGGCTCGACCAGGAGGCCACCGGCTATCTCGACCTCTGGGGCTCGAACGTGGATTTCGACGACGGCGGCGAGGCCCGGGTCGAGCTCGACTTCTCGGCCGGGCTCGCCGCACCGCTCGGCGAGAGCGGATTCGATGTCGACGTCGCCGCCACCTATATCGTCTATCCGGGCGCCGACAGCGACCTCGACTACGACTATGTCGAGTTTCCCTTGGCCCTCGGCTACGCCGTCACCGACGCCCTCTCCCTTGGCCTCGGCTACATCTTTTCGCCGGACCATTCGGGCGATGTCGGCCGCGCCCACTATGTCGAGGCGCTCGCCGCCTGGACCCTGCCCTGGCCCGGCGACGACTGGCCCGTCACACTCGACGCGAGGCTCGGCCGACAATGGTTCGAAAGCAACAGCATGGCTGGCCTCGACGACTATCTCGACTGGGGGATCGGGCTGACGACGACGGTCGGGCCCGTCGATCTGGGCCTCCACTACACCGACACCAATCTCGGCCGCGGCGACTGTTATGGCGGCAGCGACGCCTGCGGCGCGCGTCTCGTGCTGAGTGCGGTGGCCCGCTTCTGACCACTTGACCGTTAGTGGGTCTGCATGGCCGGCAGCGCGTGGGCCGGGCCGGCTGGTCGGCCCGGCAAAGAGGGTATGCTGCCCGGCACCGGGTCGAGCGCCGCACCAAGGAGGCGCATCCCGTCATGACGCTCGGCGTCGTACCAGCGTAGCGCATGGGCGGGGTCACGTCGGCGAACGGGTGGCTGCTCGCCGGCGAGGGCGATGGCGAGGGCGCCGCCGAGATAGGTGGCGACCGGCGCCAGGGCAAAGGCGACCGCGGGAAAGGCCATGGCGAGCCGGCCCGCACAGCGCTCCTGGCCGGCCGCGTCGAGCAGCGGGTTGCCGAACTGTGCCGCGAGCACGCCGGCAGCACCAAGGCACCGCCGGCAGGCCCGGTAGAAGGTCTCGGTGAAGAGCGCCGCCCCGGCGCCGACCGGGTCGGGCGCATCGACCAGGACGAGATCATAGGTTTCCCCGGAACGCTCCAGGAAAGCGGCACCGTCGTCGATAACCGTGCGCACCCGCCGGTCGTCGAAGGCGCCCCGGTGAATGGAGGGCAGATGGCGCCGGCTGGCATCGATCACCGCGGCGTCGATCTCCACCAGATCGATCGCCTCGAGGTCGGCGTGCCGGACCAGCTCCCGCAGGCAGCCGCCATCGCCGCCGCCGATCACCAGGGCGCGGCGGGCCGCCGGGTGGCTCGCCCAGGCGAGATTGACGAGGCTCTCGTGATAGATGAACTCGTCACGCTCGGTCGCCTGCACCAGCCCGTCGAGCATCAGCACCCGGCCGAGATCGGCATTGTCGAAGATCAGGATCTCCTGGTGCGGGCTCTGCTGGCGGAACACCTCGCGGTCCATCCTCAGGCTCTGCTGCCAGCTCGGATAGTACGCCTCGCGGACCCAGCTCATCGCCGCATTCCCCTGAAAGTAGAATAATCATAACTATGATCGCTTTTTCGGCGTGCGGCAAGCTGCTGGAGAGGGTCGGTCGGCGGGATTCGCCTCAAGTCCGCGACGTTAACCTCGTCTTCATGCGCGGCTGCGATACTCGGGCCAATCTGCACGAAACAGCGCCTCAGGACGTGCAATCGCCATGGAAAAGATGAGCCCTCGCCTCGGTCGGCGAATCATCGCCCCGACCGCTGCTTTGATGGCCACCAGCCTCGTCGTGCTGCTCGGCCTGATGGCGATCAATGCCGGCACCGAGGACGAGACCGCCCGGCGCCAGTCGATCAACACGGTCGAGCAGACGCTCCACTTGCGCGAGACGCAGGTCGGCCGGGTCGCCAAGGACTACGCCTGGTGGAACGACACGGTGCGTTATCTGCACGTCGACATCGATCCCGAATGGGCGGACCTGAACTTCGCCGGCTACATCTTCGAAACCCACAACTACCAGTACACCCTGGTCTTCGACGGCAGCGACCAGACGACCTACGCGGCCTTCGAGGGTGAGCGCGCCGACGCAGGCGAGCTGCCGTCGATCACCGGTGGGCTCGAGCAGCTGATCGTCACCGCCCGCCACGCCAGCGAGCGCGAGCCGGACTACCAGACCGGCCTCGTGCTGGTCGGCGGCGAGGTGGCGATCGCCGCGGCGAGCGCCATCACGCCCGAGGAGACCGGCGATTTCGTGCTGCCGGACGGGCCGCGCAGCGTGCTCGTCTTCGTCAAGCTGCTCGACGAGGCGATGCTCGGCGACATCGCCGAGCGCTTTCGCCTGACCGGCATGCGCATCGCCGACGTCGCCGACGACGGCGCCGCGGCATCCCTGCCGCTCACCACGGTCGATGGCGCCGAGGCCGGCCGGCTGGCCTGGGAGCCGCACCGGCCGGGCCGCCAGTTCATTCGCTCGATCGCCCCGTCGCTGGTTCTCGCCCTCGTCGTGATCGGCGGCTTCAGCGGCGTCGTGATGCGTCAGGCCGGCCAGGCGGCACAGGCCTTCGAGGACAGCCAGGCGCGGTTCCGCGATGTCGCCGATGCCAGCTCCGACTGGATCTGGGAAACCGACCAGACGCTCCATCTGGCCTTCGTCTCCGAGCGGGTCGCCGAGATCATCGGCATCCCCGCCTCCAGCATGACCGGCCGACCGCTCGACCAGCTCTTCCATCAGGGCGACAACGAGGCCCAGTGGGCGCACTACGGTCGGGCCCTGGCCGAGCGGCTGCCGTTCCGCAACATCCTGGCGGTCTGCGACGATGCCGACGGGGTTCGCCATTCGCTGCGCATCGCCATGCCCGCCGACACAAACCCGCACGCAACCGTC
>ERZ795053.7143-NODE-7143-length-10855-cov-11.093426_pt1 | contig 10855 bp, 9 predicted proteins | sample MGYA00375137_ERZ795053 | MGnify/ENA primary metagenome ERZ795053 (study PRJEB30182, sample SAMN05720284) | activated sludge metagenome | isolation source: Anaerobic digester | place: Hong Kong | collected 2014-12-17 ... | reverse complement strand
GAAATTCTATACATAAACTGAAAGAAAACGATGCTTCCATTCAAACCGTAACGCAGATTAACTTTTTCTTCAACCAAAAATCGCTTGAAGCAATGGCTAACGACATAAACGGAGCCCTTGCCTTGGACAAAGTTCCTATCGATAGAAAACTATTTAAGAAAGCGTTATTTGCCTTTATCGACTCCTCGAAAATAAAAACGGCACTCAGCCAACTGCAACTTTTTGGAGCATTCAGCGAAATTCCCAAAGGCTACGAAAGCACCATAACCTTCAATGATTTAAGACTTGTTTGGAATCCGACAACAAAATCGTTTGTATCGAAAGGGAAATTAGGCATTGGTACCGTTGGAAACATTCAGGTTAACAAGTATGTTGACGGCTTTGTTGAATTTTATAAGGGACGTTCCAGCGATAACATGACTATATATATTCATTTGGGAGATACCAAATACTACGTATTTACCTACACACGAAGTGCAATGCAGGTTTCGTCGGATAATCTGGAATTTGTTACTCCGATAAAGCAACAACGAACTCGTGATAAAAAGTTGAAAACCAAGTTAAGCGAACCTTCGTACCGTTACCTTATTGGCACCAAGCGCAACTTAAACGCAGCACAAGCCAGATACAAAGAGTTGAAATACGGAATTAAGGCAGAACCCGAACAAAACAATACAGACGAACCCGACACCAAGGATGAAAAAAACTAATTTTTGGACTGATAAGTTGTAAAAACATCTTGCTTGACTTTTAAACCGTCTAATCCTGTGTTTCCCTTAGCGTTTAACTCATCACGATTAACGTCCCCTTGTTTTTTCCCAAACTTCCAAATCGGAAATGTTTTTCCCGTCAATTTTTATGCGTAAAGCTGTTTTTACATGATGAAATCCGCTGTTACCAGCGGCTCCGGGATTAATATAAAGAAAGTTTTTCTGCTTATCGAACTTAACCGTAAGTATGTGACTATGCCCACACACAAAAATATTCGGCGATTTTTGTTTAAGTTGCTCCATAATGCCTTTATCGTAACGTCCCGGACGCCCTCCAATGTGGGTCATTAAAACCTCCACATTTTCAACCGTAAACCGCTGAAATATCGGATAAACCCTTCGCACCTTATAATCGTCGATATTACCGTAAACGGCCATCAACGGCTTAAAAGCATTTATTTTATCGGCTAACTCCAACGAACCTATATCGCCTGCATGCCAAATCTCGTCGCATGTAGAAAAAAAATCTGTCAATCCTTCATCCCAAAATCCGTGGGTATCCGATAAAATCCCAATTTGCTTCACTTTGTCATTATTTTATAAACCCTAATTTCTGACTTTCAGATTCTTAATTCTAACTTTCCTTTTCTACCTTTGCATTTCAAAAGCAAAGTAAATGCAAATATTCTACGCTCCCAACATTACAGGAAATAAATATACCCTTACCGAAGAGGAATCCAAACATTGCATAAAAGTACTCCGAATGTCAGTTGGTGCTGAAATTACGCTAATCGATGGAAAAGGAAATTTATATACAGCAACAATTTCCAACCCCAACTCCAAAAGTTGCGAAGTAGAAGTTACCAATGTTCAAGCCGAATACGGGAAACGAGACTTTTACCTTCACATAGCCATTGCTCCAACAAAAAACATCGAAAGGTTTGAATGGTTTCTGGAAAAAGCCACCGAAATTGGCATTGACGAAATTACACCAATACTTTGCGAACGTTCGGAACGAAAAAGCATAAAAAACGACAGGCTCGAAAAAATTATCATTTCGGCAGTTAAACAATCAATAAAGGCTTACGTTCCAAAATTAAACGAAATGGTTCCCCTAAAACAATTCTTAACGAAGAGTTTTAACGGACAAAAATTTATTGCACACTGTAATAGTTGGGATTTACCTCCTTTAAAAGATCAAGTAAAACCTAACAGCAAAATCACCATTCTAATTGGTCCCGAAGGCGATTTTTCGCCAGACGAAGTTGAATTATCCATTCAAAATGATTTTAGCGAAATTAGTTTAGGCACTTCCCGATTAAGAACAGAAACCGCAGGTGTTGTAGCATGTCATACCGTTAATTTAAAAAATTGATAATTTATTTCCCGCTTCATTATCCTCCTTTCTACTTAAACTAAAGTATTATTAAAACGGGAAACAGCAAACATAATGCTTTACCGGTTGATTGGCTCATCAAAGGAATCTCACTAAAATTCAAAATTTATTCTAAATTGTGGCATAACTTTGTTGCGTGAAAATATTAATTGTAGAAGACGAAAAAGAGTTAGCCGATAGCATAAAAACCTATCTTGAAGGAAATGGGTTTGTCTGCGAAATTGCTTCGAATGTTAATACTGCTATCGATAAAATAGTATCGTTTGAATACGATTGTGTTGTACTCGACCTTATGTTACCCGATGGCAATGGCTTTGAAGTTATCCAGGTAATTAAAAAAATAGAAAAAAATGAGGGTATCATAATCATTTCAGCAAAGGAAAGCCTTGAATCTAAAATTGACGGACTTCAACTTGGAGCTGACGATTATATAACCAAACCGTTCCATTTATCGGAATTGTTGGTTAGAATACAGGCTCTCATTCGTAGAAAGAATTTTAGCGGTAATAATACTGTCAACTTTAACGAAATTGAAGTTGAAATACTCTCGAAAATAGTTAAGGTTAACGGAGAAAAGGTTGAACTAACTAAGAAAGAATTTGACTTGTTGCTTTTTTTAATGGGAAACGAAAATAAGGTACTTTCGAAAAGCGCCATTGCAGAACATTTATCCGGCGATATGGCTTATATGCTCGATAATCACGATTTTGTGTATGCACATATTAAAAACTTGAAGAATAAACTAAAAGAGGCCGGGTGCAACGACTATATAAAAACTGTTTACGGATTAGGTTATAGATGGCAAAATGAGTAAAAAACTTTTACGGCACACATCATTCTGGTACACAGCAACTTCAGTGACAGCACTAATCATTCTTTCTCCGCTGTTTTACGTGATTCTCACAAGACTATACAACGAGGATATTGATGAATCGCTAATTCAACGAAAAAATGAATTTATCGGCAGTACTCTACCTTCCATATCAATTGCAGATATTGAAACATGGAACAAATTCAATTTTAATGCTCAAATTATCAACGATTCCAGTATAAAAAACGACACCATTTTTAACAGCTCTTATATGGACACTGTTGATGCAGAACTAGAACCCTACCGAGAACTCTGCACGCCCATTAAAATTGAAGGGAAAAATTACACTTACACTTCCCGAATCAATTTAGTTGAAAAAGAAGATTTGCTTAAAAGTATTGCTTTGCTATTTGCCGCTTTTCTCATTCTTTTACTAGTGGGAATGTTTATTATCAACAGAAAACTTTCCTCCAAAATTTGGAAGCCCTTTCACGAAATTCTCAGTCAAATTGAAAAATTTCAGATTGATAGCAAAACTCTTCCGGAATTAAAGGAAACAAATATTGAAGAGTTTAACCGATTAAACAAAAGCTTTGAAAACTTGATTAGTAGAAACAGAAATATTTACAGGCTTCAGAAAGAATTTACTGAAAATGCGGCACACGAATTACAAACTCCCCTTGCCGTATTCAGGGCTAAAATTGACCTGCTTATACAAAGTCCCAACTTAAACAAAGACCAGTATGACATGCTGGAAAGCATAACCGAAAACATCACTCGGCTATCCAGGCTGAATAGTAACCTGCTGCTCCTATCCAAGATTGATAATAGTGGACACCATTACCCTAAAAAAACGGTAAACCTTAACAGTCTTATCAGTGGAAAAATCGACTTCTTTCAGGAACAAGCAAAGCAAAAAGGCATTAGCATTAATATTGATGTAACCAACAATGTTGAAATATACGGAAATCCCGATTTATTAGAAATCTTGATTAACAATCTGGTAATAAACGCCATACAGCATAACATTGAAGGCGGAAAGGTTTCCATTTTACTCGCCAACAACTCCTTAATAATAAAAAATACCGGCAAGCCCGGCCCCCTTTCAAATGAAAAATTATTCATCAGATTTTCAAAATCTGACCCATCGGGTAAAGGAACCGGGCTAGGATTGGCAATTGTTAAAAAGATTGCGGACCTTAGTAATTGGAAAATACATTACTCTTTTTCCGATGAGTTGCATGTTTTTTCACTACAACTCTAATAATTCAAAATTTCTTCAAATTCGTCCGCTACTTTGTGGCATTATTTAACCCAAAAATAACGCCATGAAAAAGTACACAATCCTAATTATTGCAACACTATTTGCATCGTGCTCCAATGCTCAAAAGTTAAATGAGAAAAACGTACCCACCGCAGTAAAAGATGCCTTCCAAAAAGAGTATCCCAACATTACAAACGCTAAATGGGAATACGAAAATGGCAATTACGAAGTCAACTTTAACCTTGAAAATAAAGAAGCATCTCTACTAATTGATGAACAGGGGAACATTCTGGAAACAGAAATTGAAATTAAAACCAGCGAGTTACCAAAAACTGTAATCGATTATACTAATGCAAATTATAAGGGAAAAAGAATAAAAGAGGCCGCTCGAATTATTAATTCAAAAGGCGAAATTACCTATGAAGCAGAAATAAAAGGGATGGATTTAATTTTCGACAGCAATGGAAACTTTATAAAAACTTCGAAAGAATAAATAACCTAAGACCGACTCGTTCGTAATTCTCTATTACCATGATTGATTTAATGAATAGAAAAGAATTATTGATTCGGCCTTTACCATAAAATGGCTAACTTGTACATTACAACTTTGTAATTTCACATCAATGATTATTATAAAAAGGTTACTGGTTTTAGGACTAGTTTTGCTATTTCAGGCAATATCTTCTAAAGCTCAAAAGTTAGAATTCTTCATAGCAAAAGGACTTGAAAACAGCCCTCTTATTAATGAGTATCAAAATCAGGTAAAAGCGCTTATCTCCGATAGTTTAATTGTAAAATCGTCGAACTTACCGCAAATATCGAGCAGCACACAAGTTATGTATGCACCATCGTATCAACACTTTGGATATGACAATGCAATTACTAATGGTGGAAACTACGTATCGGTTGTCGGTGTAAGTCAACCTATTTTGAATAGGCAAATAAAGAAAAATAGGTATGAAAGCATAAGCATTCAAAAACAAAACTTACTTAACAACTCCGAAATAACCAATGCCGAGTTGGTAAAGTTAATTACCGCGCAATATATTGATGCTTTTACTGCATATACCAATTTACAAGTTAGCAGTTCTTTTAAAGCCATGCTAAACGATTACCATAACGTGCTTAAAACACTGGTGGAAAATGGCGTTTACAAGCAAAGCGATTTACTTGCATTGGACATTGAAATTAAGTCGGCTGAAGTCGATATGAATCAGCAAAAAATTGACCTTGAATATGCCGTTTCTGCATTGCGCCAAACCTGCGGAATGTCGGATACATCGCAGTTCTCGGCTATGTTACCTAACTTAAAAATAAAATCACAAATTAGTATTTTGCAATCACCTTTTCTGCACAAATTTCAACTGGACAGCCTATCCATTACCAACCAAATTGCCTCGATAAACAATAATTACCTGCCAAAAATAAGTTTGTTTGCCGACGCGGGCTTTATGACAACTCAACTGCAACAATTGCAAAATCACTTTGGATATAGCACCGGAATTACCCTTAGCATTCCCATATACGATGGAAATCAACGAAAACATGAACTTCAAAAAATGAACCTACAGGAAAACACAAGGCAAAGTTACCAGCAATTCTTCAAGGCACAGTATTCTCAACAGGTAAAACAACTTAGCTCAATGTTAGAGTCGGTTGAAAATTCAATAAAAATCACGAATAATCAACTTACTGACAGCAAAAATCTTGTAGTTCTAATTAAAACTCAACTCAATAGTGGAAACACAAGTATAGTTGAACTAATTAATGCACTGAAGAATATTAATAGTGTTAACCGTTCATTAACCCTGCTAAAAGCCCAAAAACTTAAAATTATCAACGAGTATAACTATTGGTTACAAAAATAAAATAGGCAATTATGAAACTATCGTTAAAAAGAAAAATTCCTGTAAGCATAATGTTTATGCTTGTTGCTATATTTTTTACCATATTCAACTCATGTAAAAATAAAACGGATAATTCCGAAGAAAATATAAACAATACCACTCCGGTTACTATCACCGGAATATCTACCGAAAAATTGGATAAGTATGAAGAGTTTTGTGCATACTCTACATACCTGAAAAAGAGTAAAGTTCGTTCGTCGATAGCCGGAATAATTACAAATTCACATGTCAACCAAGGCGAAGCCGTAGTAAAAGGAACTATCCTTTTCTCCATAAAAACGAGAGAAGCCGTCGCACTGACAGAAGATAAAAATACACTCGATACTAATTTAAACTTTAGCGGTAACATCAAAATTACTGCTCCTCGCAATGGAATTGTGGATTCCGTTTTTTACCAAAAAGGCGATTACATTCAGGAAGGCGATGAACTGGCATCGATAATAGAACCCGAAAGTTTTGCGTTTATAACACTGGTTCCATTCGATATGCTTCACCTTATAAAAAAAGGAAAACATTGCAAAATAGTTCTACCCGATAATTCGACTATTAATGGTATTGTAGGTTCAACTTTACCAAACATGGATTTTCAGAGTCAAAACGTAAAGGTTTTGGTTAAACCGTTGAAAAAACAAACTTTTCCCCAGAATCTTATGGCAAAAGTTAACCTGATAATTTTCTCAAAACCGGATGTTTATACTTTACCCAAGGATGCAATTTTATCCGATGAAAGCCTTAAAAACTTTTGGGTTATGAAACTTTTAAACGATTCCGTCGCCATCAAAGTACCCATTAAAAAAGGCGTTGAAATAAATGATAGGGTTGAAATATTAAATCCCGTTTTTCAAAAAAACGACAGAATCATTTTATCGGGCAACTACGGTTTAGAGGATACAGCCAAGGTTATCATCATAAGGTAAAAACAATGAAAAAAAATTTTTATTTTCTATATAGAAATCCCATTTCACTAGTATTAGCCATTATTGTTCTTAGTGGCATTTACTTTTACTCGTACATGCACGTTTCGCTTTTTCCAGAAATAACCTTTCCAAAACTCAAAATTATTGCGGATAATGGCGAACAGCCAATCGATAAAATGATGATTACGGTAACTCGCCCGCTAGAAAACGCCATAAAGCAAGTTCCCGACCTTCAGGTTTTGCGAAGTTCTACTAGCCGTGGTTCTTGCGAAATATCCGCATTCCTTAACTGGAACGCTGACATCAATCAAAGCCTTCAAATGCTAGAAATGCGCATTAACCAAGTTAAAGGGGAACTTCCCCCTGAAGTTCAGATTGATGTTGAACGAATGAACCCTTCTATTCTTCCTGTTATGGGCTATACCCTTGAAAGCACAACCAAATCGCCCATTGAACTAAATTTAATTGCGAACTACATAGTTAAACCATTCCTATCGCAAATTTCAGGAGTTTCAAAAGTTGGAATAATAGGCGGAAAAACTAAGGAGTTTTGGGTGGTCATGCAACAGGATAAAATGAGCAGACTTCATATTACCCCCGAAATTATTGACAGCGCCGTTCACCAATCGAATTTCATTTTAGCCAATGGTTACCTGAACGATTACCGGCGAATGTACCTTTCGGTTACAAATTCAGCATTGCATGAGAAAAAAGATATTGAAGATGTTATTATCCGAAACAGTGGAAAAGATCTTATTAAACTAAAAGATATAGCCAATGTTGAAATTCGCGAGAAAGTTGAATATACACGAATAAATGCCAATGGAAAACAAGCATTGCTGGTGGTTATTTTAAAACAGCCCAATGCTAACCTTGTAGATTTAGCAAAAGAGGTGGTTGCAAAGGAAAAAGAACTTAAAAGCCTCCTTCCGAAAGGGGTAAGAATGAAGACTTACTACAACCAAGCCGATTTTGTAAACGATTCAATTAAAAGCGTTTCGGATAGCCTATGGATTGGTTTACTGCTAGCTATTATTGTTGCAGCACTATTTCTTCGCTCGTTAAAGGCAAGCCTTACAATTCTAATCACCATTCCGATTACCATCTTACTCACTATTATGGTACTTTATGGTTTTGGGTACACCTTAAACATTATGACACTTGGTGCTATTGCAGCCTCAATCGGATTGATAATTGATGACGCAATTGTAATAATTGAACAAATTCACAGGGAACACGAGGAAAACCATGGATTAAAAACTTCCATACTTATTCATAATGCAATCAAGTATTTATTCCCGGCAATGGTAGGATCATCCTTGAGCACTATTGTCATTTTTCTTCCCTTTGTTTTACTAAGCGGAGTTGCCGGTGCATATTTCAAAGTTTTAACCAATACCATGATTGTTACTTTAGTCTGTTCCTTTTTGGTTACATGGATTGGATTACCCGTTATTTACTCTTTTATTCCAAATTTTACCAGAAAGCGGAATTCTGCAAAATTTTCCGATAAAGAAGTAAAACAACAAACTTGGGTAAACTTTTTTGTTCGCAATTCATACATCAGCCTAATTTTTATTTTATTACTGATAGGCTCAATAGCTTATGTGCTTCCACGGTTGCAAACAGGATTTCTTCCAGAGATGGATGAAGGTTCTATTGTGCTCGATTACGATTCTCCTCCAGGAACTTCACTTAAGGAAACTGATAGAATACTTCGCGAAGTCGAAAAAATTATTACTAGCATTCCCGAAGTTGATGCCTATTCAAGGAGAACAGGAGCACAAATGGGCTTTTTTATTACCGAACCTAGTAGGGGCGATTACCTTATTCATCTTAAGAAAAATAGGACAAAAAGCACCGAAGAAATTATCGATGAACTCAGAAAAAAGATAGAGGCGACACAGCCCGCTTTGCGAATTGATTTTGGACAAGTAATCGGCGATATGTTAGGCGACCTCATGGAATCAGTTCAACCCATTGAAATTAAGATATTTGGCTCCGACTCAAAGAAACTTAATATACTTGCAAAACAAGTAGCCGCTGAAATTGGAAACATAAACGGAACTGCAGATGTTTTCAACGGAATCACAATTGCGGGTCCTTCAGTTGAAATTGTTCCCGATAAACAAAAACTTGCACTCTTCGGTATATCGCCGAAAAGTTTACAGTACCAAATTCAACTTCTGGAGCAAGGTAATATAATTGGCAGCATCCCTGAAAAAGAGCAGTACACCAACATTCGCATGATATATCCAAAATCGGAACAGCTTAGCGTGGAACAACTATCACAACAAAGTATTTTCTTACCAAATGGATTGCTTAAACAACTGCAAGGTTTTGCCTCAATACAGGTAAATCCGGGTGTTGCCGAAATTACTCGTGAAAACTTACAGCCTGTAGCCATTGTAACGGCTCGACTAAATGGTCGCGATTTGGGAGGTGTTATGAAAGAAATAAAAAAACAGTTGAATAAAACCATTGCGTTACCCAATGGCTACTACATTTCATATGGCGGCGCTTACGCTGAGCAAAAACAATCGTTCGACGAGTTACTAATGATACTAGCAACCTCGTTCCTACTTGTCTTTACCATTATGCTATTCTTATTTCGAAATTACAAGGATGCTCTTATTATGATTTTCATTGCTATTTTAGGAGTAGCAGGAGGACTATTGGCGCTTTTCATTACGGGCACACCTTTAAACGTCGGCAGCTATACCGGACTAATTATGATTATTGGAATAATTGGCGAAAATGCGATATTCACATTTCAGCAATTTTCAACATCACGCAAGACTACTTCGAACAGCAATGCAATAACCTATGCCATTTCTACCCGATTGCGTCCAAAACTAATGACAGCCATAGGCGCAATTACGGCTTTAACCCCCTTGGCTTTAGGAATAGGTACAGGTGCTCAAATGCATCAACCTTTGGCTATTGCAGTTATAGGAGGATTTTTAACTGCAATTCCGCTATTACTTATCGTTTTGCCAACACTACTTGGAATTGTACATAAGGATTCGGAATCGTAAACAGAAAACTTTGCAACAAACTAAAAAACTTATGAAGTTAATAGTAATACTGATATTACTAACCTTTGGTTCGCTTATAGTTTGATTGATGAAACATTACTGGCAGCAGGATTATTTACAACTATATTGAAGTATAGCGTAAATCGCGACAGACCATTTATTACGTACCCATACATTGAAAAATTAACATCGAGTGGGCCCCCTTCGTTTCCATCAGGGCACTCTTCTGAATGCAACAACCTCACTTAGTATTGCATACCCAAAATGGTATGTTATTAATCTGATATTTGCATGGGTAAGTGCAGTAGGCTATTTCAGAATGGATTTGGGTGTTTATTATCCAAATAATGTTCTGGCCAACGCAATTATCGGAAATGAATGCGCATTTTTAACTTATAAGATAAATAAGTAGTTATACAAAAAAAGAAAGCACACAAAGCACCCTGATTTAAATTCATAAACATTTTTCATTAACAACAAAAAAATACTGTTGCTCAAAAATTAAATTGAACAACAGTATTTTTCCCAAAAAGTCACCAATGCTTACCTTCCAACTAAAAAATCTAAAATATCTAACCCTTTCGATGTGTTAAGTTTATATAACTCGGTAAATCCACATTTTGCACAAGAAACGGCATTAAATTTTCTATTTTGAATATCGAATAGCCTAGCCATTCGGCTACCTGTAACATACATCTCCTGAATTTCGAATTCTACCCCACCGCATTTAGGACAGTGAGTTTTTAACCTTACCTTCTTAACTTTCGTCATTGCTGCTATTATTTGAATTCAAATTGCCATTATCCGTTTTA
>ERZ795053.7139-NODE-7139-length-10857-cov-3.771709_pt1 | contig 10857 bp, 7 predicted proteins | sample MGYA00375137_ERZ795053 | MGnify/ENA primary metagenome ERZ795053 (study PRJEB30182, sample SAMN05720284) | activated sludge metagenome | isolation source: Anaerobic digester | place: Hong Kong | collected 2014-12-17 ... | reverse complement strand
ACCCCTTCAAATGGGACTCTTGGTGGGATTGCCCGTTATACCCGTGAAGCCATGATGTTACTGGAAGCGGCAGGGTTTGATATCATTATCGTTGAAACTGTCGGGGTAGGGCAGTCGGAAGTCGCAGTAGATAATCTGGTTGATATGTTCATTTTGCTTTTAGCGCCCGGTGGCGGTGATGAACTTCAGGGCATAAAGCGCGGAATTATGGAACTGGCTGATCTGGTGATCATCAACAAAGCCGATGGCGAATTCGAAAATGCGGCGCGGATTGCGTCGGCTGACTGTGAAAATGCACTTCATCTAATGCAGCCAAAAAATGATGCATGGACGGCAAAAGTATTGCGGGCAAGTGCTTTGAGCAAATCCGGGTTTGATGAAATCTGGCAGGTAATTACCTCATTCCGGAATATTATGTCAGATAGTCATCAATTAGCAGAACGCCGAAATCAGCAAATGAAATCGGCTATCTGGTCAGAAGTAAGCGAATTAATTGTTGATAAGATAAAAAAACACAAATTAAAGAAAATAGACGTTCTGGAAAAGGCGGTTATCGATAAGAAGATAACCCCTCTTGCTGCAGCAAAGGAGTTAATCGACAGCATTTTAAATAATAATATTTCCTAACGGGTACATCTTGTCAGTCCGCGGCCATAAAGTTTCCCGGTAAGAACTCCATCATCAATCGCCAATCCACCGTTCACCAGAAGATATTTAACCCCCACCGACAATTCTCTCGGATTAATATAATCTGCCTTGGGGCCAAATTCATTAGGATCAAAAATGACAATATCGGCAAATTTATCGGGCTCTATATACCCGCGATCACAAAGTTTGAATGTATCTGCGGTAAGGCCTGTGCTTCGGTGAATAAAATCCTGAAGACTGATATATTTTTTTTCAACCACATAAGTCCTGTATTTATTTGGAAAAGTGGCAAACTTGCGGGGATGACCGTAAGAGCCGTCAGACGATGTCATCACCCAGGGTTTTTGCATAAAAGCGCGAAGGTCATCTTCGTTAATGGCAAAATTTGCAATATTGCTGCCCCCTTCAAATATGATTTCAATGGCGGTTTCGATTGGTGTTTTGCCACGAGCATCTGCCTCTTCGCCAAGGGTTCGCCCAACCACCATATTCCCGTCACCACCGGTAAGCAGCAAGGCATCCTTGCCGCCACGCTTTCTCATATTTTCTTCCATGTCGGATTTGATTTTGGGTAACAGTTCCGGATCTTTCAGTCGCGCTAACATAGCTTCATTGCCCCCTGCCTGAACATATCGTGGCAGCAGGGCCCCAATGACGCTGGTACCAGTAGCCGTCCATGGATACTGATCTGCACTGATTTTTAGCCCTTCGGCCTGGGCATCTTCAATCATTTTTATTGCCTGTGCTGACTGTCCCCAAACATCAACACCAAGGGCTTTTATATGCCCAACATGTCCTTTTATGCCAGCGGCACGGGCAATATCAATGACTTCTTTTATGGCGCCGAGAAGCCCGATATTATAGGTGCTTTCATCGCGAATATGACTTTCATAAATACCGTCATAAGGGGCAATTTCTTTGGCGAGTTCAGCCACTTCCTCGGTTGAGGAATAGCTCCCGGGAGCATAATAAAGCCCGGTGGAGAGACCAAGAGCCCCTTCCTCCATCGCTTTTCGAACATGGGATTTCATAATTTCCATTTCGCCGTAAGTTGGCTCATCATCCCGCATCTGCATGACTGACTGGCGAACGTTGCCCTGCCCGACAAAGAGTGCTGTATTGCTGCCTATGCCATCTTCCTCAAGCTTATCAAGGGTTTCTCGTATATTGCTTGGTCCACCCCCGTCATTTCCGTTAAAAACGGTTGTCACCCCTTGCATCAGGTAATTGGCATTCAGCTTTTTATCAGGATTTTGCAGATCATCAAGTGAGTGGGTATGTGGATCAATAAAACCGGGGGCGACAATCAATCCTGTGGCGTCAATGGTGCGTGCGGCACTGATTTTATACTGACCGGCAGGACCAACATACGTTATCTGGTCACCATTTATGGCAATATCAAGATTTTCCCCTGCGGTATCATGTCCATCATAAACAGTTCCACCCGTGATCAGAATATCCGCACTGATATCATTGGAATTTTCCTGACTGCAGCTTGCTAAAATTAAAATAAATATTAGCGACCAAATAACTTTCATAAGACTTTCCCCTTGCCCGTATTTTCCCTGTTCAATCCACTATATCCTGCAAATTTCTGATTTCAAGCATCGAGAGATACGGAAGGGGTAATTTTTTTGGCAATAAAATCATAGATTTCAGGTTATATTTCTTGACGTATATGGTGCTTTCCCCTATATACCGCTTTCAAGTTTTATCAGGCTGCATGACGATTCTCATGAAACAGCCATAGAATATAAGAATTTAAGTTAAGGAAAAGACGATGTCACGTGTATGTGAATTAACTGGAAAATCAGTAATGAGCGGTAATAATGTGAGCCATGCGCTTAACAGAACCCGTCGTAAATTCCGTCCTAATCTTGCCAAAGTAACATTGATGAGTGATGCACTTGGACAGTCCGTGAAAATGAAAATTTCTGCCCATGCACTGCGTAGTGTAGAGCATAATGGCGGTCTTGATAATTTTCTGATTAAAGCAAATGATCTTAAACTGTCTCTAAAAGCAAGACGTCTGAAACGAAGCATAAAGCAGAAACTGGCTGCTGCCTAATTCCAGAAGAATGGACAACAATATTAAGGCCGCTGAAATTTCAGCGGCTTTTTTTTGTTCTTTAATTAAAAATGTTTATCAGAAAGTTTTTAATTAAATAGGAAATATTTTTAAATAATAATAACAAAAACTTCACTTCCTTATATTAATGTTATGATTCTGTAAACTGTATCAAAGTATAATAACGAATAAAATTTAAGCACGGTGAATTCACACAGGGCTCTTTTGTCATGTTATGCTTTAGGATTATTAAGGGGCAGTAAATGAACACAAAAGCATTATCAGCTAACATTGTTAATGGCGCCAAAATGGTGTTCCTTAAAAAAGGATATGCTGCAACCAATGTTGAGGATATTGTGAAAGCGGCGCAGATTTCTGAGCGTGAATTTGATGATAGTTTTAATTCATTAGAGGAAGTTGGCCTTAAAGTTCTTCAGTCATACAGACAGGAATTGAAAAAGCAGCTTAAAAAATACGAAGAAAATGATAATCCAAGACAAAGGCTAAGTATGTTTCTGGATAGTTATTTTGATGATGCAGAAAGACTTGCCAAGGAAGGATGTCCTGTATTTAGTCTATATTATGATGTGCGTAATATGGGCAATGCTCTCACAGAAACAGCCGTGGATATTCTTGAAATACAACATAAATGGATTGATGAACAGTTTATCATTATGCTGAAGACTGAAAGTGGTGTTGATCAGGGAGACCGTCTCATGTCGGCAATCTGCGGGCTAACCATGCTGGCAAAATTGACAGGTAATGCGCAAATGTTCAAAAACCAAATTATCCAGCTCCGCTCCTGGATCAGATCAATGTAATGAGACTTGACCTTGACAGCATGATCGGTCACTCTACAGAAAAAATAATTCTATAGAGAAAATCTTTGGCAAAAAGCGAAAATCAGGAAAAAGAAATATCAGACTCATTGCTGGTTTATTTAAAACCCCGGGTTTTGGCTATTTTGTTTTTGGGCTTTTCCTCCGGTGTTCCTTACGGCGTGCTGACCGGTGCTTTAAGTTACTGGGTGTCAAAGATTGATCTGACACCTAGTGAAATCAGTCTACTGGTAGCAGCCGGATTTCCTTATACCATTAAGTTTCTTTGGTCGCCGATCATTGATCAGGTAAAATTACCGGTTCTTAATAAACTTTTTGGCCAGAGGCGAAGCTGGCTTCTGCTTTCCCAAATACTTTTGGCATTTAGTATAGTCTGGTTGGGGTTCACGTCACCGACACAGGATTACTCAGAAACCTATATGGTTGCTTTTTTAATCGCGCTTTTTGGTGCTACCCAGGATATTGTCATTGATGGTTTTCGTATTGAAGTTCTTGAAGATGACGAACAAGCCGCAGGTGCCGCCCTTTATATTTATGGCTATCGGATTGCAGGGATCATTTTTTCAATCGGGGTGATTTATATTTATAATCTGTATGAAATTGACTGGGCATATTTATTTATGATCGGCAGTTTATTGATGGCAATCGGTATATTGGCGACTTTATTGATTAAAGAGCCGCAACATAAGGCCACAGAAGAAAAATTAAAAATTCAGCTCGAACTCGATAAAATTATGCGGGAGAAGAATATTCTTGAAGGTAAGTTTAAAGAATATTTCGCCTGGATATATATGAGTGTTATTGCCCCGTTTCAGGAATTTTTAACAAGAAGTGGCTGGTATGTCTTTCTTCTTTTCGCTTTGTTTTATAAGCTGGGAGACAGTATGGCTTTATCCCTGCAAACCAAATATTTTCTGTCGCTCGGTTTCGATGACCTCGTAATTGCAAATTCAGGAAAGGCAGTTGGGTTCTGGGCACTGCTTGCCGGGCTTGCGGTTGGTGGCGCGTTAATGAATAAAGTAGGTTTATGGAAAGCTCTGCTCATCTGTGCTGTATTACAGCTGGTATCAAATTTGTCCTTTTCTGCTCTTTATGTTATCGGAACAAACGCTTGGTTCCTGGCGTTTACGATGGGTTTTGAGAATTTTTCAACAGGTATGGGGGCGACTGTATTGGTTGCTTATCTTTCTCTTCTGTGCAATCGGTCTTTTACAGTCACCCAATTTGCGCTTTTAAGTGCGATTACCCAATTTACCACCAGGATATTATCATCCCCGAGTGGCTATATAGTAGAATATACGGACTGGTTCTGGTTCTTTATCGTGACTGCAATATTGGCGGTTCCAGGTGTTCTTTTATTATTCTGGATAAAAAATATTGAGGATATTGACCGTAAGCATTCAGACCTTTCTCACAATGAGGTCTAGCGTCGTAGAAAAGCGTGATTTACGACTAACAAACTGAAAGCCGTGTTGCTCCAGCAGGAACATTATATTTTTTGAGGTAAAGAAATTTACCTGATCTTTTTGTTCACTCGGGTTTTTGTAAAATCGCCTGACTGGTACTGATAATTCAAAAGTTTCGCCTCTGCTCAGTGTATAATATTTGTTTTTGAAAAAAGCATTTATATCGGCAGCAAAAATAAGATTATTATTCGTATCATCGACAGGCTTTAGAAAATTTTTCTTAAACCCACAGTGGGAACATACAAATATATGATGTTCAATTGAGCCGGAACCGCCACAGACTTCACAATTTATTTTTTTTGTATTTCCGGATATATTCATAGTATCTCTTGTAATCCACTTTTTGATATCGGCTAAAAGAAAAGAACAAAAAAAATCATTTGGTACATGCTTCAATAAACGATATCATTTAATGTTTCATCAAAAGGTGGGCAAATCAACCAGTTAAAGAAAGCTTGTATGAATATAATTGCCAAGAAAGACAAAATAAAAAAGGATATGGAACCTATAGTGATCACCAGTGGTGACATAGAAGTCAGGTTAGCCTGTACGAATGAAGAAATTGAAGCAGGCCAGAAACTTCGCTATCAGGTGTTTTTTAAGGAAATGGGGGCAAAGCCCAGTGATGTCGTTAGAAAACAGGAACGAGACTTTGATGATTTTGATGACATATGTGACCATCTTCTGGCCTTTGATAATTCAAAAAGCGGACCTGACAGGGTCATTGCAACATATCGTCTACTAAGGGAAGAGATCATTGAAAAGAAAGAGGATTTTTACTCTTATAACGAATTTGATTTGTCTGGGCTTTATAATAGCTATTTCAGGAATTTAATGGGGGATCGTCAGTTACTGGAACTTGGACGGAGTTGTGTAAAAGAAGAATACAGAACAAATGCCGTCATGCATCTGATGTGGAAATTTATTGCCCGTTATATTGACAAGCATAAGATTGCTTATCTTTTTGGGTGTGCCAGCCTACAGGGAACTGATCAGGAAAAACTAAAATTACCGCTATCCTATCTCTATAATAATCATAAAACGCCAATCGAATATAATATACCGGCAAGAGAGGAACTCGCACAAAAAATGAATTATTTTGTCGAAGGCGATTATAGCAATAAAGAAGCCCTGCGGGCATTGGCCCCATTGGTGAAAGGCTATCTTAGACTGGGATGCTATATAGGAGACGGGGCAGTGATCGACGAACAGTTTGGGACAACCGATGTATTTATCTTGCTACCGATTGATCGGCTGGAAAGTCGTTATTTGGCCCTATGGGATGATTGATAATATAGAAATAATAATTTAAGGCCCCGGGCAGGCAATGGGTAAACAGGATATAAAAAAAATAGTGAAAGAGAAGTCGGGTGCAAAAAGCACACCTATGATGGAACAGTTTTTGAAACTGAAGTCATGCCATAGTGATTATCTTCTTTTTTACCGCATGGGTGATTTTTATGAACTTTTTTTCGATGATGCCGTAATAGCTGCTGAAGCACTGGACATTACCCTGACAAAACGTGGCAAGCACATGGAGGAGGATATCCCCATGTGTGGTGTTCCCGTCCATGCGGCGGAAAATTATCTTTCCCGCCTAATTGGCAAAGGTTTTAAAGTCGCTGTTTGCGAACAGATGGAAGACCCTGCGGAAGCAAAAAAACGTGGCAGCAAGTCTGTCGTCAAGCGTGATATTGTCAGACTGGTTACGCCCGGGACCATTACCGAAGAAAACCTGCTTGATGCCCGGTCCCATAATTTCCTTGCGTCACTTTCGAATGCTCAAGGCAGTTTTGCTCTTGCCTGGCTAGATATAACCACGGGGGATTTTTATGTCAGTAAAATGGATATTGCAAATCTTGATGCCGAACTGGCCAGATTAAATGCCGGTGAAATGATTGTGCCATTTAATATACTTGATAAAAGAGATGTGGCAGATAAGTTGAATGATTGGCTGAAAATAATCAGTCCCGTTGAAAATACCTTATTTGACAGTGTCCGTGCGGAGCAAAAACTAAAGGATGCTTTTGGCGTAAGTGTTTTGGATGGCATCGGTACGTTTTGCCGGGCAGAGCTTGCGGCATGTGGTGCCTTAATCGACTATCTGGAAGAGACCCAGAAAGGCAAATTGCCGAAATTAAAAAAACCAAAAATAGTCGGTGAAGACAGCATCATGATGATTGACAGTGCCACCCGCCGAAACCTAGAGCTTAGTCGTACACTTTCAGGTGAAAAAAAGGGCAGTCTTCTCAATGAAATTGATAAGACAATTACTGGCGCAGGAGCCAGGCTCCTTGGCACTTATCTGAGTGCTCCTCTTACTGATCCCGTCAAAATTAATAAAAGACTGGATTTGGTCACATACTTCTTAAATGAAGAAGCTTTGCGGCGGGAGCTGCGGAATTTGCTGAAAAGCTGTCCAGATCTTGAGCGGGCGATGTCTAGGTTATCTGTCGGTCGGGGTGGTCCGCGTGATCTCGCGGCTGTGAGGGATGCGCTTGATCAGGCTTTTAATATCAGGCAGGTCATTGAAAAAAATATATCAAAATCCAGCAATGATCTCAGCGGACATCATGATGATCTTAAAGAAATTCTCAATAAATTTGGCAATCATGCTGAAATTGTCGATGAGTTGAGAAGAGCTCTTTTACCCGAATTGCCCCTTATAACGAGAGACGGCAATTTTATAGCCAGAGGCTATCATCCTCCACTGGATGAATTTCAGATGCTTAAGAGTGAAAGCAAACGGCTAATCGCAGCGCTGGAGGGTCGATATAAACAGGATACCAGTATTAACGGGCTTAAAATTAAATATAACAACGTGCTTGGCTATTTTGTTGAGGTGACGGCGCTGCATGCAGATAAACTGATGACGGCACCGTTAAACGAAGTGTTTATTCATCGGCAGACGCTTGCCAATGCGGTAAGGTTTAATTCTTCTGATCTTGCCGAACTTGCCGGAAAAATTGGCCAGGCAGCTGATCGTGCATTATCACTTGAGCATGAGTTGTTTGACAGGCTGGTCACTCAGGTTCTGGCAAAATGGGATGGGATCATCCGTGCCGCGTCGGCACTGGCGATGCTGGATGTTGGCACCGCCCTTTCCGAGCTTGCCGCAGAAAAAAATTATACAAGGCCCCTGGTGGATGACAGTCTGTCATTTGAAATTGAGGCGGGCAGGCACCCTGTTGTTGAAGCATCAATCAGAAAGAACCAGGAAGGGCGTTTTGTAGCGAATGACTGTGATCTCGGCGTTGAAAACCGTCTGTGGTTAATTACCGGGCCCAATATGGCTGGTAAAAGTACATTTTTAAGGCAAAATGCTCTTATCACTATTCTTGCTCAGATGGGGAGCTTCGTTCCGGCAAATAAAGCTCATATTGGAATTGTGGACCGGTTATTCAGCCGTGTGGGCGCGTCTGATGATCTGGCAAGAGGGCGGTCAACATTCATGGTTGAAATGGTTGAAACAGCAGCAATTTTAAACCAGTCAACCAGTAGATCACTAGTTATTCTTGATGAAATTGGCCGTGGAACAGCGACATATGATGGACTGTCCATCGCCTGGGCGGCGGTCGAACATCTTCATGAAGTGAATAAGGCGCGTGGCTTATTTGCGACACATTATCATGAGATGACAGCGCTTTCGTCAAAACTGAACAGTCTGGCACTTTATTATATGAAAGTGAAAGAATGGGAAGGTGAAGTTATTTTTCTGCATGAAGTATCGGAAGGCTCAGCAGATCGGTCATACGGTATTCAGGTGGCCAAACTTGCCGGGTTGCCATCGGTCGTTGTTGAACGGGCAAAACAGGTGCTCCATAGTCTTGAGCAGGGTGGGGCCGAAGGACAAGGCGTGGCACAGGGACAGAAAATGGAAGCTCTTAGCGATGATTTACCACTTTTTTCTGCACTTCATGAAAAAATTATCGAAAAAAATAAAGAACCATCAGAACTTGAGCAAGCCATTAAGTCACTTAGCCCGGATGACTATAGCCCGAGAGAAGCACTGGAAATGTTATATAAATTAAAAGAGTTGTCGAAAAAATAGATGACACGCATTAGAAAACATCGCGATATTTTCAATCGAAAGGATCAGGCAGAAAAGCTTGACGCTTTAAAGGAAAAATTTGGACCGGATCAAATCCGGGGACCGTTGCTGGAGCTTATGAAAAATGCCTATGACAGTGGGTTTCAGCATATCAGGGAGCGTGCAGATAATGGTGAAACAGGTGTAAATCTGGCAAATGCTCAAAGTTTTCTGACCGATGAAATTGTGCATATGCTTTATGATGTGGTTACGGATTATGTCTATCATCTGGCAAACCCGACAAAAAGTGAACGATTATGCCTCGCCGCATTTGGTGGATATGGTCGGCAGGAAATGGCACCATATTCCGATATCGATCTCTTATTTATTCTGCCCTATAAAAAGACCGCCTGGAGCGAACAGGTGGTTGAATATATGCTTTATATTCTTTGGGATATGGGATTTGTCGTTGGCCATGCCGTGAGGACCATAGATGAAAGTATCCGCCTTTGCCATACGGACCTCACCATTAAGACGGCACTTCTTGAGTTGCGCTATATCTGGGGTGACCGATCTTTATATGAGGAGCTTTCCGCCAAATATGAAAGAAAAATCGTAAAGGGAAATGCGCCGGAGTTTACAGAAGAGAAACTTCAGGAGCGTGACGAACGTCATAAAAGACTTGGGGATACGCGATATGTTGTTGAGCCAAATCTGAAAGAAGGCAAGGGCGGACTTCGCGATCTTCATACTTTATTCTGGATTGCTAAATTCATTTATAAGGTAAACAGCCTGAATGAAATTGTGGAAAAAGGCGTTTTTTCGCAGGACGAATATAAAGAATTCCAGAAGGCAGAAGATTTTCTCTGGGCTGTGCGTTTCCAGCTGCATTATTTTGCGGGTAGGCCGGAAGAGCGTATCACATTTGATGTACAGAAAATACTGGCTGAAAAACTGGGTTATACTGACCGTCCCAATATGTCCGGGGTTGAACGGTTTATGAAACATTTCTTCCTTACCGCAAAAACCGTTGGGGACCTGACAAGAATTTTCTGTGCCTATCTGGAAGAAAAACACAAACGTAAACCAATCCGTCTTTCCAACTTTTCATTCAGATCGAAAAGCATTGAAGGATTTCCCATAGAAGGAAGCCGGTTAAGTTTTAAAAATGTAGAAGAGATTAGGGAAGATCCTGTCAAAATGGTCGAGATTTTCCATGTTGCGCAAAAATATGCCCTTGATATTCACCCAAGGGCGCTCAGAATGATGTGGCAAAATCTCAAATTAATTAAAGGTCGTACCCGTAACAATCAAAAAGCAAATGAAATTTTTCTTGAAATAATGACATTTAAGGATGGCCCCGGTTTCGCATTGCGACTGATGAACGAGGTTGGTGTTCTTGGTCGATTTGTGCCAGATTTTGGTCGGGTTGTGGCGCAAATGCAGTATGACATGTATCATGTTTATACCGTTGATGAACATACGATCCGGGCAATTGAACTCCTTTCTCAGTTGGAGCGCGGATTGCTTGCGGATGAACATCCGCTTTCAAATGACATCATTCATAAAGTATTGTCGCGCCGGGTGCTTTATCTGTCAGTTTTCCTGCATGATATTGCAAAAGGAAGAAAAGGCGATCATTCCATACTGGGTGAGGAGGTTGCCCAGAAATTATGTCCGCGCTTTGGCCTGACATCGGCGGAGACAGAGACAGTTGCCTGGCTGGTCCGCTGGCATTTGCTGATGACTTATTCTGCGTTTAAACGTGATTTGAGTGATCCAAAAACGATTGCTGATTTTGCTGGT
>ERZ795053.7138-NODE-7138-length-10857-cov-12.470376_pt1 | contig 10857 bp, 6 predicted proteins | sample MGYA00375137_ERZ795053 | MGnify/ENA primary metagenome ERZ795053 (study PRJEB30182, sample SAMN05720284) | activated sludge metagenome | isolation source: Anaerobic digester | place: Hong Kong | collected 2014-12-17 ... | reverse complement strand
GGATTTGACAAGGACGGCTTCGACGCCAAGGGGTTTGATAAAGAAGGATTTGACAAGGACGGCTTCGACGCCAAGGGGTTTGATAAAGAAGGATTTGACAGGGACGGCTTCGACGCCAAGGGGTTTGATAAAGAAGGATTCAATAAAGACGGTTTTGACCGGGAAGGATACAGCCGCAATGGCTATGACCCGGAAGGTTTCGACCGGGAAGGTTATGATGTCAATGGCTATGACCGCAAGGGATTTAACCGCAGCGGTTTTGATGCCAGGGGTTATGATAAACAGGGTTATGACAAAGCCGGATTCAACAAGGACGGATGGGACCGGGAAGGTTACAATCGTAACGGTTTTGACAAGAACGGCTGGGACCGCGAGGGCTACGACAAGAATGGTTACGATGCCGAAGGTTATGATCGGGACGGTTATAACCGGGATGGCCAGTCGAAAGAGGGATATGATGCTGACGGTTACGACAAGAATGGATTTAACGAGAACGGGGTGGACAAGGATGGTTACGACCGGGAAGGCTTCAATTACGAGGGGTACAACCGGGACGGCTACGACCCCTGGGGTTACAATAAGCAGGGCTATGGCAAGGATGGTTATCACTGGAGCGGTTATAATGCGGATGGTTACAACCGCAATGGCCGGCACTGGAGCGAGAATCCCTATACCGGTGACAGTCCTTTCAATGTATCGGTGGAAGGCGATGGGATGGTCAACCGTAATCCCTTCGACGGCGGTCAGGTAATCGTCGAGCAGGACAACTACGGTAATAAGATAGACCTGGCTGGGTCTTGGAAGCCGACCAAGCCGCCTCTGGGTGAACCTTATCCCAAGACGGTGGATAAATACGGAGCCAAACCATGGACCGAGGAGATCCCGCAACCACAACCGGAAAAACCGGCGGTTCCTTCAACAAAAGATACTGGGGTGATTGGGCCGGAAGACCCCATGAACACCTCGAAAAATCACGATGTCGGCAAGACCACTGAGGTTGTTCCAGAAGGCCAGACCGGAACCGGGGTGCCGATTCCGGAAGAGGAGGTTCCGCAGCACGAATGGCCTTCGGAACCGGAGGAAAGGTTCCCCGAGGATACTATCCCGGAGACGCGGCCGGATACTTTCGATTATACGGATCCGGAAACCGGGTTAACGTCAACCTATGAATATGAACCGGGCTACACTGGTCCCCGCCATGGAGACCGGCAAGTCCTGGTGGGAAGCGGTGATGGGCAGGCTTATGAAATCGAATTCAATGCGGTCAAAGGCAAGTGGGTCAATACTGAGAACGGTAATGAATTTGATCCCGCTAGATTTGAATCCTGGCAGCGTGATGTAGCTGAGGATAAGCGCCGGGCGGCAATAGAGCTGGAGAAGATGGCGGCCCGCCAGGACGCCAACAGTAAAGCCATAGACAAGAACCTGGACGATTGGCGCAAGCTGGAGCAGATGCAGAAGGCGGTGGACGGCCACAACATCGGGGAACCGGGCGGACCGGGCGATATTGATAAGGCTATCCAGAAGCTTAAGGATGATATGCTGGCCGGCAAGGAAGTGGACCAGGCCAGGATGGACCAGCTGCGCAAGATCATCGGCAACCGCATAACCGGCCGGACCTCTGGTGACACCGGGGACCGCTATGAAGAGGATTGGTTCAAAAACCTGGGCTGGGCCCTGGAGGCCAATGCCACCATGGCCAAAGAAGTGGCCACCGGAGAAAAAGCAGACGGCAGCATTTCATGGTTGGGCATGGGGGCCAAGATTATGATAACAACTGCCACCGGGGGAGTTGTCGGCAAGCTCATAGACGGTGGCCTAACGGTTGCCGAAGCATTGTCCCGCATCAAGGATTCGATAGATAAAGGAGAATCGGACTTCCGGGCAGTTTCCAAAGCTCTCGGACTGGTAGTTCTGGGTGAACAGACCAGCTGGCTGGCCGGCAAAAGTTTAAGTGCCCTGAACAAGGAGATGCTGGAGAGGTTCCCCGTGTTTACCAATAAGGCAGCCGATTTTATTGAAACTGCGCTGCTCAAAGGGAGTGCCCTCAATCAACAGTTGAGCAGGAAATTAGGCTTTATCAGCCAAGAATCGGCTGATGCGGCCCTGGATGCCATCAATAAGCGGTTGGTTGACATAGGCGGCGATCAGGCCTCGGGGAAATTCATGCAGCAGACAGCCGTTAAGCAGGGAACTGCGGCCGGGGGTAAAGCCGCTGCCCAAGGCAGCCAGTCAGCAGTTCGAACGGCCAAAGTGGCAAAACCCAGTGGTAAACCGACACTTAAGACGGTGTCAACTGAAACGCCCGGCTTGAAAATCGACAAGAACAGTTTTAAGGAAGCGGGAGTGCCCCCTGATTTAAGAGGGATGCCGGTTCGCGACCAGAAGGCTATCCGCTCGGTGTGTGACAAATATGGGGTGAAAGCCCATATGCGGCCGACCAATCCTCAGTCAAGAGCCTGGCTGGAAAGCGGGCGAGCTCACCCCAAACCGGAGATGCTGAAGACAAAAACCATCAACGATCTGGATGTCGAGCTGGGATATCCTAAAGAGAATATCGGCACGGTGGGCTGCAGGAAACCGGATCCGCTGCCGTCTGCGAAACCGGCTGATATGACCGATGCCCATTGGGGAGACCTGCAAAAACGCCACAAACAGAGGATGACAGAATATACGGACCAGGTCGAGAAACTCAAACACCTGGAACACGAGGGCAAGATCGTCTGGGATCAAAAAACAGGAATCATTTACAATAAGAAAACCATGAAGCCCTATTGCGGGGACCATGATACTTTCGCCATTGTCGATGCGGTCAGCGGGAAACCGGTCTCACCACGTATGAATGAGCAGATCAACCGAGAGTTCCAGTCTTTAGGGGCTACTCAGCATAACGAACATGTGGGATGGGATTACTCGGGTCTTCCCGATCAGGTTCCGGCCGGTTCACCGACCGGGGCCCAATCACCGCGAGAAATTGCCGAAGGTATCGACAGAAAGATTCTTGGCGGTCACGATGAGGGCGGCGAGGCTCTAAACACCTATGACCCCCTCAGAGGGGAAGATGGGGGTTGGACCACCCACTGGTGGAAAGGGGGAGTAAGGGAATGAACATCATGAATGCCGTAGAAAGAAGGGAATTCCTGCAGCAATATTTTGCCCGCCTGGAGAAATGGCGGGAATATGACCTCGCCCAGGCTCACGATGAAAACGGAGCTTTTATGGCGGCTGAAATGGAAAAACTGCAAGCTCAACTGGCGGATATGAGGGATGAATATGCAGACAGTCTTCCGGTGGTATCCCTGTCCCGCTGCCCTTTTACCAGTGAGAAAGTGGAATACTGCATAGATCTGGGCGGTTTGGATGGTTTGTGGTGGAATTATGATGCTCCGGTCAGGCAGATGACAGAGCTTCCTTATACTTACTTTGCTCTGGATGGTGCTGTAACTCTTAAAGGCAGTGTTGATGCGGCTCCGTTTTTGTGCAAACCTGGTTCCGGGGTGCCGGGGATACTGCCGCGGTTACTGAACCAGGAAGAAATACAGGCGGTGATCTCGGCCGTTCCCATCGGAATTCATCAGGGCTATGCCATATTCTATTTCGCTACGGAAGCACCCGCGGGTTTGCCCAGGGTCAATACATGGGGCACGAAGCAATATACCTTTTTGGATCAAAACGAGCTGGTTCGCTGGAGTGACTATGACGCAGATATAAATGATTATGATTTTGACCTCGGGAAATGGATTGAATCAGGTAAACTGCACTGGATAAAACCGGGTGATGAATCACTCACTTTGTTTTCGTCTGCTGAAGACTGCCCCTATATCGGGCTCGAGGGCAAGCGGGAACTGCAGCGCATAGAACGCGGGATAGTATGGAGCGGGGAAACATATTAAGCAATTGGTCTAAAAAGGAGGCATAAAAATGGAAATGAACCTTGAGAAGCCGGGAGACATCGAGATATTCAAGTTGGAACCGGCAGACATCGATCATTTGTTCAGACGTTCCGGATTAACCGGTAATCAGCTTTCCGCATTCAGTTATCATGCTGAACAGGCTGCCACCAGCAGTCCTTCCGAGTTTTTCAGACCGCTGGCGGAAAGTGCAAATTTCACAACGATTGCGAAAAAATTGCTGGCGCCCGATCTCAAAATCGAATTTAAGCGGGGCGGAGCCGGGGCAGCCGAAGAAACCTATAATGCTCTTCTATCCCTGGAAGACAACGATGTTGTGGCGCAGTTCCAGGACAGTGACGGCAACATATTGCTGTTGTTCTTTGATAATGAAGAATCGTTTCTACAGTGGTGGACCGATCTCTATGCCTCGCAGGCGGCCGGTACCTACCAGCCGGTGTTCCCGGATGTCATGCCTGCGGAAGTGCTGGTCTGCGCCCTGCACTGCATCGACATTTACCGCCGGTCCTATATGGAAAGCATGCTGGATTACCGGGGCGAAATGGATTTGGCTATCAGCACCCAGGATTTTGTCCAGCTGCTTAAACGGGCCCTGTCCAGTAAAGATAAACGTTGGCTTTTGCCCACCATGTTCGAGGTCACCCCGGGGCTAAAGGGAATCAATATTGCCCTGAAACCAGAGCACATCAAGCAAGCCGAGGAATCAGGTTTCTTCACCAGCAGTGAAAATGTGCTGACCCTGGGGGAACGTTCGCGGCTCATGGGCACTGAAATCATTACCAGCTGGCTGGGTTCCATCGGCTGTCAGGCCACGGCGCTGATCAACGGGCAGGAAAAAAGCCTGTCCCGGATATTCTTGACGCCTACGGCATTTGCCAATCACCTCTTCTCCTTTGAGATTGGAGCCGGAGGAGATGCGCGCTTCCGTCACCAGGCCAGCACTCTGCCGGAATTGAACCAGACCTTGCTGCAATGGATTGAAGCGCTGCAGAAGACGATCGGGGGGACGGCCCCGGCCAAAGCTGCCCCGGCCCAGTCCCCGGCGGGGAGATTTTGCGGACAGTGCGGGGAGAAGATCCGGCCCGGCAAGAAATTCTGTACCAGCTGCGGAGCAGCAGTATAGAAAGAGGGAGGCAGGGATATGAGTAACTTGAAATTCTGCCCCGGCTGCGGTGCCGAGCTGGTGCCCGGCGACCGTTTCTGCGGAGATTGCGGTTTCGATACCCAATCCAAGCCGGCCGGGGATACGTCTGCCAGTGCACCCCCGCCGGCCGGGACCGGAGGGAACCCGGCCGCGGAGCCGGCTCCAGAACCTCCCTCGCCCCCTGCCAGCATGAGTGCTCCACCCCCGGCAACGGAATGCGGACCTGCCAGGTCAGCGGGCATGGGTCAGGGTCCTACCGGGGAAATTGGCCGGGGAGGCGGGGGCGGCAACAATGCCCTGATGATATTGATCGCCATTCTGGTGGTGCTTTTCCTCGGCGGCGGAGGAGTTTACTGGTGGCTCTCCCGGGGAGAAGAACCTGGGCCCGGCATCGCGGTCCCGGCTTCCAACCAGGCCGGTGGGCCGGCCGTCGCCTCCAATCCAAGCAGCAACAAGGCCCCGGTGGCCGCAGTCGACCTCAGCCGGGCCGCCACCTATCTGTCGGAACCGGGTTTTAAATGCACCTTTTTCGTAAATTACCCGGACGGTACCGCCGGTGTGGTGGAACGCACCAGCGGACGGGTTGTTCCGGCTGAAGCAGTCCGCGTCAGCGAAGTTGAAACCATGGTCGACCGGGGCGAAACTTACGGTTATGGATTTCATTACGTAGAGCGCCCGGATGGAACTTACTACATCCTGGATAACTCACCTAATGAAATCTTTCCGGCCTTAAAAAACAATTTAACTGTTGGTCAGACTTGGAACTACGAGGATGAGTCGGGCCGGATTACCTGGAAGGTGATGGACATGGGGGTTACCCTCGATCTTGGTTTTACGCTTATCGAAAACTGCCTGATCGTATACGAGGACAACCAGACCGTGGATTACCAGGCCCTCACTTACTACGCTCCCGGACTGGGCATAGTGGCGGTGAAGAGCCCGGGGGGCAAGGACGATTTTTATAAAATGACCGCCCTGACCAGGGTAGATGCTGCCCAGGCCGCAGCTACAGTCCAGCAGTGGTCACCCAACTGGGCCATAATCAAGGACGACCGTACCCAGAACTGATCCGGTCCGGACGCGGTTAACATCAGAGTTTGAGGAGGATTTGCAATGCCCATTGCTTCAAGTAAGAATGAATTATGGCGGCGACTGGCCCTGCTGGCCGGCATCCTGATCGGGTTGGCCCTGTTTTTCTACGTGGCCCCGGCCATGGTGAGCGTGACCGCCATTGACTGGCAGCAGGAGCAGGCCGATGAGCTGAAATCCAACAGCGGTATAGTGACTCAGGAGAAAAAGCGTCTCCATGCCCTGCCCCTGGATGAATACATCCAGGCCAAGACCGGCGAGAAGGTGCAGGCGGTAGACGGCAGCCGGTGGGGCACCTTTTTTGAGCAGGTCCGCCTGGCCAGCAAGTGGCAATACGGCGAATCTTCATACGGCAATCGGGTCAGTGAAGAGGATAAAGACGACTTTTGGAAGCCTACCGGTCCGGTTGCAGTGTTTTTCAAACCTGATGAAATACCTCTGCAAAGCTGGGGGCTTTTCCCGGGAGACGGTGAATCCACCTTTATCAGCACTGTCCAGGGTGGGCAGACCCTTTACCTGGAATTGCAGTTCCATGATTACACCACCAGCGTGGGGGCAATGTCTTCCCCTTACCGGGTGGCGCCCGGATGGCTTTATCATCCCTATCGTACCGCGGGCATCATCGTCATGGTCGTGGGCCTGCTGATTTATATTGTCCTGCCCCGGCGTAAAAAGCAGCCCGGGGAGGTGGCTTATTCCAGCGGCAGCATGCTGGCCGGGGACCTGGCCGCAGTCATTATCCTGCTGCCCTTTTACGGTTTGCCCTTCCTGATAAATGGGGGGACCACCCAGGCCATTACCGGGCTATGGCCGGTTTCCGCCCTGATGTGGTTTATGGCCCTGTTCGGGGTGGTACTTCTGTACTATAACGCCTGGTATGCCTCCTACCGTATCGAACTGACTCCGGATGCCGTCTGCCTGGTCAGTTTCAAAGGGGTACGGGAATGCCTGTTCAGTGATATGGCCGGGGTCGACATCGTTTCCCTCAGCAACCCGGGCTGGTTCCGCAAACTGTTTATGGCGGTGGCGGTATTGTCCATGTTAAGCGGAGGCCGGTCCACCCAGCCCATGGGCAGCGCCTTGCTGGCCGCTTCGGCCACCTATGGCGGGCTGGAGATCAAGACCAGGGGCGGCGGCAAGCCGGTTTATGTGTGGGTGACCAACCAAATGGGCGGAGTCATGATAAACAACATTGACCGGGTAATGACCGCTATCGAGGCCGCCGGGGTGACCATAAACCAGGAGCCCCGGGAAATAGAAGGTTTCTCGATGTTCATGTAGGGCGCCTTAAGGCCAGTGGCCCTGCTCTGGATGGCCAACCCGGGCGGGAGCGCAGTGACATCGTGATATACTGAGGACAATAAAAATAAGGGAGGTAATGAGATGGGTGGTTTGTATGTACTTGGGGGCTTGGTAATAGCCCTGGCAGTGTTTCTGGTAGTTATCTACAACGGCCTGGTGCAATTGCGGCAGAGGGTGCAGAATGCCTGGGCCCAGGTGGACGTACAATTAAAGCGCCGCTATGACCTGATCCCCAACCTGGTCAACACCGTCAAGGGTTATGCCCAACACGAGCGGGAGACCCTGGAGAAGGTGACCCAGGCCCGCAATATGGCCGTCGCCGCCAGCAATGTCAAGGATCAGGCCCAGGCCGAGAATATGTTGAGCGGGGCTTTAAAATCGCTCTTCGCGGTGGCCGAAGCCTATCCAGACCTGAAAGCCAACGCCAACTTCCTGCAGCTGCAGGCTGAACTCAGTGATACAGAGAGTAAAATCGCGTTTGCCCGCCAGTTCTTCAATGATACCGTCCAGAAATTCAATACCAAGATCGAGGTTTTCCCCAACAACTTGGTGGCCGGAATGCTGGGATTTCAGATGGCCGATTATTTTACCCTGCAAGGTGAGACCGAGGCCCGGCAGATCGTCAAGGTCAACTTTTAAAAGGAGCAGCCGGATGGACACCAGAATTCATTTTCACTTACATAAAGGCCTATGGCTGGGTTTGCTGCTAGGTTTGCTGCTAGCCTTGGCCATGGACCCTGGTGTGGCCCAGGCCCGCTCCCTGAGTATGCAGCAGGTGGTCATCGATGCCCAGGTGCTGCCTGATGCCTCTATGCGGGTCACGGAGCGACTGACCATCAAATTTTCCGGGCAGTGGAACGGTTTCTATATCAAGATCCCCCAAGGGGACACCCCTATCGTAGAAGCGGCGGTGCAGGAGAAGGGTAAGGCTTATACCTTCAATCCCGGCACTGAATACGGGCCGCCGGGGACCTATCTGGTCAAGAACGAAGGCAGCCAATTCACTGTCGACTGGAGTATCTCTGCCCGGGATGAGGTACGCACCTTCGACGTCTCTTACCGGGTACTGAATGCGGTAAAGGTACACCAGGATGTGGCCGAACTGTACCGCAAGTTCATCGGCGAAGCCAACGGCAACCAGATAGGCTCGGTGCAGGTAAACCTAAAGCTGCCCGCTGGGGCGGAGAAATACAAACAAGGTGAGGATATCCGCATCTGGGGACATGGGCCTCTAAACGGCGAAGTGGAATTCGCCGGGGCCGACCGGGTGGTATGGAAGGTGCAGGACCTGTCCCCCTATACTTTCGTGGAAGGCCGGGTGGTGATGCCCACCGCTCTGTTCCCCGCCGCTCCCAAGGCGGCCCAAACCGGCCGCACTGCCCTGGCACCCATCCTGACCGAGGAAGAAGGCTGGGCCAAAAAGGCTAATAAGGAGCGGCTTCAAGCCCGAGGGGAATTGGCGGGCGGAGCAGCGATAATTGGGGGCACCCTGTTCGGACTGCTGGTCTTGTGGCGTCGCTTCGGGCGCCGGCACCCAACCACTTTCGATGGCGATTACTATCGGGATCTGCCCGCTTCCTACAGCCCGGCGGAATTGAGTGTACTGTGGAATTACAAGAAGATGCAAGCCCAGGACCTGACTGCTACCATACTGGACCTGGCCCGGCGTCGTTTCATACGCCTGGATCAGGAGAACGTGGAGGTGCGCCGGTTGCTGGGCTCAAAAGAGGTAACCACCTACCGGATCACCTTTTTGCCCCCACCCGATCCAGCCGCGGCCCGAAGAAGTCAGGATGCGGTCCTGCAGCCCCATGAGCGGCAGCTGCTGGATTTCCTCCGTGATGAGGTGGGAGAGGGCCGGGAGAGCCTTTATCTGACCGATATCGAGAGGTTTTCCAAGCAGAAGGCAACCCAATTCTATGGTTTCTGGAAGGAATGGACCTCAGGTCTGATCACCCGGGGCGAGGGAAGCGGATTTTTTGACACCAGCGGCAATATGACCCTGCTGACAGTCCTGGGTGGAGTAGGCCTTTTCGGACTAGGCGGTTTTCTGGCGCGCCAATCAGTGGTGGCAGGCATATCCATTATAATTGCCGGAGCACTGTTGCTGTTTATTCCGCTGCTGTTCAAGCGCAGGTCGGCTACCGGTCAGGAAGACTATGTGCGCTGGCAGGCTTTCAAGCGCTTCCTGGAGCATTTTTCGGAGATGCAGCGGCATGAGATACCCAGCCTCATTATTTGGGAGCATTACCTGGTTTATGCAGTAACCCTGGGAGTGGCCAAAGAGGTGATCAAACAGCTGGAAGTGGTCTTCCCCAATCTCCAGGATGGTGATTACCGTTTTGGATATGGCTGGATGACCTACGGCAGCTACAATGGGATGAACAACCTGTACGGGTCCTTCGACAGTATCGGGGACTCCATCCAGCGGGCCTTCACAACTGCTGAAAAGGCTGTCAGCAAGTCATCCTCGGGTTCCGGCGGCGGGGGCGGTTTCTCCGGCGGCGGAGGCGGCGGCGGGGGCGGTTCCAGTTACGGCGGCCGCTAGAGAGTGGTGCAGGGAGCGTTTCCAGATACGGCGGCCGCTAAAAAGTGCGGCAGGGGCGGTGCGTCCTTTGGCGGTTCTCCCTGGTAGCAGTTATCGAGGATCATGAATGAATGACTTTTAGGGTGTCACTCAGAGCGTAGCGAAGAGTCTCGGCAGGCAACGGATGGCGCCAGAATCAATCAAGCGTTGAAATGACAGGAGGGACAGAACAATGATTTGCCCCCAATGCGGTACAGATTCGGCCAAGAGCATAAAGTTCTGCACTGGCTGCGGCAGTGCCCTGGTGGCTGATATACCCGGTGCCGACCAGAACCGGACTGGAGCAGTACAGAGGGAGGCTGCCCAGTCCAGCGAAACTCCGGCAGAGATTAGCCCGGGGCGAGTGGGCTGGTCCCCCCGGATCGACGACCCCGCCTTTGCCCGCTACCGGCGCAACTCCGCGGTATGGTCCTTCAGTTTCGCAGCCATCCTGGCCCTGGCCGCCGTTATCGGATTCTATATCTATGGAGAAACCAGCGCGGAGATGGATAATCCCCAGGCGTTGTATATAGGATTAGGTATCGGGGGCATGTTCCCGGCCATCGCGCTTTTACAGACCATCGGCCGCAGCCGCAGCATCGCCTGGGACGGGGTGGTTATCGACAAAAAGACCGAGAAAAAGAGGCGTCAGGAGAAATCCGGCAACGATGAGCGCTGGGTCCGGTATACCCGTTACACAGTGGTCATCAAGACCGAAGCCGGCAAGATTTACGAGATTACCGCCGATGATGACGACACCCGATACAATTACTACCGCATCGGCGACCGGGTGCGCCACCACAAAGGGCTAAACTCCCTGGAGAAATACGATAAATCCGGGGACA
>ERZ795053.7137-NODE-7137-length-10858-cov-4.109321_pt1 | contig 10858 bp, 11 predicted proteins | sample MGYA00375137_ERZ795053 | MGnify/ENA primary metagenome ERZ795053 (study PRJEB30182, sample SAMN05720284) | activated sludge metagenome | isolation source: Anaerobic digester | place: Hong Kong | collected 2014-12-17 ... | reverse complement strand
TATCTTTCCGACGCGGGCATGTGCGGCGACTACGATTCCTCGCTTGGAATGGACAAGGAGGAGCCGATCAACCGTTTCCTTACCCGAATTCCCAAAGGCCGGTTCGAGGCCGCGTCTGGCGAGGCGACGATCTGCGGCGCCGGGGTGGAAATCGACGACCGCACGGGGCTAGCCACTTACATTGGTCCGTTGCGCATTGGGCCGCGGCTGGAAAACACGATGCCCTGGCAGGACTGAGCAATATCGAAAAAATAATACTGGCTGTGGTCAAAAGGCCATGGGCCGTCTAGTATCCGTCGGCAGGGGCACCATTCACTTTCAAAGAGAAGGTTCCCCCATGCATGCAGTCGCGAAATCTCCCGCGCAATCTTCCAGATATTCCTTTCCTCTGACCGCGCTGACCGGCGTAGCGGCCTTGTCCCTGTGGGCGGCATTGGCGTCTTACAGTTCTGCAGCGCCGGCCATTTCCGTCATTCCCAATGCCCGTTCCGGTGATCTGCCGGTAATCCTCGTTGCCGGGAAGGTAAACGGCCGCAATGTTGTCGAGGTCCGAACGCCGACGGGCCGTTTCAAGATGAAGAGGGGCGGTGCATGGGTCGAACGCGGCAATGACGGCGCCAAGTTCAATTTTCAGGAGACCCATCGCGATGACTGGTCGGTCTACCTGGTCGACAATTCCCGCAACATGCGCCTGCAGATCGACATTCATCGCAAACTGATCCTGTTTGCAGTTGGCAACGGCCCGATGCAGCCGCTTTACAATATCAATCGCGCAATTGCCGGAAACATGGGTGGTGGCGGAGGTGGCGGCCAAATCGGACAGGCGGCCTCAAGTTCTGTGGTCCACTACAGCTGCAACGAGGGCATTCCGCTCGTGGTTCGCTACGAGAATTTCGGCAATAGAAGCCGTGCCTTTTTCTCACATGACGGCCTGCCCGAGATGAGGCTCGATCAGATCCGTTCCGGCTCGGGTGCAGCCTATTCCAATGGGCGCTACACCTTGCAGACAAAAGGGCGGCAGGCAGTTCTGAGCTGGGACGGCATCACCGATGTTTGCAGGCAGGACTGACATGGCATTCCGTTTCTTTATCGGTCTTGTGACGGTTTTCCTCATGGCTGGCACAGCGATGGCTGAAAACTATCCTGACGACATGGCCTGGCGATATAGCCAGTTCACCGATCCCTCGAACAAGGGCAGGATGACTTCACAGGCGGTTCTCGGCGTGCCCGAAACCGACTGGATAATGGGCTATGCGTCCTGCTTTGCCGGTTCGACCGCCGGACTTCCGGAACTGGTGTTTCCAGCCGATACGGGCGGCGCAGGGGAAGGAACGCCGATCGGCATCGAGTTCATGAGCGATGCCGGGCCGATCTTCTTCGAGGGTACGGTAAAGGCTCCCCAATCGGAGGAGGACTTTTCAGGTGTCAGGATCAATCCCGACATGGTTGACCCGATCTGGAATGTCCTGATGCGGATGAACTTCCTTACCTATCGGGTAAGGGGACAGGCGCAGAAGATACCCCTGACCGGTAGCCGCGCCGCGCTGTCGGCGCTGCTGGCAGACTGCCGCGCCTATCACGGCAATTTCAATCCAAATGCCGACGCGAACGCGGGAATGAATGCCGGTGGGGGGCAGGCTCCGGTTCCCCAGCCGCCCGTGCAACCGGCTGGAGGCAGCGTGGACGATCCGAGGTGGGCGACCTGCGACCAATATGCTGGCGTGCGGTCACAGAATTCCGACACGCCGGTCAACCTGACTTTCGTCAACCAGTCGGACGGCTACAGGGCGGTGATGTGGATTGGTTTCGATGGTATGCCAAAGGAGTATGCCAGCCTCAACCAGGGTGAGAGTTTCTCCGTGCAGACCTTCCTTACACATCCATGGATGTTCACCGATGGGCCGGGCAATTGTATCGAGATGTTCATGCCGCAACTGGGTGTGTCGCAGTTCAATATCACCGCGCCAGGCCGAAATTTCGGACCAGAGTAGGGCGTTGTCCCTGCGGGTTAACAGCTACCTATAGAGGCTTGCCCAGGGAGCGAGGCAGCAGGCTGCGCTCCTTCAACCATGGATGAAGTGCCACGGCCTTCTCCAGATTGGCAGTCGCGGCCTCGGTCCGGCCCATGCGGAACAGGACGTGATACATGCCGGAAAGCGCTCCGAAGTGCCTCGGTTTCAGTTCGAGCGTACGCTCAAGGTCGGCGAGCGCTCCTTCCGTGTTGTCGCGCAGGAAACGGGCGAAAGCGCGCTGGTTGTATCCTTCCGCATATTCCGGTGCGAGTTCCACAACCTTGTCAAATTCGGCTTCGGCACCGGCAAAGTCGTAACCATCGCGTTTGCGCATGCCCTCGTCGATATGGCCGCGCACTTCGACCGTGGGAGCTTCGTCCAGCCAGTACCGCCAAACGGCATCTTCTGCGCTGCGTCCGTCTTCCTGCGTGGGTGCTTCCGAAAGCCTTTTCATGAGAGCGTCCTCGGTACCCAGAGCTTGCGCCGATGAACAGGCGAGGCCGAGCAGGATTGCGGCTACCGCGAACCGCACAATAGCTTCCGGCAGGTTGATCAGACCGATGCGTTGCATGAATCCACTCCCATTCGATCAAGAAGAAGGGTCTCCTTTATCGACAGGATGATAGGCCGGGGCGATGCGTTGTAAAGAAGTTCGGTGGATGGGCACCTGCTGGCAGGCCTCAATCCAGCGGCCCCATCAAGCGGTCAATCGGCGCGTAGTCGTCGGTAAGCAGCGGCGGATCGAGTTTTGCGATCAGGGATGAAACAGATTCAGCCTTGATGCGCGAGAAACTGCGAGGCGGATTGCCGAAACCGAAGTTGGCTTCGCTTACGGTAGTGAAGTTGCTTGCCGTTTGCCCGGCCAGAACGATGAAGACGATCCGGTCTCCCGTGTTTTCGCGCTCGGTCCAGACCTCGAAGATGGGAAAAGTTTCCTGAAGCGTGCGAACAACCGCGGACAGTGCAGCCAGCCGTCCCGCGTGATCGACGATATTCATCAGGTAGATGCCGTCATCTTTCAGGCGGCTGCGAACCAGCGCGAAAAATTCGCGTGTCACCAGATGCTGAGGAACGGCGATGTCAGTAAAGGCATCGCCTATGATGACGTCATAGCGCGTTTCGTCGCTGCGCAACGCAAGACGTGCATCGCCGTCCAGGACGGATGTCTTCACCGGTTTGAACCAGAATTGGTTACGGGCAATCGTGGTAACCGCGGGATCAATCTCGGCTACCGTCATGGACGAGACCGCCTCGATTTCTTCCCATGCCCGGGGGATGGAATAGGAACCGCCTCCAATGAAGAAGGCCGAGAAATCCCGGCCATCCATGCGTTGTCTTGCCAGAAGTTCGAGAAGGGCCGCATGGGGCGTTCCCATGCGTTGCGACGTGTCGCGATACGAAATCCCGTGCGCCAGATGGTCGAGCACCATGAGTTTTGCGGCGGCCCCGCGTTCGGCGCTCACATCGACCGTGCGGATGCAAAAGTACCGGCTTTCGAACTCGCAGACGACAGGAGCGCGGACGGCAGCGAGCGCAGTAGCAGCGGGTACCAGCAATGCCATCAGGATGACCGGGAGAATCCGGGTTTCGATCCTGCCGGAAGAAAGAAAGGAAGCTGCGGCGCATGCAAGGTAAGCGATGGTAACGGCTGCGAGCGTTCCGGTGGTGCCTAGCCAGGAGATGAAAACGAAGCCAGCGGCAAGGGTTCCGGCAATTGCGCCGAAAGCTCCGGCGGCAAATATGCCACCCAGAGCCCGGCCCGCGCCACGCTCGTCCTTGAGTACTGCAATTCTTGCAAGGACGGGTGCCGGGATACCGGCCATGAAGGAGGGAATGAAAAAGACAAGCGACGTGATCAGGATGATTGCCATGAGCGGATTTTCGGTCCGTGGCAGGATCAGTGCCGCTGCCCAGCGCAGGATGAACAGCGCCGATGCCGTGAAGAGCGCCGCGCCCGCCATTGCCCAGCCGTTCAGCCTCAGTGACCTGGCAGGGTCTTGTCCGGCAATGATTCCGCCGGCCCAGTGACCGGCGGAGAAGCCAGCCAGCACAACGGCGATAACCGAAGTCCAGGTGTAGATCGACATTCCGAGATAGGGAGCAAGCATGCGGCCCGCTACGATCTCGACCACAAGCGAAGCGGCGGAGACGACGGCTTGCAGCGAGATCAGAAGCCAGACCGGCGGAAGACCATGTGAGGGCGTTTCACCTGTGCTCATGTGCCGTGCCGCCGTTGCCATTCGGCGACCATGTCGCTGTAATCCTCCGGCTGTCCCTCGTGAATGATCGCTTCTTTAGGGATAACAGTTCCAGCGTTCTTCGACTTGACCCAGATATGGCCGACAGGCTCAAGGAAGCGGGCAATGTCGAGCGAGCCTCCCTTGATGTTCATGGTTGCGCCGTCAGGGTCCCCGGAGTATCCGGCGCGTTCGTGGAAGAGGCGTGAACCGCATCGTGGGCAGAAAATGGCAAGAAGTGTCCCGCCCGATTGTGCCGGGCGCTGCCAGCTTGCCGTTTCCCCCGTAACCTCCACCGCTGCCTTGCGAACACGGCAGGAGAGCCCGAATGCGGAGGAAGACTGTTTCTGGCACTCCGTACAGTGGCAGGCGTAGAGGGTCAGGGGCATTTCCTTCAGAGTGTAGCGTACCTGCCCGCACTGGCAGCCGCCGGTCCAGGGCAGTTCGGGCAGTGGTTCTTTCTCGCCCTTCATGGCAATTTCGTCTTCCTCGCATGCAAGAATCGATGACATCGGGTGGGGGTGGACGGAACCCGCAAGCATTGTTTATAAGCACGCGAGTTTTCAGCCGGACTGTTTCACCCCGCAATGAAACGGAATGGCTTGCGGTGTAACCAGATCAGCTGTTGCGTCCCGAACCTTTCCGATGTCGTCATGTACGAAACGCCCATTGGCGTTTTCGGTCAGATGAAACGGCAAAGGCCCGGAATTGTAAAGATTTTCCGCGCTGCCGGTGCAGACAGCATGCGGAACCAAAAAAACCAGAAAGAGGTGTGCCGTGGCAGGCCATTCAAAGTTCAAGAACATCATGCACAAGAAGGGCCGCGCCGATGCAGCCCGTTCGAAGCTGTTTTCCCGTCTTTCCAAGGAGATCACCGTAGCGGTGAAAATGGGGGGTGGAACCACCGATCCAGACATGAACCCGCGCCTGCGCCTGGCGATTGCCAACGCCAAGGGCCAGTCCATGCCGAAGGACAACATCCAGCGCGCGATCACCAAGGGTTCAGGCGGCGACGGCGAGGACTACAAGGAAATGCGCTACGAGGGCTATGGCCCAGGTGGGATTGCCGTGATCGTCGAATGCCTTACCGACAATCTCAACCGTACTGCTGCCAACGTTCGTGCTGCCTTCACCAAGTATGGCGGTGCGCTTGGCGAAACCGGCTCGGTTTCCTTCATGTTCGACCGGGTGGGCGAGATTGTTTACAAGCCCGAGGCAGGCGACGCGGACAAGGTGATGGAAGCGGCGATCGAGGCAGGTGCCGAGGACGTGGAAAGCGATCTCGAAGGCGAGGAGCCGGCTGGCCACACGATTACCTGTGCATTCGAGGATGTCGGTTCGGTTTCCAAGGCGCTTGAGGAAGCGCTTGGCGAGCCGGAATCGGTCAATATCGTCTGGAAACCTCAGAATCTCACGCCGGTCGATGAAGACAAGGCTACCACGCTGATGAAGCTGCTGGATGCACTCGATGCCGATGACGACGTGCAGAATGTCTACTCCAACGAGGATATCGAAGAGGAAGTAATGGAACGGCTTTCGGCCTGACCGGCTGCCCCTTTCTTGAACCAACCGAGCCCGGCCCGATGCCGGGCTTTTTCATTTCAGGAGGCCGTCGAGTAAGGGAAGTCCGAGTGTCGCGCTCGCCAGAATGACAAGAAAGGCGACGCGCCTGTAGATTTCGTCGCTGGCTCGCCCGAAGAGGGACTGTCCGGCCATTAGTCCGCCAACATAGGCCGGAATGGCGGCAGCCCCGATTGCCAGAGCATCGATTGCGAATAGGTCAGCCAAGTAGAGAGCAATGCCGGAGAGGATCTCGCCCAGCATGAAGAAGGCGATCAGGTTTGCGCGGATGGTCCGGGCCGCTGCATTGCTTGCCATCCAGTAGGCGATCACCGGTGGACCCGGCAGACCAGCCGCTCCGCTGAACAGACCGGCGATGCCGCCAACGACGGCAGACAACCAAGCAGGCCGTGCGCCATGGTAGCGCCATCCACTCCATAGCAGCAGGACGAAGCCGAAGACCACCAGCGAGATCAGCCAGCGCATGGTCAGAGGATCGAAACCGGCCAGCATCGCAACTCCGTAGCGCACGAGCAACGCATAGCCGATAACTGCCGGAATGACTGAACGCCAATCCACATGCGGCAGGGCTTTTGGGACGATCACAAGGGTAGGCAGGGAATCGAGGATCCACAGCGCCACCACCGCAGTTTTTGGGGAATAGATTGCCGAGGCGGCGGGCACGAAGATCATGCCGGTTCCAAATCCGGAGAAACCGCGGACGATACCCGCAATCAGCGCTGTTGCGAGAATTGCCCAAAATCCTGGGGTGGAAGTCAATTGAATGATTTTGTCTGCGCTCATCATAAGCGCATACACCAGCGCCTGCCGATTGTCGCCAGCTGTGAACAATGTTAGTTTGTTTCTGTTTTGTTCACATTTTACTGGCAGGGTCCGAACAGTCGCACTAGGGTGAACAAATGGCGGAAGCGATTCGCATAATAGGTATCGACCCCGGTCTTCAGAGAACCGGGTGGGGTGTGATCGAGACAATCGGCACTTCGCTTAAATTCGTGGGTGCCGGGACTTTGCGCTCCGATGCCAGGACGGAACTCGCCTCCAGGCTCTGCCAGTTGCATGACGGGTTGTCCGAAATCATCCACGCGATGATGCCGAATGAGGCAGCGGTGGAGCAGACTTTTGTCAACAAGGATGCCGTTGCAACGCTCAAGCTGGGTCAGGCGCGGGGCATCGCGCTTCTGGTTCCCGCCCGTGCTGGATTGCAGGTTGCGGAATATGCGCCCAATGCGGTGAAGAAGTCTGTGATCGGCGTTGGTCATGGAGACAAGGCGCAAATCCGGATGATGGTGTCGATGCTGCTACCAAAGGCGAAATTCGACAGTGATGACGCCGCGGATGCGCTTGCCATCGCGATCTGCCATGCGCATCATCGCGGTGCGATAGCTCTGCAGCGGCGGATAGCCGGTGCGGGTTGAGATTTCGGACTGACAGTTGATGTGCGGCTTCCAGGGCGGACCGGATGAAACATACTCCCTTTGACGGTTCCAACCCGCTTTTCAGGATCGGCGTTAAACCGCTGGATCTGGCGAACTGGATCGAGGTGGACGAGCGGCTCGACTTCTACCTGGAAGAGAAGAAGAGGCTTGAGGAAGCCCATCCGGGCACGGTCTTCGGTGCGGAAGCAGGAAGCGAGATGGCGCAGCAGGAGGTGCTCGATCTCCTGGTAGACTTTCTTCCTGAGAGGTTCCCCGAAATCTATCGACTTGATGGCAATGCGATGCATTTGAACGGGCGCGCCGTCGCACTCGATTCCGGCTTGCCGCCTATCAAGACCGCCGGCCACATGGTGCAGGAGGATCTCGCCATCATGCACCGCGACGAATCCGGCTGGCGGCTCGTCGCGGCATCCCTGTCCTTTCCGTCCTCGTGGTCGCTTGCCGAGAAATTCGGCAAACCATTGCAGGCCATCCATGCAACGGTGCCGGGTTTCGCCGAAGGCACGCGTAATGCGGAGCTCATCACCCGGATGTTCGACAACCTGAAACCGGATATGCCGGTCTGGCGGATGAACTGGTCGGTCTACGACAATGACCGCCTGTTTCATGGCTGGAAGAAGGGCGACCCGGATGCCCCCACTGGCTATGGTGACAATGCCAGCGAGCCGCGTTTCATCCGGGTGGAATACCAGACGCTGCGCAAGCTGCCGCTGAGCGGCGACATCCTGTTCACCATTCGCATACACCTGAACCCGCTGAAACTTCTCGAAACGATGGAGGAGGGGAGCGAGCTGGCTCGGGGGTTCATCACCTCGCTTGAGATGCTGGATGCCGATCAACTTGCCTACAAGAACCTGACGGCCGGCCGGGACAGGCTCGTCGAAAGGCTCCGTGTCATTGTGGAAGGAGTGCCGGCGTCATGATCGGCAAGCTGAGGGGAATTCTCGATTCGGTTGGCGACGACCATGTCATCATCGACGTGAATGGCGTGGGATATGTGGCGCATTGCTCATCGCGAACGTTGCAGGCGCTGCCCGGTGCGGGCGAGCCACTGACGCTTTCAATCGACACCGTGGTACGAGAGGACATGATCCGCCTTTACGGGTTTCGCGACGATCTGGAGCGCGACTGGTTTCGCCTGCTGCAGAGCGTTCAGGGCGTGGGCGCCAAGGTGGCGCTTGCCATCCAGTCAACGCTGTCGCCTTCCGATATCGCCTCTGCCATCGCGCTGCAGGACAAGTCGATGGTGGCGCGTGCACCGGGTGTCGGACCCAAGGTTGCGGGCCGCATCGTCTCCGAGTTGAAGGACAAGGCCCCTGCCTATTCCGGTGCTGCCGCGGCAGAAATCGGATTGCAGCAGGACATTGGCGCAGGCGTTGCCAATTCCAATGTCGCCGATGCGGTTTCTGCACTCAGCAATCTGGGGTATTCGCAGCAACAGGCGTCTGGCGCGATTGCGCGGGTACTCAAGAATGCGGGAGAAGATGCAGACAGCGCCAAGCTCATACGGCTCGGGCTCAAGGAACTGGCGGGGTGAACGGCATGTTGGCAGTGGTGCCAAACTCGTGCATGGGTAGGCAATGAACGATTCCCGCATCATATCAAGCGAGAAGCACGGCGAGGACAGTGCTGCCGATCTGGACGTGTCGCTGCGTCCGGAGCGGCTGGACGATTTCACCGGCCAGAAGCAGGCACGCGAAAATCTCAAGGTTTTCATCGAAGCAGCCAAACAGCGTGGCGAGGCGCTGGACCATGTGCTGTTTGTTGGCCCGCCGGGGCTGGGCAAGACCACGCTTGCACAAATCATGGCCAAGGAACTGGGAGTCAATTTCCGTTCGACTTCCGGCCCGGTGATCGCCAAGGCAGGCGATCTGGCGGCTCTCCTGACCAATCTCGAAGAGCGCGATGTTCTCTTCATCGACGAAATCCACCGGCTCAATCCGGCGGTGGAAGAGATTCTCTATCCGGCGATGGAGGACTATCAACTCGACCTCATTATCGGCGAGGGGCCCGCGGCGCGTTCGGTGAAGATCGACCTGGCGAAGTTCACACTCGTTGCAGCGACGACACGTCTTGGCCTCCTGACAACGCCGCTGCGCGACCGGTTCGGCATTCCAGTCCGCCTCAACTTCTACGAGGTGTCGGAACTGCAGCTCATCGTCACCAGGGGCGCTCGGATCATGGGTTTGCCCATGAGTGAGGACGGGGCACATGAGATCGCCCGCCGGTCGCGCGGCACGCCCCGGATCGCGGGCAGGCTTTTGCGGCGCGTACGCGACTTCGCCAATGTTGCACGGGCGGATGTGGTGGATGCGAAAGTTGCCGACGAGGCGCTAACCCGGCTGGAGGTCGATTCGATGGGCCTCGATCAACTCGACATGCGCTATCTCACCCAGATCGCGGGGAATTTCGGCGGAGGACCCGTGGGGATAGAAACCATCGCCGCAGCACTTTCTGAACCGCGAGATGCGATCGAGGACATCATCGAACCCTATCTCATCCAGCAGGGTTTCATCCAGCGAACGCCTCGCGGCCGCATCCTGACCGCTAATGCCTGGAAGCACCTCGGAATGGAGGTGCCGAAGAACCTGGCCGCGGCGCAAATCGGACTGTTCGACGAAGAATAAGGGAAGACACAATCTCCGACCCGCCCGGGTAGTCGAAGGAACCGCGACGGCTGCCAAACGTTGATGACCGGCGGCTAGATCGTTTCATATTTTGGTGGATACGATTGCTTTCCGCATACGGCTGAATTCATTTCCGCATTTCGATTTCGCCGATTCCGCCAAGATCGAAATTGTTTTAACGAATGAAACGACCCCACACATGATCCTCAACATTGCCATTCTGCTGACGGTCGTGGTTGTTGCCTTCCTGCTCCTGCAACCGCGTCTGCGTACCATACCGGCATGGATGGCAATGACCACGCCGCTGGCATCGATCATCGGCAGTGGGTTCCTGGTTCTTGGGCCCATCCTCGATTCGGCATATGGTGCCTATGCCCCACTGGCGATGGCAGCGTTGTGCATTGGTGCCTACGCCTTTGGATCCGCGATACGCTACAACATGCGCGTATTCGAAACAGGTGCTCCGGAACCCCGGCCCGTTGTCTTGCTAGACAGGCTTGGGTCCTGGACGCTGGGTTTTGCCTATGTAGTCTCCGTTGCCTACTACCTAAACCTTTTCGGTGCGTTCGCGGTGAGCCTCACCCCGCTTGCCGATCCGTTCAGTTCGAGAATGGTGACGACGGCCATATTCGTTCTCATCGTGCTGGTGGGCTGGAGCGGCGGGTTCAAGTCGCTCGAATGGATGGAATATTTTTCGGTTACCACGAAGCTGGCCATCATTTCCGGGCTTCTTGTTGGCCTGGCGCTCTACTTCCATGCACGCGCTACAGACAATGGATTGATCTTCAATCAGCCTTCGATGAGCGGTTGGGGAGCGGTAACACTCGGTTTTGGACTGATCGTGACGGTACAGGGGTTCGAGACATCGCGGTATCTCAGCAATACATATGACCTAAAGACGCGCCTCAAATCGATGCGATGGGCGCAATGGCTTTCGTCGGCCATTTATCTTCTCTACATCTTGC
>ERZ795053.7136-NODE-7136-length-10859-cov-6.959182_pt1 | contig 10859 bp, 7 predicted proteins | sample MGYA00375137_ERZ795053 | MGnify/ENA primary metagenome ERZ795053 (study PRJEB30182, sample SAMN05720284) | activated sludge metagenome | isolation source: Anaerobic digester | place: Hong Kong | collected 2014-12-17 ... | reverse complement strand
CCATCTCCTTCGTGTTCAGGATGTTGGACCTGCCGAAGCTGGTGACGGCGTTGGCGAGAGGGAGGCTGTAAAGCCTCGCCCGGGCGTAGCCGGAGTAGCCGTAAAAGGAGTTGAGGAGGATCTTGAGGGCGTACTGCTGGGCGTCAAGGAGGGTCCTCTCCTCGTCGTCGGCGGTCTTCATCCGGCGCTTGATATCGGTCCTCTTGGCGAGAAGGTCGGAGAGGACGCCGGGGACGATCCCTGCCGAGACCGAACTCTCGACGAACTCTCCCCCCGACGGCGACCTCACCGTAGCCTCGGACGGAGGGCGGTCGTCGGTGACGACCGTCGAGTAGCAGAGGTTGTGGGCCATCATTATCGATGGGTAGAGGGACCGGTAGTCGAGGATCACCACGTCCTCGACTAGCCCCTTCTTCGGCTCCAGGACCGCGCCCCCCTTCAGCTCGGAGCTCTGGGCAGCCCTCGTCGAAGAGAGGTCGGCGTCCGGCTTTGGTGGTATGACCCTCCTCCTATCCTGGAACTTGCGAAAGAGGAAGTTTTCGACCATCCCGGTCTGGCCGCCGTCGACGACGTCCTGGAGGAGCGAGCCGCTGGTCTGGGCGAGGGCGATGTACTTGTCAAGAAGCTTCAGGTCTAAGAGGAGGTGGAGGGCGAGAAACGAGTCGCGCCGGGAGTAGCTGACAAGCCTTGCGAAATCCTCGCCGCTGGCGGTCCAGAGAGCCTCCATCTCCTTTGGCTCGACGTCGTGCTTCTCGACTCCAAGAAGCTCGAGGCTCGCGTTCCTGAGGGTGTAACGCTTGAGGCTGAACGACGATCTGACCAGGGGGAGGAGGTCGACGACGATCCGTCCCGTGATCTCCACCCTCGTCTGGTTGACGATCTTTCTCACCCGCCAGGGGCTGCCATCCCGCCCCACCCTGGCGCCGAGGTTCAGCCTCTTCATCCTCTCGTCGAGATATGGAAAGTCGAACTCGTTTGAGTTGTAGCCTGCGACGACGTCGGGATCGTAGTCCTTGAGGATCTCGACGAACTTGGCCAGCATCTCCCTCTCGCCTCGGGAGCAGAGAACGTCCTCCCTCGGGCAGTCGACCTCTCGGCCCACCAGGACCAGGTCTTCTCTGCCTTTGTAAGGGGGGCTGAAGGCGATGCTGACCATAATAACCGGCGAGGTCTCGGGGTTTGGCATCGCGCCGTGGAGGGGCAGACATTCGATGTCGAAGGCCAGGTGGCGGAGGGGGGCGTTGGCTCTCGCCTTCTCCCCTTCTCCGCCGGCGGGCCTAAGGGACTGGTAAGGGACGGGGCCGCCGGCGTCGGCGTCTTCGGCCGCCGCCCACCTCATCCCTCCGAGGTCCATGTCGATGAGAAAACGGTTCTTGAAGAGGACGTCGGTCTCATAGACCTCCCGGACGCCGGGAACTCTGAGGACCGACTCCCTGAACTCCCTGACGGACTTGGGGTCTTTGGCGATGACCTTCAGCATCTTCAGGGGACGGTTCTGGTAGCCGACGGGCCGAAACCTCTCCACCACCTCGGCATCAAGCCCCATCGCCCTGATGCCCTCGGTCGCCTCTGCCAGCCTCGACTCGTCCGCCCGGGCGTAGAAGTAGGGTCGAAATCCCGACGCGGCAACGGTCTTCGGCCTCCCGTCAGGGGTGGTCCCGAAGAGCTGGACGACGGGGAACCCCTCGCCGTCGTAGACGTAGTTGGCGTCGAGGATCTGAACGATCATCGCGAGGGAATGGAGAGAGGAAGTATTATAGTTTATTGTGAAGGGTGGACGAGAATTCGATAACCAGAAAGGTTATAACCGAAAAGCCCGATCGCCGATGCGTGCTCAAAGATGTACGAGGATGTACAACAGAGAGAAAAAGTCGCATTCAATGACCTGTCGATGACGTCAATTATTGGAGATATCGTCGACGGGCCGGATGATCGATGTTCTTTTGACGGGGGAGGATGGCATTGAGAGAGCTATTGTCAGGCAACGAGGCGATCGCCCGCGGGGCGTACGAGAGCGGTGTGACGGTGGCGACGGGATACCCCGGGACGCCGTCTACGGAAATTCTCGAGAACGTCGCACGGTACAAATCCCAGATATATTCCGAATGGTCGCCGAACGAGAAGGTGGCCTTCGAGGTGGCGGCGGCCGCCTCCTCTGCCGGAGCCCGGTCGATGGTGACGATGAAGCACGTCGGCCTCAACGTCGCCGCCGACCCCCTGATGACATTAAGCTATCTCGGCGTAGAGGGCGGTTTTGTAGCCTGCGTCGCCGACGATCCCGGGATGCACTCGTCCCAGAACGAGCAGGACACCCGCCAATACGCCCGGTTTGCCAAGATCCCCATATTCGAGCCCGCCGACAGCCAGGAGGCGAAGGAGTTCTTCGGGCTCGCCATGGAGGTCTCGGAGCGGTACAAGACGCCGGCGATCCTCCGATCGACGACGAGGGTCAGCCACTCAAAGAGCCTGGTGGAGCTGGGTGAGAGACGGGCTGCCGATAGGGTGATCGGGATCGAGAAGAACCCGCCCCGGTTCGTCCCCATACCGGTCTGGGGCAGAGTGATGAGGAAGAAGGTGACTGATCGGCTCGTTTCCCTGGCGGAGGAGGCGGAAAGATCGGCAGCCAACCGGATCGAGCGGCGCGACCTGTCCCTGGGGATCATCACCTCCTCCATCGCCTACCAGTACGTCCGGGAGGTCTGGCCTGAGGCCTCGGTCTTGAAGCTCGGATTCTCCTACCCCTTCCCCGACCGGCTCATCAGAGAGTTCGCCGACGGGGTCGATGAGGTTCTAGTCGTCGAGGAGCTGGACGACTTCATCGAGGAGCACGTCAGGTCCCTCTCGATCGACTGCCAGGGCCGAAAGTTCGTCTCCGGGATCGGAGAGCTATCCGTCACCCGCCTCCGAGGATCGAGGGCGATGATGGAGGGGCAAAAGCCTGAAGCTCTGGATATGAGCTTCGCCGAAGGGCTTCCTGCAAGGCCGCCGGTCCTCTGCCCAGGCTGCCCCCACCGGGGCGTCTTTTACGCCCTGGGAAAGCACGACGTCGTGGTGGCCGGGGACATCGGCTGCTACAGCCTTGCCGCCTTCAAGCCCCTGGACCGGATGGACATCATCCTCTGCATGGGCGGCGGGGTATCGATGGCCCACGGTTTCGATAAGGCCGGTGATCGAAGGAAGGTGGTGGGGGTCGTCGGCGACTCGACATTCTTCCACTCGGGGATCACGGGGCTGATCGATATCGTCTACAACCGGGGGAGATCGACGATCATAGTCCTGGACAACAGGACGACGGCCATGACCGGCCACCAGGACCATCCGGGGACGGGAAGGACCATAGGAGGCGAGGCGACGAAGGCGATCTCCATCCAGGAGATCGGCAGGGCCTGCGGGATAGATCGGGTGACGACCGTCAACCCCTACGACCTCGAAGAGACGGAGGCGGCGATAGCCGAGGAGCTGGCAGCCAATGAGCCGTCCCTCATCGTATCCATCGCGCCTTGCCCATTGCGGGAGAGGAGGCTTGTCGGACCCATCAGGGCGATCGACGCCGACATCTGCAAAGGTTGTAAGAAATGTCTCGCACTGGGGTGTCCGGCCATAGAGTTCGACGGCGAGGTGCCGAGGATCAATGTGCACCTCTGCGGCGGGTGCGGTCTCTGTGAGGAGGTCTGCCCTCACGACGCCATCTCACCGAAGGAGGGAAAGTGATGTCGACCGGCAAGACGACGAGCGTCGTCTTCGTGGGGGTAGGAGGACAGGGGATCCTCCTCGCCAGCACCGTCACTGCAAAGGCCGCGATGCTGGCCGGGTTCGAGGTTAAGACGAACGAGGTCCACGGGATGGCCCAGCGGGGCGGCTCGGTGATCGCCCACGTCCGCTACGGTGCCGAAGTCTTCAGCCCGACGGTCCCCGAGGGGACTGCCGACGCCCTAGGCTCCCTTGAGGAGATAGAGGCCCTCCGGTACGCCCACTATGCCGCCCCTTCGGGCCTTGCCGTCGTCAGCGCCACCTCCGTCGTCCCGGTGACGGTATCCTCTGGTGCGGCGACCTACCCGAAAGACGTCGCCGATCGGCTGAGGAAGGCGTTCCCGCGGCTCGTCTACTTCGACGCCGGAAAGAAGGCGGTGGAGCTTGGGAACATAAGGGCTGCAAACATCGTCCTTCTGGGGGCGTTGTCGCGAGGCCTCGCCCTCCCAACTGAGGCGTGGGAGGCGGCGATCGCATCATCGGTCAAGGAGAAGCAGAGGGATCTGAACTTGAGAGCTTTTGAGATCGGAAGGAATATCAAATGAGAGGAAAGGGCAATTTTCAGAACGAGAAGATGGAGACGGCGCCGCTCGAAGAGATCAGAGAACTTCAGGGCCGTCGGCTGAGGGAGATCGCGAAATACGTCTACTCGTCGAACGCCATCTACAGGAGGCTATTCGACGAGCACGGCGTCTCCCCTGAGGATATAAAGTCCGTCGAGGACGTGACGAAGCTCCCCCTGACGAACAAGGACCTCCTGCGGGAGAGCTACCCGCTCGGCCTATCCTGCGTTGATCGGAAGAGGGTCGTCGAGATGCACATGTCCAGCGGCTCGACGGGGACTCCCGTCGTCATGCCCTACACGCAAGCCGACCTTGACCAGTGGGCGGAGTGCATGGCCCGCTGCTATCGGATGGCTGGAGCCGTTCCCGGAGATGCCGCCCAGATCACGCCCTTATTCGGCCTCTTCAACGGCGGCTTTGGGATGTACCACGGAGCACGGGCCGCAGGCCTCTTCATCATCCCGGCGGGGCCGGGGAACACCGCCCGCCAGATCAGGCTCGCGAGGGACTTCAAAACCCGGGTTCTCACCGGCGTCGTCAGCTACGGGATCCGGCTGATGGAGGTGATGGAGGAGATGAACGAGTCCCTCCCGGACCTCGAAATCGGGATCTTCGGCGCCGAGGTCTTCAGCGACTCCATGAAAAAGAAGATCTCCGAAGGGCTCGGGATCGAGGCCTTCGATATCTACGGGATGACCGAGTCGGGCGGAGTCGGCACCCTGGGGATGGACTGCACTGCCCACGACGGCCTGCACGTCTGGGAGGACCACTACATCGTCGAGGTGATCGACCCCGAGACCGGCGAGCCCGTCGACGACGGCGAGACCGGGGAGCTGGTCGTAACCGCCCTGACGCGAGAGGCGCTTCCCGTCATCCGGTTCAGGACGGCGGACCTGACGAAAGTCATCAGCCGAGAGGCGTGCGACTGCGGCAGAACCCACGTCAAGATCGCCCCCATCACCGGGAGGATCGACGACATGCTGATCATAAAGGGGGTGAACTTCTTCCCCAAGCAGGTCGAGCAGGCGTTGATGCAGATCCCCGGCGTAGGCGCGAACTACCAGATCATCATCGAGGAGACCGACGGGATGAAGGACGTCCGGATCAACGTCGAGGCCGAGGCGGGGGTGACCGGCTACGTCGTCGAGAAGGCCCTGAAGGAGGCCCTCGGCTTCAGCCCCAAAGGAGACGTCTACCCCATCGGCGGCCTGCCCCGCCAGGAGGGAAAGGCGAAGAGGGTCTTTTACAAGAAGGCGGGGGAAGTGTAGGTAGAAGGTAGACGAAAAGGCTAGCTTAGCCACTTCGTCCACCACTTAAATTATTTTTTCTGTGTTTCTATCAGTTCCTAGCATTCGTCCCCGAACTCCTCATTCATCATCTTCTCCCCCGCCTTGTTGGCGATGTAGGCCGCGAACTCCGCCAGGATGGGATTTGAGAAGTGGTCCTTGAAAGTTCCATCACGGGGCCAGCCGATCAGGCAGTTGACGGTCTTCCTCTCGGGGTTGACGAGCCAGAGCTGGAATAGCTGGTCCTTGATCGGAAAAAACCAGTCCTCCTTTTCGATCAGAAACTCGATGAGAAAATGCTCTGAAACCGGCGGCAAAACGAGGACGTAGTCGAGATCCCCACCGCGAAAGAGCCTGGCAGCAGCAAGGTCTCGAAAACCCCGGACGGCATCGTTGATCCCCGCACCGATCACAAAGACCATCTCGTGATGAACACCCTCAATTTCTCGATAGGCGACCAGGTCCGGCATCACAAACCCTATGGGCGACGATCGGCTGACGTTGTAGCCCGCACCCTCCAGAAACCGGCGCAGAGTTTCTGCCACTTCCTGGCGGGAGGGGATTGGCTCCTCAGGATAAAGCCGGTGCCAGCCCTCGTTCGAAGTATCTTGATGTTCTTCCGTCATCACTTTCCCACTCCTTGCGTCCCTACCGCCACCTTACTTCAACCCTCTCTGAGCACAGAGCCGGACACGACGTAGCCGAACGGGCTGATCAGACCTCGTCGACCGACCTTCCCGTCAGGGCCGAATCGGGCTCCGCCTCCAGGATGTCGAGGTCTGTCCGAGCGAAGTCGTCTCTCATCTTCACCAGGATCCACCGCTCGTTCTTCCCCCGGCCGGTCCGGGTGAGGGCGAAGCCGCCCAAAAGCTTCTTGCCCGATAGAAAGAGGGTGGCGTGCCCCTTCTCCAGGGCTTCATTCATCGGCACCTCCTTCCCCTCGGCGCTGGTGGTGTTCTCGTAGGTCCCGATGTCCCAGACGATGACGCCGCCGGCGCCGTACTCCCCCTCTGGGATCGTCCCCTCAAAGTCGATGTAGTCGAGGGGGTGGTCCTCGGTGGGGACGGCCAGACGCTTGGTTTTCGTATCGAGGGAGGGGCCCTTGGGGATGGCCCAGGACTTGAGGACGCCCTCGACCTCCAGCCGGAGGTCGTAGTGGAGCCTACTCGATCTGTGCTTCTGGATGGAGAACCGGGGTTTACCTTCCGTCTTTCTCTCGCCGGAGCCCGGGGGCTCGCTGGTCTTGGCAAAGTCCCGCTTTCGGCGGTAGGCTTCGAGCTTATCATCTTCGGACATGGAGATCACCCTTTTATCACGCGTGCTGAAGCTATCCGTGAGTTATCGTAGACCTACGGGATTGGGAGTGGAATAGGAAATGCCGGGGTCGCAGTTATAAGGCCGCCTAGGTTCGTGTCGATCATCGCTTGCAGAATCCAGTTTATCAGAGCTGCGAGGATCTGGCCGAGGACCGGAGTGAGGATTATGGCTAGGACTATCCAGAGCTTTGGCTTGAATTTCCCCTCCCTCTCGATCATTCCAATGATCTCATCCCTCCGGAGATGGTATGCGTCCGCGTAAATGGGCGCGTTCTCCTTAATCTTCTCCCCTTCGTCACCTATCTCCCCAAACTGAGCGATCATCTCAGCGATCTGTTCCTGAAGTTTCATTGAAAATTCCCTGTGGCGAGATCTTGGGTCCAGTCGAAGAACTTCGGCTCCATAAATAGATTTGATCCGATCAAGCTCCTCTTCCTGCCCAGGGATTGTATCTTCTCCCTTGATCTCGGCCATGACCTTCCGCAACTTCGAGACGTAGAGGTTGGGAGTTGGATAGTCCAAAATGTCGACCAGCTCGTCAAGCCAGCGGCGTTCTTTTTCGAAGAGTATCGTCCTCCACTTGCTTGCACGCTTTGATCCAGAGACGTAAGGTATGATTACTGCAAGCACGAACAGAAACATCACTATTCCTAGGGAGTGGATTGAGATCGGGAACTTGATATCTCCCAGCGAAAGTGAGTGGCTAAAGCTTCCTTTCCCGAATATCCAGAGGATCATACCGGAATAAAGGCCGCTAAGTCCGAGGTGGCCAAACTGGAAGATTATGAGTAATTCGCGCGTCCTGCCATCAAGGTTTTTGGAGATCATAGCAGACCAAATCGGCGGAAGGGTGACAAGGAGGCCAAGTAAAAATATAGAACCAAAGGCAATTTTGAGGAAGTAAACCATCGAGATCTCGGAGCCAAGGTGGAGACGGAAGTAGAAGATGGTGGCCATAAAGGCATATGACAGAACTGACAGAAGGCCGACCGCTCGGATGAAACGCGAGAACCGTGGGCATTTCTCATCGAAGTTCTCGATCTCCTGGACAAGTTGATTTATCCACGGATTTGCTGGGAAGCCGGAGAGGGACCAAAGCACTATTGAGATAGCTACCATCAGAACCCCCCCGATCAAAAACTCTGCTACTTGAAGGAGGTCGAAGAAGCCTGAGAGAACCCAAATTAATGCCAAGAATCCCAAGAGGTTTATTGAAAGGATTAAGATCGACGTTGTATATTTCCGGAATCGTCTTGAAAGCGCATATCCTCCCGCCCCAATTGCAAAATACCCGATCAGGAGGGCAAAGAACATTCCAATTTTCGTCTCCGAGTTCAGCTCCCTTTCCCTGCCAAGCGAATGAGCCATTGCAGCCTCAGCGAAGTGGTTGAGGCTTTCGAGGGCATTGCCCTTGTTGTGCCAGAATGTTGGTACTTTTGGGTTCAACGCGAGGGCCTTTTTGTAGAGTTCAATGGCCTCTTCGGTCTTGCCCTTTCTGTATAGAGCGAAGCCTTTGCCATTCAAAGCATATTCATAATGAGGATCGATCTCAAGCGCTTTCTCGATACAGATCAGTCCCTCGTCGAAATTGTCCAAGTAGTAGAGAGCGCTGCCTTTTCCATTCCAGGCTGCCACAAAGTTGGGGTCGATTTCTAGCGCTTTATTGAAACATATCAGAGCGTCATCATACTTACCCAAATAGCAGAGAGTGATACCTTTGCCATTCCAAGCCTGAATAAGCGCGGGGTCGATTTCGAGTGCTAAGTCGAAACAGATCAGCGCTTCGTCGTAATTGCCAAGTTCGCTGAACGCATGTCCTTTGCCATTCCAGGCGCTCTCAAAATTGGGGTCAATTTCGAGCGCTTTGTTGAAACAGATCAACGCCTTGTCGTAATTGTCCAAGTAGTAGAGCGCGCTGCCTTTGCCATTCCAGCCACTCGCATATGTAGGATCGATTTCTAGCGCTTTATCGAAACAGATCAGAGCCTCGTCATAATTGCCCAAACTGCAGAGAGTGTTGCCTTTGCCATTCCAGGCGCTCTCAAAATTGGGGTCGATTTCAAGCGCTTTGTTGAAACAGATCAACGCCTTGTCGTAATTGTCCAGGTTATAGAGAGCGCTACCTTTGCCATTCCAAGCTTGTACTAGCGTGGGGTCGATTTCAAGTGCCTTGTCGAAACAGATCAGCGCTTCGTCGTAATTGCCAAGATCGCTGAGCGCATGTCCTTTGTTATTCCAGGCGTTCACAGAGTTTGGGTCGATTTCGAGTGCCTTGTCGAAACAGATCAGTGCGTCGTCATACTTACCTGAATAGTATATGGTGTTACCCTTGCCATTCCAGCCATTCGCATATGTAGGATCAATTTCTAGCGCTTTATCGAAACAGATCAGAGCCTCGTCATAATTGCCAAGACCGTTGAGTGCATGTCCTTTGCCATTCCAGGCTTTCACAAAGTTGGGGTCGATTTCTAGCGCTTTATCGAAACAGATCAGAGCCTCGTCATAATTGCCAAGACCGTTGAGTGCATGTCCTTTGCCATTCCAAGCTTGTACTAGCGTGGGGTCGATTTCAAGTGCCTTGTCGAAACAGATCAGCGCTTCGTCGTAATTGCCAAGATCGCTGAGCGCATGTCCTTTGTTATTCCAGGCGTTCACAAAGTTGGGGTCGATTTCGAGTGCGTTATCGAAACAGATCAGGGCCTCATCGTAATTGCCCAGGTTATAGAGAGCGTTACATTTGCCATCCCAAGCTTGTACTAGCGTGGGGTCGATTTCGAGTGCTTTGTCGAAACAGATCAGCGCTTCGTCATAATTGCCAAGATCGTTGAGTGCATGTCCTTTGCCATTCCAGGCATTTACAAAGTTGGGGTCGATTTCCAGCGATTTCTCGAAGCTGACCAAAGCCTTGTCGTATTTACCCAATTTGTAGAGGGCGGCACCTTTGTTATTCCAATCGCTAGCAAAATTGGAGTCGATTTCAAGCGCTTTATCGAAATAGATCAGAGAATCGTTGTAATTGCCCTGGTTATAGAGAGCAACAGCCTTGTTAATCCACTCGACAGGATCCGACTCGTTGCCGACCAAGAACTCGTTTGCTTGATCTCCCTCTGCCACAAGAGCGGGCGCCGCCAGCAGGGCGAGCAGAACGACCGACGCCAAGATCCATCCGAGCCTCATCCGATCCCTCTTCAATGCTGAAGTTATTCATCTCCACCCTTTAAAATCTGTTGTTCTCTTCAGCGCCAGGCCAGCCGCCGACCTGCCACACCCAGGCCACGAGCTAACCCGCTGCTTTCTCCGCGGTCGCAGCCGCCAGGTTGAAAAAACCCCGGATCGGATGAAAGCAAGGTCAGATCATGAAGATCGTATACTCCAAGCGTTTCGAAGAGCGATATTCCACAAACCCCGTCGAGAGCCCCGACCGGGCGAGGCTGCCGGCTCAGGCGCTCGCGGGCCGCGAGTTCGTGGAGCCCGAGCCCGCAAGCTCCGAGGACATATCGAGGGTCCACAGCCCCGAGCATATCGAGCGGGTGAGGCAAAAGGGGATGCTGGAGCCCGCCCTCCTGGCGGCCGGGGGCGCCTGCCTCGCCGCCGCCGAGCTGGCCCTCGTGGACGGGTGCTGCGATTCTGGCAGACCGGCGCGGCCGGCGGCAGACGGGTCGGCAGCCTCGCCCCGGTCATCGCCACCTGCGGCCAGGGCTTCTTGGCGATGCCCGTAATCACGCCGCTCGCGATCCGGTCGACTTGCTCCTCGCCTCCGGCGAGCACGCCAGCTGGACGGCTTCGATAGAGGGCGGCGATCTCCCCGCCGGTCTATCTGAATAGGAACAATTTATAATTACATAAATTCAAAAAGATATAACTGGATATAATGGTAATCATATTTAAGTATAGTCATGAACCTAACTATTAGAACTTATATTTCCGTCCAGAAAGTTCTCAAT
>ERZ795053.7132-NODE-7132-length-10866-cov-13.915641_pt1 | contig 10866 bp, 10 predicted proteins | sample MGYA00375137_ERZ795053 | MGnify/ENA primary metagenome ERZ795053 (study PRJEB30182, sample SAMN05720284) | activated sludge metagenome | isolation source: Anaerobic digester | place: Hong Kong | collected 2014-12-17 ... | reverse complement strand
GGCGGGATCGCGCTGGGCGGCCTCGCCGTTGGCGAGGGGCACGAGCAGATGTGCAAGACCATCGACATGACCGTGCCGTTCCTGCCGGACGACCTGCCGCGCTATGTGATGGGCGTCGGCAAGCCGATCGACCTTGTGGAGAGCGTTGCGCGCGGCATCGACATGTTCGACTGCGTGCTGCCGACGCGGTCCGGCCGGCACGGGCAGGCCTGGACCTGGGCGGGTCCGATCAATGTGAAGAATGCGCAGTATGCCGAGGACCTGTCGCCGCTCGACGAGGCAGTGAACTGCCCGGCGAGCCGCGACTATCCGAAGGCCTATTACCACCACCTCTTCCGGGCGGGGGAATATCTCGGGCCGATGCTGCTGTCGTGGCACAACACGGCCTTCTTCCAGGCCCTGATGCAGGAGATCCGCACGGCGATTGCCGAGGGCCGGTTCGAGGCGCTGCGCGAGCGGCTGCAGGCCGACTGGGCGGATACGAAATCCTCGCCGCGGGCCGAATAAGGCCTAGCGGGGCGCGTCGCCCTTGAAGACGATCTCGTCCGGCGTGGCGGTGATCGGGGCAGGCCGGGCCGGATAGGGGCAGTCCTTCGCCAGGCCGATCCCCTTGAGATAGGCCCGCCGCTGGGCGCCGATCTTGTAAGCGAGGTTGTACTTCTTCTGGTAGGCATAGGCGCCGGAGGCCCGGCGCACGAGGCTGCGGAAGGGGATCAGGCTGCTCGCCTCGGAGGCGACCGTGTCGAGGGCGGCCTGCGAGGCCGAATCAGCCAGCTTTTCGGTGCGCAGGCGCTCGTCCGGGTCTTCGGTATCCCAGTCGGGGCCGAGGGCGGCATCGAGATCGGCCAGCATCAGGGTGATATCGGTGCAGGAGACGTCTTCCGGCAGGTCGTAGGGGCTCTTGATGGCCGCCAGGACCGGGGGAATCGGGTCGCGCTTGAGATTCAGGTCCTCCAGCGGGGACATGGCGGCGTCCGGCAGGCCGTCGCGGGTCTGCGAATAGGCCGTTCCGGCCGCTTCCTCGGAGTTTTTGACGAGGCCCTGCGAGTCGGCGGGCTGTTCCGTGGCGTCAGGCTTGGGCTGGCTGGCGCAGGCGGCCAGCAGGGCCAGGGCAGGCAGAATGGGCAGATAACGTCTCATGGTTTTCACAATGCACGGATAAATATGGCGACATGTTGCCGATGGGTGCAGGTGGGTGTTGACCCACCTCAAACCCTTCTCTAAATGGGCCGCTTCGGCGTGCCCATAGCTCAGCCGGTAGAGCAACTGACTTTTAATCAGTAGGTCGCAGGTTCGAACCCTGCTGGGCACACCATCCTCCCCCCTGAAATCCTCAGGCCGTTCTTCCGGAGCTCTGCCGGGAGGCTTGCCATTGCGCCGTCCGGCGGCCTCTATGGCGCGAGACCGGCCCCAATCAAGCAGGATAGGCTCATGACCCCGAAATACAATCGCGACGAGGACCCGACCTACCGTCTTGCCGCGCTGGACGAGGATTTCATCCTCGGCGACTCGATGCGCGGGGCGCGCTTCATGATGGAGTATGCCAAGGCTGAGGAGCATCTGCGGCTGCACAAGATCCGGTCCACGATCGTCGTCTTCGGCAGTGCCCGTATCCGCGAGGACGGCAATGAGTGGCAGGTCCGGACCTACAATGCGGCGCGGACCTTCGCCCGGCTGGCCTCGGCAGAGGGCGGGGCGCTGGCGATGCGGGGCGGCTGGCACAACAACGTCATCGCCACCGGCGGCGGACCGGGCATCATGGAGGCGGCGAACCGCGGGGCCTTCGATACCGGCGCCATGAGCATCGGCTTCAACATCACGCTGCCCCACGAGCAGGCGCCGAACCCCTATATCCCGCCGGGGCTCTGCTTCCGGTTCCACTATTTCGCGATGCGCAAGATGCACTTTGCGATGCGGGCGAATGCGCTGGTCATTTTCCCTGGTGGCTTCGGCACCATGGACGAACTGTTCGAGCTGCTGTGCCTGACGCAGACCGGCAAGGCGCCGCAGATGCCGGTCGTGCTTTACGACAGCGCCTTCTGGAAACGCGTCATGAATATCGAGGCGCTCGCCGAATACGGCATGATCAGCCCGGAGGACCTCACGCGTTTCCGGATCGTGGACAGCGCCCAGGAAATCTGGGACGCCCTCCTCGACATGGGCCTCGACGCCTGACGGCCTATTCGGCGCCTTTCACGTATTTGTCGAACCAGCCGACATAGCGCTCGTACCGGTCCTTCTGGAAGGACGGGCGGCCGATCGAGTGGTCTTCGCCCGGATAGACGATGAGACCGGTGTCGATGCCGCGCCGCTTCAGTGCCTGGTACATTTCCTCACCATTCATGACGGGCACGTTCCAGTCGTCGGCCCCGCCAAGATAGAGCGTGGGCGTCGTGACGTCTCCGACCTTGAAGAAGGGGGCGATCCGGTCCCACGCGGCCTGGTTCTCCCAGGGCAGGCCCAGCTCCAACTCCCATTCGCGCTGGTAGATGTCGTGGCCGTAGTTGGCGGTGTAGTTCGCTTCGCCCGCGCCGCTGACGGCGCCCTTGAAGCGGCCGGTCTTCGTGATGACGTAGTTGGTCAGGATGCCGCCATAGGACCAGCCGCCGACGCCGAGGCGGTTTTCGTCGGCAAGGCCGAGTTCCACCGCCTTGTCGACGCCTGCCATGACATCGTCGAAGTCCTTGTTGCCCCAGTCGGCCCAGATCGCCTGCGCGTAGGTCTGGCCGCGGCCGCTGGAGCCGCGCGGGTTGGCCATGACGGTCGTGTAGCCGCTGGCGGCATAGATCTGGGCGAAGGGATCGAAGCTGAAGTCGAACTGCGCGACCGGACCGCCGTGGATGCGCAGGATGGCGGGCGGAGGCGAGCCTTCGTCCATGCTGAGCGGCGGGTAGATGAAGGCCTGGACGGTGATGCCGTCAGGATCGTCATAGGCGACGAATTGCGGCTCCGACAGGCTGAGCTGGCCGAGGAGGGCGGCATTGGTCTGCGTGAGCTGCGAGACGTTGCCTTTCTTGTCTTTCAGGAAGACTTCCGGCGGCAGGGTCGGCTTCGAGACGACGGCGACCATCGTGCCGTTCGGGCCTTCGTCGAAATTGCTGACCGCGAGGCTGCCGGCGATGACCGGGCGGATCGTGTTCTTCTTCAGGTCATAGGCTGAGACAGGCTGGGCGCCGCCGTCCTCGGTGAAGAAGTAGATCGACTTGCCGTCGGCCGAGAAGGCGGGCGCGTAGACGTTGCGGTCGAGCGCCGCCGTCAGCACGCGCTCTTCGCCGCCGGCGGCCGGTACGGTCGCGAGATGGATGGTGGCGTACCACATCAGTTCTGGCTGCGTGACGCTTGTGTAGGTGATCGTGCGGCCGTCCGGGCTCCAGGCGGGCGAGGCTTCGGCGCCGGGATTGGTGGTGAGCTGGCGGGGCCCGTTGGAGCCTTCCACGGGCGTGGCCGAAACGACGAAGACGTCCGTGTTGTAGTTCGCGTCCTGGTCGTCGGTATGGTTGCTGATATAGGCGAGCTCGGTACCGTCGGGGCTCCAGTCCGGCTCGCTGTCGTCGCGCTGGCCGAAGGTCAGCTGGACCGGCGCCGCATCGCGGCCTGCGATGACGTAGAGGTGCGTGTAGGTGCGGTCCAGATAGCCGGTGCCGTCCTCCTTGAACTGCAGGCGGTCGATCACGAAGGGACGCTCCGGTGCGTCGTCGCCCTTCTCCTTCGCTTCCCGGTCGGCCTTGGCGTTCTCGCTTTCGTCGGTGATCAGGAGCGCCATGCGCCGGCTGTCCGGAGCCCATTCGAAGGCGTTCACGCCCTGAACGACATCGGTATAGGCCTGCGCCTCGCCGCCGCGCATGTCGAGCGTCCAGACCTGCGAGACAGCCTCCTCGTCGAGATCGTCACGCGCCGCGAGGAAGGCGAGCTGCGAGCCGTCCGGGCTCCATTTGGGATCGCTGGCGGAATAGGTGTCGCCGGTCAGCGGCAGGACGGACTTGCCGTCCGTCGAGGCCATCCAGACCTGCGTGAAGGACTTGTCCTTCTTCAGGTCGTGGCGGGTGACGGTGTAGGCCGCCCATTTGCCGTCCGGGCTGAGGGCCACATCGGCCACGTCCCTGATCGCGAGGAGGTCGTCCGTGGTGATCGGGCGCTTCTCCTGCGCCGTCCCGGGCCCGGCGAACAGGAGGAAGGCGGCGCACAGGCTGATGGACGGCAGGGCATATTTCATGGGAGGCTCCTCGTAGAGATGCCCAAACTTACAGCCTTCCCGGCGTCCGGCAATCTATCGCAGCCGCAACAGTTGCCGCACCGCCGCGGGCTGATATAGCCAGAATCACGTAGGAGGCTGGCATGGAACGCGCCGAGCGCTACAGGATGCGGGATGAGCTGCTACACCGGCTGTCGGGCCGGGACGTCCTGATCATGGGCATCCTCAACGTGACGCCGGATTCCTTTTCTGACGGCGGCCAGCACGACAGTCTCACCAGCGCGATCGAGCGCGCCGAACAGATGCGGATCGAAGGCGCGGACATTCTCGACATCGGCGGGGAGTCGACGCGCCCCGGCGCTGCGGAAGTGAGCGCCGACGAGGAATGGCGCAGGGTGTCGGGCGTGATCGCCTCGCTGGCGGCGGCCGGCCAGCTGCCCCTGTCCATCGACACGTACAAGGCGTCGGTAGCCCTGCGCGCGGCGGAAGCGGGCGCGGTGATTATCAACGATGTCTGGGGCATGACCCGCGATCACGAGCTGGCGCGCGTGGTGGCGGAAACCGGATCGCTGGTGGTGATCACCTACAATCGCGGTGCGGCGGATGCCGCCATCGACCTGCGCAGCGACATGGCGGATTTCTTCGAACAGAGTTTCGAGGTGACGCACGCGCATGGCATTCCGCATGCGCACATCATCCTCGATCCGGGCGTCGGCTTCGGGAAGACGTACGAGCAGAATTTCGGCGTGCTCGCGAACCTGGATGTGCTGTGCGAGACGGGCCGGCCCGTGCTTGTGGGCGTGTCGCGGAAGTCTTTCATCGGGCGCCTGACAGGCCAGCCGGTGGAAAAGCGGCTGACTGGCACGCTTGCCGCGAATCTTGACAGTGTTCACAGAGGCGCTTCGATCCTGCGGGTGCACGATGTTGCCCCGCACCGGGAGGCGCTGGACATGCTGGAAGCCATTGAGAGGGCGAAATGACCGACCGCGTATTCGTTTCGAACCTGTGCCTTCACGGCTTCCACGGCGTGCACAAGGCCGAGAAATCGCTGGGCCAGAAGTTCTATATCGACATGGATTGCGAGCTGAAGCCGCAGGCGGCCCGCAACGACACGATGAGCGAGGCGGTCGACTATGGCGCGCTGTGCGACCTGGCCGAGCGCCTGTCAGCTGAGACCGTGTTCAACCTGATCGAAACCTTCGCAGAGCGGATTGCGCTGGCCGTGCTGGACGAACAGCCGCTGGTGCAGCGGGTGACCGTGACGGTGCGCAAGCCGTCGGCGCCGATCCGGCACTTTGTCGACCATGTGGGTGTGGTGATCACGCGGAGCCGGCATGACTGAAGCCTATCTCGGACTCGGCACCAATCTGGGTGATCGCGAAGCCTACCTGGCGCGCGCGCTGGACCTCCTTGCAGAGACGGAAGGCGTCAAGATCGGGAAGATCTCGCGCGTCTACCGTTCGGCGCCCTGGGGGATAACGGACCAGCCGGAGTTCCTGAATATCTGCGTACAGATCAGCACCTGGCTGAACCCCGAGGAACTGCTGCGGGCCTGCAAGCAGGTCGAGATGCTGATCGGGCGGACCCGGACCGAGCGCTGGGGGCCGCGGGAAATCGATGTCGATGTCCTGCTGATCGACGGCGTGGACTTCGATACGCCGAACCTGACGATTCCGCACCGCCGGCTGGTGGAGCGCCGTTTCGTGCTGGAGCCGCTGTCCGAGATTGCGCCGGACTGGGTGATCGACGGCATGGCGGTGGTCGACCTGGCGCGGTACCTGCGGGCGGACGTGCCGGACCAGATGTGCGAGCCGGACGAAAAAGCCACGCAGCGCGTGTCGCAACTGCGTGGCTCTGCTGTCGTCGAGTAGTACCGGGCGCCTCAGAGCGCCTTGACGATGTCTTCCACCATCTTCTTCGCGTCTGCGAGCAACATCATCGTGTTGTCCTGGAAGAAGAGCGGGTTGTCGATGCCGGCATAGCCCGAGCCCATGGAGCGCTTCACGAACAGCACGGTGCGGGCGTTCTCGACGTCGAGGATCGGCATGCCGTAGATCGGCGAGGTCTTGTCGGTCTTGGCAGCCGGGTTGGTCACGTCGTTGGCGCCGATGACGAAGGCGACGTCGGAGGCCGCGAACTCGGAGTTGATGTCCTCAAGCTCGAAGACTTCGTCATAGGGCACCTGCGCTTCGGCGAGGAGCACGTTCATGTGGCCCGGCATACGGCCGGCGACCGGGTGGATGGCGTACTTCACTTCGACGCCTTCCTCTTTCAGCTTCTCGGCCATTTCCTTCAGCGCGTGCTGGGCCTGTGCGACGGCCATGCCGTAGCCCGGCACGATGATGACCTTGGAGGCGTTCTTCATGATGAAGGCCGCGTCGTCGGCAGAGCCCTTCTTGTAGGGACGGTCGGCGGCCGGACCGCCGGCTGCGGCTGCGTCCTCGCCACCGAAGCCGCCGAGAATGACCGAGACGAAGCTGCGGTTCATGCCCTTGCACATGATGTAGGACAGGATCGCACCGGAGGAGCCGACGAGGGCGCCGGTGATGATCAGGGCGAAGTTGCCGAGCGTGAAGCCGAGCGCCGCAGCGGCCCAGCCCGAATAGGAGTTCAGCATCGACACGACGACCGGCATGTCCGCCCCGCCGATCGGGATGATCAGCGTGATGCCGAGGATCAGTGCGAGAACGGTGAGGCCCCAGAAGGCCCACTGGGTCTCGCCGTGGCTGGCGATGAGGATGCCGAGCAGGGCGACGATGCCTGCGCCGATGGCGATGTTGAGCAGGTGGCGGGCCGGCAGCAGGATCGGCGCGCCGCTCATGTTGCCGTTCAGCTTGGCGAAGGCGATGACCGAGCCGGTGAACGTGAGTGCACCGATGGCGGAGCCTAGGCCGAGCTCGATCAGCGAGTTCGTGTGAATGCCTTCGGCGCCGAGGATGCCGAAGCTGTCCGGCGCGTAGAGCGCGGCGGAGGCGACCAGCACGGCGGCGAGGCCGACGAGCGAGTGGAAGGCTGCCACGAGCTGCGGCATCGAGGTCATCGAGATGCGGCGGGCGATGATGGCGCCCGCGGTGCCGCCGACAGCAACGCCGCCGACGATGAGGCCGAGCGTCGCCGCGTCGATATTGCCCTGCGTATAGAGGAGCGCCAGCGTGGTGCCGACGGCGATGGCCATGCCGATCATGCCGTTGCGGTTACCGGCGCGGCTGGTGGCCGGGCTGGACAGGCCGCGCAGGGCCAGGATGAAGAGGATGCCGGCGATCAGGTAGAGCAGCGGCGCCCAGGTGGAGTGGAAGGAGTCCAACATTTAGTCCCCCTTCTTCTTGTACATGGCGAGCATGCGCTGGGTGACGAGGAAGCCGCCGAAGATGTTGACGCTGGCGAGCGCCACGGCGACTGCGCCGAGGATCTTGGCGATCCAGTTGTCGGACGAGAGGCCCGTCGCGGCAGCGGCCACGAGGGCGCCGACGATGATCACCGACGAGATGGCGTTGGTCACGGCCATCAGCGGCGTATGCAGGGCCGGCGTCACCGACCAGACGACGTAGTAGCCGACGAAGCAGGCGAGCGCGAAGATCGCGGCCAGGAAGACAGTGGAATTGATGCCGCCGCCATCGGCGAAGGCGGGCAGCGCAAAGCTGGCCGCAGCGAGGGTCAGGAGTGCGCGTTTCATGACTTGATCCTTTCGTTCACCGTCTCGCCGCCCTTGGTGAGCAGCATGGCGACAACGACTTCATCATCCGTATCGAGATTGAGCGCGCCACCCTCGGCCGTCACGAGCGGCAGGAAGGCGAGCAGGTTCTTGGCGTAGAGGGACGAGGAGTCGGCGGGCAGGCGGGCGGGCAGGTTCGAGAAACCGGCCACTTTCACGCCGCCGACATCGACGATCTCGTCAGCCTTGGAGAGCGGGCAGTTGCCGCCCTGGGACACGGCCATGTCGACGATCACCGAACCGGGCTTCATCGACTTCACCATCTCCTCGGTGACGAGCACCGGGGCCGGGCGGCCGGGAATGAGGGCCGTAGTGATGACAATGTCCTGCTTGGCGATGTGGCTGGCGGTCAGCGCGGCCTGTTTCGCCTGGTAGTCCTTCGACATTTCCTTGGCGTAGCCGCCGGCAGTTTCGGCGGCTTTGAACTCATCGTCCTCAACGGCGATGAACTTCGCGCCGAGCGAGGCGACCTGTTCCTTGGCGGCGGGGCGGACGTCGGTTGCGGTGACGACCGCGCCGAGACGGCGGGCGGTGGCGATGGCCTGGAGGCCTGCAACGCCGGCGCCCATGATGAATACCTTGGCCGGGGCGACGGTGCCGGCGGCGGTCATCATCATCGGCATGGCGCGGCCATAGATCTGGGCGCCTTCGATGACGGCGCGGTAGCCGGCAAGGTTTGACTGGGACGACAGGGCGTCCATGCTCTGGGCCCGCGTGATACGGGGCGTGAATTCCATCGAGAGCGACGCGATCTTCTTCGCGTTGAGGGCGCTCACCACGGCCGGATCGAGCGCAAACGGCTCCATCTGCGCGATGACCGCGGTGCCGTCCGGCAGGAGCGCGATCTCGTCCTTGTCAGGCCCTCGGACCTTGAAGACGATGTCGGCGCCCTTCACGGCAGCAGCGGCATCGGTCGCAATCGACGCCCCTTCCGCTTCATAGGCGGAGTTCAGGAAGCCAGCAGTTTTGCCGGCATCCGACTCAATGGTTACGGTGTGGCCACTGGCCACAAGCTTCTTGACGGTCTCCGGTGTAGCGGCCACACGGGTCTCACCGGGACGTCTCTCCCTCAGCACTGATATTTTCATGGAGCTGAGGACTAGCGGGAATTTATTGCGCGGTGCAACAAGAATTTTGGAGTATGGGGCATGAGTTTGTTCAGTTTGTCTAACAAGACCGCGCTGGTAACGGGTGCCTCCAGCGGACTCGGGCGTCACTTTGCGGGCGTCTTGTCGCAGGCTGGGGCAGACGTTGTCGTAGCGGCACGCCGGATGGACCGGCTGGAAGCGCTGGCCGAAGAGATCAGCAAGAAAGGCGGACGAGCCCTGCCGGTGGAAATGGACGTGACGTCCGACGAGAGCATCAGCGGCGCCTTCGCGGAAATCAAGGAAGCCCTCGGCCGCCCCTGCGATATCATCGTCAGCAATTCCGGCATGTCGCGCGACACCTGGTTTCGCGAACAGAGCGAGGAAGACTGGAACGCGGTGATCGACACCAATCTCAGCGGTGTCTGGCGCGTCGGCAAGCATGGGTCGAACGCGATGATTGCGGCCGGCGTCAAGGGCTCGATCATCAATATCGCCTCGATCACGGCGCACCGTCCGCAGATGATGACGACGGCCTATTGCGTCTCGAAGGCGGGGGTCGAACACCTGACCCGGCAGATGGCGCTGGAAAATGCGCGGTACGGAATCCGGGTGAACTCCATCGCGCCGGGTTACTACAAGACCGATATCAACGACGCCTATCTGGAATCCGATGCCGGCGAGGCGATGCGCAAGCGCATCCCGATGCGGCGTTTCGGGGAGTATCACGAGCTCGACGGCGCCCTGCTTCTGCTGGCGTCTGACGCAGGCAGCTTCATGACCGGGTCGTCCCTTGTCGTGGATGGCGGGCAACTCCTCATCCCGCTTTGATCTTGCGGCGCAGCAAAAGCGCGACTACAGAACCCTCACGCAAAGGTGCCCGGGTAAAACCGGGTGAAAAGGGAAGCCGGTGTAATTCCGGCGCTATGCCCGTAACTGTCAGCGGTTAGCTGGCAGGCCATCCAAGCCACTGGGGCAACCCGGGAAGGCGGCCTGCCAGCCTCGATCCGCGAAGCCAGGAGACCTGCCTTTGCCGTCGTTTGCCCGTGGTCCGGGTCCAGACCAAAGGCAGCGGAGGCAATCCTTCCGTTCATACGACATGTGTGCAACCGCCCGGTTCGCCGGGCCGACGGAAGGTTATGAAAGATGCTCCGCCGACTCCTCATGTCCAGCGCTGCGCTGGCGCTTATCAATACACCTGCTTTTGCTGAAACCCTGGCCGATAGCTGCGAAGGGCAGGACTGTTCCGGAAAATCCGAGGCGCCGCTGCGCCTTTATCCTGTGGAAGTGGCCGGCCTGTCAGCCCCGTCCGTCGCCGATCTGACCGACAGTGTCAGTGTCCTGACGGAAGCGGACCTGGTTGTGCGTCAGTCCGTGAACCCGGCCGACCAACTGCGCGCAGCGGCCGGTGTGGCCGTCTCCCGCTCCGGCGGGGTGGGCAGCCTGACCCAGGTGCGCATCCGCGGCGCCGAGGCGAACCATACGCTTGTTCTGTATGACGGGTTCGAGGTGTCCGACCCGGTGAATGGCGAGACCGATTTCGGCCTGCTGACGGCATTGCCGACGAGCCGGATCGAGGTGCTGCGCGGCGAGGCTTCGTCCATCTACGGCTCCGATGCGATCGGCGGCGTGGTCGATCTCTTTCCGGGCTCTGATAAAGGCTGGAACGGACGGATCGAGGGCGGTTCGATGAACACCGCCTCTGGAAGCGCCGGCTGGACCGGAAGCCTCCTCTCTGCGGCCGTGTCTGGTTTCACGACGGACGGGATCGACGTCTCCGGCAATGGCGGCGAGAAGGACGGTTCGGAGGCCCTGTCGGGACTGCTTCGCGGGACGGTTGCCCTCAACGACAACTGGTCTCTGAGCGGCCTTGCGCT
>ERZ795053.7131-NODE-7131-length-10867-cov-3.840548_pt1 | contig 10867 bp, 8 predicted proteins | sample MGYA00375137_ERZ795053 | MGnify/ENA primary metagenome ERZ795053 (study PRJEB30182, sample SAMN05720284) | activated sludge metagenome | isolation source: Anaerobic digester | place: Hong Kong | collected 2014-12-17 ... | reverse complement strand
GCCACCCTCGATCTGTCCCCGCAACTGCTGCGGATTGATGACCGTTCCGGCGTCCACGGCGTGCACCTCCTGCAGGATCGCGATCTCACCGGTCACCTGGTTCACCGCGAGGCGGACACCGTGCACGTTCCAGCCGGCACTGATCGGTGAGCCGTAGGCACGCTGCGAGTACTGCAGCTGCTGCCCGTCCTCCTCGTCCGCCAGCTGTGCCAGTTCAGCCAAGGAGATCGTCCTGCCGTTGACGCTGACCTCAGTCGCCCTGACCTCAACATCCTCTTTCACGCCCCCGAACTTTGCCGCCGCGTAGGTCTGGATGTAGTCGAGCAGGCCGGTCGCCGCGAGGGTCACGGCTTTGCCGCTGACATACATGCCCTGACTGGCGAATGCTCCGGTGTCCCACATGTTCTTGGAGGTGTCCCCGTTCACGATCGAGAATTGGTCCATCGTGGTGTTGAGCACCGTGGCTGCCATCTGCAGATGTGTGGTCACCGTACCGTTGCCCTGCTCGACCGTCCCCACGTTGATCCGGTAGGTGCCGTCGAGTTCCAGATGCACGCTCGCTCCCGAGCGGTGTTCGGTCGGCGGCGACGTGTCAGCCATGCCGATCGCGAAGCCGATCCCCTCGGCCCATTCGGGGCCCTCTGGCTTCGGCACGCCGTTGCCCTGCTTGAGCTTCTCCTCAACATAGTCCAGACACTGTGGCAGCCCGTAGCTGCGCAGCTGGAACTCCTCGGCATGCGTACCGACCGCCAGGTTGTCACCCGGCCGGATACAGTTCTTGCGCCGCATCTCAATGGGATCGATCCCGAGCTCCGCCGAGAGCTCGTCCATCGCCTGCTCCATCGCGAATGTGGGTTGCGCGGAGCCATAGCCCCGCATACCACCGGACGGCACATTGTTCGTGTAGACCATCTGGCCGTCATAGCGCTTGTTCCGGCAGCGGTACCAGTTCATCGCGACGAGGGAACAGCCGAGCACCTCACCGCCGTGATTGCCGTAGGCGCCGGTGTCGGCGAGTGTGTCCATCTGCATCGCGGTCAGGGTGCCGTCCCTCTTGGCGCCGAGCTTCACCTTGATCGTGAAGGGGTGGCGCACCACGCCGCCGGTGAACTCCTCTTCGCGAGTGAACTCCCACTGCACGGGTCGGTGCAGGTCGCGCGCGGCAAGAATACACAGCGGTTCGCTGAGCACATCCTGCTTGCCGCCGAACGCGCCGCCGACTCTCTTGGTGAACACTCGCAGGTTCGCGTCCTGGATGTCGAAGAGGAACCCGAGCTTCTGGCGGGCGATGAACGGGGACTGCGTGCTGGTACGCACGTTCATGATCCCGTCCTCCTCCCAGGCGATGGTCCCATGAGTCTCGAGGTGGGCATGAGCAACGCGAGGAGTGCGGTACTCCGCCTCGTGGATGACATCAGCCTCCTCGAACCCCGCCTCGACGTCACCGCGGCCGATGTTCAGGTCAAGCAGGACATTGCGGTCCGGGTGCCTGATGAACGGGTCCGGGTTGCCGCGGTGGATCGCCGGGGCACCGGGCAGGATGGCATCCTGAGCCGTGAAGACAGCGGGCAGCACCTCCCACTCGATCTCGACGGCACGACAGCCTGCCTCGGCCTCAGCAATGGTCTCGGCGACGACCGCCACCATGGGTTGTCCCTTGAACCTGGCGATACGGTCCAGCACTCGGGTGTCCTTGGGATCGACAAGGTGGTCCTCATGGATCGCAGTGGTGAAGTACTTGTCGGGCACATCCTCCCACGTGTAGACGGCCAGGACACCGGAGGAGGCCTTGGCCTGGGTGGTGTCGATCCGCAGCGCTTTTGCGTGCGCGTACGGCGAACGGACCACCTTCAGGTGCACGGTTCCCTCTCTGTTGGTGTCGAGGGTGTACTCCTCATGCCCGGTGACGATACCCCGTCCAGCGATCGCGTAGGGACTCGCTCCGACGCCGTCGCCGGGGGCGATTGCGTCGCTGTCCTCCGTGTTGTCGACGCCGTTGATGGCGTCATGAATCTGCCGGTAGCCAGTGCAACGACACAGCGACCCACGCAGACTGTGATCAAGGTCCTGCCGTTGCTCGTCGGTCATGGCCGTGGTGCTCATGATCATGCCAGCCGTGCAGAAGCCACATTGGAATCCGGGCGCGCGCAAGAACTGCTCCTGCACCGGGTGCAGCTCCTCGCCATCGGCGAGACCCTCCACGGTGGTGACCTCGTGGCCCAGTGCCCGGGAGGCGGGGGTGATGCAGCTGTGATAGGCATCGCCATCGATGTGGACTGTACAGGCGCCGCAGTCCCCCATGTCGCATCCCTTCTTGACCCCGAAGTGGCCGAGGTCGCGCAGGAATGTGCGCAAGCATTGTCCGGGTGCGGGCTCATTGCTGAAGTCGTGTCCGTTGACAGAGATCGACATCGGTTCTTCTCCTGCGGCTAGTCAGTTGGCCAGTTCGGAACGGATCTCTTCCGCGAAGAGATCCGTCATGTGCTTGCGGTGGTCAGGGCGACCGTTCGGGTCGTCGAAGTACTTGTCGTCGGGGATCTCAGCCAGCATGTCCAGAAGTGCGGCAGCGCTGGGAACGCCGGCGTCTCTGATGTGGAACGGATGTATCGTGGCTGCCGAGACCGTGAGCAGGAACTCGCCGGACTCGGGGTCGCGGGTTCCGACCAGAAAGACACTGGAGCGACCGGCCTTGGTCAGGGAGAACCGCCGCAGGGCATACCGGCGGTTCAGGGCTGCCGCGGAGATGGTGAGCTTGCGCATGAGTTCTCCGGGTCGCAGGATGTTGACGTTGTTGCCAGTCACGAAGTCGATCGCAGGCACCGTCCGTTCGCTGCCGTCGGGGGAGATGAGCAGATAGTCAGCATCCAGCGCACAGGCCATAGTGGTCATGGGACCCGCCGGGATGGACGTGCAGATGTTGCCCCCGACCGTCTGCCCGTTCCAGACCTTGAAACTGGCCAGGAACGCCCGTACGCAGTCGTGCAGCAGCGGTCCGGCGGCCCAGCCCGGATCCGGCTGGTAGGCCATCAGCTCGCTCACCTTGCACGTCGCTGCGATCTCCAGACCGGCGTCGTTGACTTCGACCGGCGTCCAGCCGAGCTCCGAAAGATCACGGAACCTCCGGATCTGGGGCAGGGGCAGCGACAGCAGGAACGTTCCGCCAGCGAGCCAGACGTCGCCCTCTCGCCAACCCTCCCCCGGAGCGGCGGGATCGGGCTTGACTAATTCCACGACAGTGTTCTGATCCATGGCCCACGACTATACCGAGATGTAGCGCGGGTTGTACTGACCAACCTGCTGAATCGATTCACTCCCGCAGGTCTGTGCGGAAGTGGTTGACAGCCACCAGAACAGGCATACCTGATGCGAGGTGAGAGCAATGCCAGATGTGAAAGTAGTACTCCTGATCAACCCGGCGTCCGAGGACGAGATAGCACGGATGCGACGCAACGGGTCCGCGCAACTGTTCGATGAAAGACTGGCCGGCCGCAAGGAGAAGGCCGCCAGACTCAGCCAACGACTCGACGGTACTGCCGCACAGTTCCCTGGCTGTCTCGACGTGAACCTGTCGACCTACGACAACCCCCTGCTTGCCTGGGCACTGGTAGTGGGCTTCGAAAGTGCCACCGCGGCCAGGCATTGGGAGACATCCCGAGAACTCGAGGACATCCGTGAGGAACTCGCGAGCAGCGGCATGGCGATGCCGAGGCCGCCCATCCTGATCGAGGAGGACCACACCCCACCGGCAGGGGTGGCGGTCTTCACCAACTCGGTCGCCAAGAACCACGTGGGGCCGTTCGTCGACTACATGAGCCGCGTGGTCATAGCGGCCTGCCACGAATTCCAAGGATTCCTCGGTGGGACACTGATCCAGTCGCCGATAGATCCGACTCAGTGGCTGTCGGTGCTCGTCTATGAAGATGAGCAGCATCTCAGCAGTTGGCTGAATTCCGACGAACGGGCGAATCTGCTGCCCAGACTGCGGTCCTATCTGACCGACGATTTCACGACCGTCACCGGTCGCTCGCCATTCGGCGCGGTAGTGCGCGTAGTGGGCGGGAGGGCTGAATCGTCCCCAGCATGGAAGATCATCCTCCTGGTCGTGATGGTGCTGTTCCCCACGGTGACGCCCATCCTTCGATTCCTGAACCCTGTGTTGCAAGACCTGAGCCTGCCCCCCGGTGTTATCAGCGTCGTCGGCATGCTCATAGCGACCAGCTTCGTCACGGTGCTGTGGATGCCCCCAGTGTCACGGCTGTTCGACCGCTGGATCGACCCGGTCAGAGGAAGGTCTCTGCGCGTGTCTGTCATCGGGGCACTCGTGGTTGTGGGAGTGTTCGCCATCGAAATCGGCTTCTTCGCCGCCTTTCCTGGTCTGACACCCTGGGGGGCCTGATGTGAGCGGCACCCGCTTGCAGCCATGAACCAATGACGAGCAGCGGCCCCATACGTCCGGGGCCGCTGCTGTTTCGCGTCGGATCGTCACAGGCGTCGCCTTAGCCAACGGGCCGGAAGCCATGCTTCGCGAGAACGGCCTGCCCCTCCTCCGAAGCCAGTATCTGCAGGAACCGCTCTGCGGCCTCCGGGTTCGCCGTCCCGCTCAGCGCGGCCGCCTGGAACCTCGTGCTCGGCATCCGCCCGCCCTTGACCTTCGCTGCGATCAGTCCCGGTTCATCGTGTGCTTCCACCTCCCACACGAAGGTGGCGTCGGCCTCGCCCTCGGAGACAGCGGCCAGCACCTGCGCCGAGTTCGACTGGTACGAGTCGACCACCGGCTGCACGCCCGCGAGATCGAACGCACGACGGGCGGCTCGCCCGCAGGGCAGCGGTTCGGCACACAGCACGAGCGCGTAGTCGCTGCTCTCCAGCTGTTTCAGCTTCCGGATGGATCCGGCGAGCTCCTCCGGCACGACCATCGTGAGACGCGAGCGGCCGGTGGTCACCGGCTCCCCGTTAATGATGCCGGCCTCCTGCGCCGCCTTCATGGCGTCCTTGTCCGAGGTGACCATGACATCTGCGGGCGCTCCGCCTGTGGCCTGCCGAACCAGCCCGTTGGTGCCACCGGCGGTGACGCGCACCCGGTCCGGGCTGAGTTCCGCGATAGCCGTCAGGGCGCTCTCGGCCGCATCCGGGGAGAGCACGGACACCGGTGCCGACACCGGTCCACAGGAAGCGAGCAGCAGCGCGGCAGCAGTCGCGACGCCCAGCCGGATGAGCATGTCCCCTATTGTCACCGAAGGGCAGCTCGCAGGTGGGCGGTTTGCCAGAGTGGCCCCGATGACCGAGTGGCCCGGGCCATACCCTGCCGCCGGGATACGATCGATCATGCACTCCGAAACGGGGCCGAGTCGCCCATTGGAGGATCACAGGCAGACTCTGACCTTCGTCGTCCTCGCAGGGGGCCGATCGTCCCGCTTCGGAGCCAACAAGCTCATGACCGATGTTGCTGGCAAGCCACTGCTCACCCTGGTGCTGGCGGCGATTCCGCAGGGGTTCCCGACTGTCATCGCCGGTTCATCGTTCGAGGCGCAGGCGATGGACCTCAAGGGCGCCATCGTGGTGGCTGAGAGTCCGAGCCATGGCGGCCCGCTCGCGGGGCTCCTCGCGGCCGCGGACCACATCCGGACCCCAGGAGTGGTTGTGGTTGGTGGTGACATGCCGAACGTCGTTCCCGGCGCTTTGCAGCTCGCCTCACGATTCGATCCGGAGGCTCCGGGCGCATTGGTCGCGACTGATCCACGCGGGAAGCCGCAGCCGTTGTGCGCAGTGTTTCCAGCTCACGTGCTGCGCCGGGCCGGGGTCGTGCTGGGAAGCGGTAGGGACCTGCCACTGCGGGCGCTGCTCGACCTCGTCCGACCCAAGTGGGTTCCCCTCCCCGACCACATGCTGAGCGACATCGACCGGCCCAAGGATCTGGACCGGTTGCGCGCAACCGTGGCCGAGGGCTGATCCCGGGCCCGGGCCGCCAGTGACCGAAGAACTCAGCGGCCCGGCTCCACGTCGGGCGATGGCTCCTGATCGCCCTCGCCCACGCGACCCACCGCGGCATCGAAGCCGAACCATGACAACAACCCACCCACCCACATCAGTACGGCACAGATGAGCATGCCGCGGCGGTATCCGGGCAGCACGGCCGCACCCGCATTCGCATCGACATGGGTGAGGCCTGCCGTCAGTGGGACGAGCGCCACGGCGATCAGGCCGGCGATCCGGGCCACTGAGTTGTTGACGCCGGACCCGATCCCGGACGATTTCACGGGGATGTCTCCCAGGGCGGTGGTGGTGATGGGAGCGACCATGAAGACCAGCCCCGCGCCGAAAACCAGGATGCCGGGCAGTACGTTGAGCCAGTAGGAGGCACCGCTGGGCACCCAGGCGAGCACGAAGGCTCCCAGCCCCACCAGACCGGCTCCCAGCGTGAGCAGGTTCCGTGACCCGACTCGCGGCAGGAGGGCACCGACCCGCGCCGAGAAGGCGGCCAGGATCAACGTGATCGGCAGGCCCGCAGCACCGGCGGCCAGGGCTGACCAGCCGAGCCCGATCTGGAACCCGATGACAAACAGCAGCAGCACTGCCCCAAGCGCCCCGTAGACGAACAGTGTGATGATGTTGGCCATGCTGAAGGACCGGATGCGCCAGAGCGAGGGCGGCATCATCGGCGCAATCGTGCCACCGCGCTCGCGCCTGGCCTCGACGACCCAGAAGACCAGGAAGACGACGAGCCCAGCCATGACCAGTATCAGTACCAGAGCCAGTGGTAGGCGCTGGTACTCGATCAGCGGCGTGACGATCAGCAGCAGCGCGAGCGTCGTCAGGACGGCGCCCGTGAAATCGACACGGCGCAGTGTGCGCAGGCGCAGCTCGGGTTTGTCAGGAGTGGGTATCGTGCGCGCGAGCAGGAGGACCAGCACAGCGATCGGCAGGTTGATCAGGAACGCCCAGCGCCAGCCACCCTCCCCCGAGTCGACGAGCAGTCCCCCGATGACTGGACCCAGCACAGTGACCAGTCCCGCCAGTCCGGACCACGCGCCGATGGCGCGACCACGGTCCTCCGAGCGGAAGAGCGCGGATATGAGGGCCAGGCTGCCCGGGATCATCATGGCTGCAGCCACCCCCTGCAGCGCCCGGGCTGCGATGAGCGTGCCAGCGGTCGGTGCGATCCCGCACAGCACCGAGGTCGCCGCGAACCCGGAGACCCCCCAAAGGAACACACGCTTGCGCCCCAGGGCATCCCCCAGCGCGCCGCCGACGAGCACCAGGGCACCCAATGTCAGGGCATAGGAGTCCAGGACCCATTGGATGGTCGCCAGCCCCCCGCCGAGTTCCGACTCGATCTTCGGCAGGGCCACATTCACGACGGTCGAATCGAGAAAGCCCATACCGCTGGCAAGGATCGTGACCGTCAGAAGCAACCGACCGGTACGACTGCTGAATGCGATAGTGCCGTGCTCGGTCACGGTTGAGCAGCCCCGGCAACGAGTCGGGGCGGTGCCACTCTCATGAATCCCGCAGGTCGTCGGGCGCTGGCGGCGACTGGCCCGCGGGAGTGCCATCGTTGCTCGAAGGGGCTGCAGGCCTGCCCTCTTGCTCAACCGGCGGCGGGGGGCCCTCGCTGGGCAGACCCGTGGGAGGGGCGAAGTCAGCCACCGACTGCTCATCGGAGTCGCCCGCACCGGTCTGGGTCATCCAGTGGGTCGACGGATCGGCACGCAGCGCCGCTTGCGCACGGTCGTTCTGCTCCTGTGCCAGGCGCTGGGCTTCAGCAACCTCCCGGTAGAGGGCCACGACGGTCACGGGCCCGGGCGGACTGTCGACGTGCATCGACGCAAGACCGAGACTTCGTTCCCACGGCCCCTGCGTGACACGCACGCTCTGCGTGCGGGCGTGCGGCACTACCGCGATGCGGTTGACATACTTGCCGCGCTCGGTCACGAACACGCGATCGTTCCAGCCGACGCTGAGATTCCTGAACTGGATCCAGGCGCGCCTGTGGACTCGCGGCGGTGCAGCCTTCATCTCGATGTCGAGCAGATCCATGTCGGGCAGGACGTAATTCACGATCTGGCGGGCCACCGGGTAGGGGGCCACGGGCAGCAGCACGGTCGACATCTGTGACTGGTTCTGGCCGTTGTCATCGGTTGTCGAGAGTCCGGCCACATTGATCCGGACACGCACCCAGCCGCGGCGTCGCCACAGCCAGGACTGCACGAATTCCACCGCCTGCACCCGGCCCGGCGGAATGGTCTGAGCGGTCACCTGGAACAACCCGGCCTTGGTACGCAGTCCATCAGGAGACTTGGCAACGGTGAAGTTGAAGAACTGCGTGAATTCGGTGAACACAATGATGATGGGCACACCGGCAGTGAGGATCATGAACAGCCCCGCCCAGCCTGCCGTGACGCTGAGCAGGATCACCAGTGCGATGGTCAGCAGGAACAGGAACACCGTGGTTCCCCGCAGCAGCAGGGACACGGCGAGGTCCCTGGGTGGCACCAGGACGAGCGGCTCCTCGGGCGCCTCCCCTGCGTCGTGGGTGAGCCCCGCGGCGCGGGCGAGCACTTCGCTGCGCAGCGCTTGCGCCTGCTCGTACTTCAGGTACTGCAACGAGGCCCGGGAGTCCCCAGCACCGGCGACCTCGATGGTCAGTGCTGCCATGCCGACGAGCCGGGCGAACAACGGCTGCACGACATCGACACCCTGCAGTCGCGACAACTGCAGGCGCCGTTCCCTGCGGGTCACGATCCCGGAGTCGATCCGGAAATCACCCTGACCGTCGAACCAGTACGTCAGCCTGGTCCAGGACAGATAGGCAAGTCCCGCGATCAGCGCCACCAGGAGCAGTACCGCGACGAGAGCGACCAGAATGATCCAGGCCCCGAACTCACCTGCATTGCCGAGTGGGACCACGACCGCGATGAGCAGCACCGGCGCCGCCTGCATCGCATGCACCCAGGGCGTGAGTGGGTGCACATGCTGGGGCTGCGTGGCGCCACCGGCGGACGGGGCGGCGCCCGGTGACAGTGTCACAGACCCGCCGATCGGTGCTCACCCTGGGCCGCGAGCCGGTCGCGCAGACCGGCAGCCACGTCAGGTGGCAGCCCCGGAATCTTTGCGTCCGTGGTGGCGGCTGCGGTGTGCAGCTGCACGCTGGCCAGCCCGAAGGACCGATCGATCGGCCCGGCAACCAGATCCACGAGCTGCATCCGGCCGTAGGGCACGATGACCAGACGGCGGAACAGGATGCCGGAGGTGACAAGCAGATCATCCTGGCGCTCCACATATCCGAAGGAGCGGACTCTGCGTCCGATGAGCCACCACGCCCAGACGAAGATGACCAGCGCCGCCACCACAGCGACGAGCGCCCAGATGGGAAGCCCGGCCACGACGAGGACCACCGCGCCGATCACCGTGAGCGGCAGCAGGGTGATGCTCAGCACCAGTCGCCTGGCCGTGGTCAGCTTGGGCGACACCGGATGCCACGCCTCGGTGGGGGGCCGGAAGGACGAGTCGATCGATGGGCTCACTGCTCCAGTATCGCGCAGTACGATCAACGAATGGAACTGATCGCCAGCCGGTTCATCGGCCCGAATCAGCCCGGGGACTTCCGCTGGATGCTGGAGAGCCCCGACTACGCCGATGCCTTCTTCATCTTCAACGACAACGAATCACAGTATCTGGAGCACCTCCGGCATGCGCAGGGCGCGCAGTCGTGTCTGCCCGGTGGCGGCAACGCAGCCATCCGGCCGTGGCAGTGCCGCACGCCGGCAAGGGCGGCGGGACTGCCGACCGGCGATCAGGGAGGCTACGAATACCTCGACGACCATGTTCGCGAGATCATCACGCAGGCCGCGGCCCGGGCGATGGCACAGGCAGCGCGTGTGGGCGCCCAACGGGTCTTCTACTCCGGCTCCTCAGACCCCGAACTCATCGGCACAGGGATCTTCGAGGTTGCTCCGGACGTACGCCGCTTCGCCGTGTCCGCGCTGCGGTCGGCACTGCCGGACTGATCGCGCTCAACCGAGTTCGTTCAGGGCCAACCATGCTGCAGCCACCGTGGCCGGGTCGGCGCCCTCCCACTCCACGCTGTAGTTGAGGCTCTGCAGGGCGTCCTCGGTGAGCTTGGCCGAGACATTGTTGAGGGTGCTCTCGATGAGCGATGTGGTCGCCTCACGGTTCACCACCGGTACTACGTTGTCCACGGGCTGCACGTTCTGGTCGTCCTGCAGGATGACCAGGCCGAACTCGTCCAGGACCCCGTCCGAACTCAGGACCATGCCGACATCGATCCGGCCCTCCCGCAGTGCCGTCCTGACCCCGTTGCCCCCGGCATCGAGGCTGACGAACTCGGCGACGTTCACGTCGTAGGAGTCTTTCAGCGCCGGCAGACAGTCAGGCTCCTTGGGGCACTCCGGCGGCCCCCCGATGATCACCGGGTCACTCTGGGAGTACTCCCCGAGCTGCGTCAGGTTGGTGAGACTGTTCTGCTTGGCGAATTCGCGGGTGACCGCGAAGGCGTTCTGGTCACTGGCCTGGGCGGGGTTGAGCACCACCAGATTCTTCTGTCCGGCGAGGTTGCGCAGCGTCGCCATCGTGGCGTCCAGATCGGAGGAGGCCACCGACGGGGCACTGGCACCGTTCACCTGCTTGTTGAGGAACTCAGTGAGGGATCCTGCATACTCGCCGGCCACCTGCACCTCGGTGCCCTTCTCCAGCGCCGGCACGATGGTCTCGCGATTCGCCATCACCTGCACCTCGGCCGGTTGCCCCGCGGCGTTCAGCGCACCGGCATACAGATTGGCGATCAGCTGGCTCTCGGTGAAGTTGTAGGAGGCGACATGCACTGTCGGCAGGGGTCCGGTGTCACTGG
>ERZ795053.7129-NODE-7129-length-10869-cov-5.313483_pt1 | contig 10869 bp, 8 predicted proteins | sample MGYA00375137_ERZ795053 | MGnify/ENA primary metagenome ERZ795053 (study PRJEB30182, sample SAMN05720284) | activated sludge metagenome | isolation source: Anaerobic digester | place: Hong Kong | collected 2014-12-17 ... | reverse complement strand
TTGAATCGTAGTAATCAAGGTACCAGCAATGCTGCAGCGCCCATGCCGGTCCTGACTATGAATACCTACTTAGGACAGTTGGAAAGCGAAGTGGTGATGAAAAGGGTGGTCGATAACAGTGATATTCCCGGGTTATCGATCAGCGGTCTGTTGGCAATAGTTGACGCAAGTATCGTAGAAGACTCGAATCTCATCCTCGTTGAGGTAAGGAACACCGATCCTGTCAAAGCCGCCGCTATTGCCAACGCGGTTGCTGAACAGTACCTCCAGCTGATGGATGAACTTATGTTTTCATCTGTAGTGGTGATATCACCAGCCAATACACCGGCGGGGCCGATCAAACCCAATAAAAAGATGAATATCGCACTGGCCTTTTCACTAGGTCTGATGCTCGCCACCCTGCTCGCATTTCTCTTGGAGTACCTGGATAACACTATTAAAACCGTGGATGATGTTAACCGGACGTTGGATCTACCGGTGCTAGCCGTTATTCCAGCGAAAGATGAACATAACATCCGGAATAATCCCTAGGGGGTGAAATAATGACGTTTAAAACAAACAATCGGAACAATACTGAAGCGGACCTCGCTCTTATTACCTTTGGAAGTCCAAAATCGATTATTTCTGAAAACTTCCGGGTTTTACGTACAAACCTCGGTTTTGCCGGTGTTGAGAACCCTTTTAAAACCGTCCTGGTGACTAGCGCCTTGGCTGCTGAAGGCAAGAGTACTATAGCTGCAAATTTAGCGGTGGTAACCGCTCAGGCCGGGCATAGTGTAATCCTTGTCGATTGTGACTTGAGGAGGCCATGCTTGCATAGGGTATTTCAGATCCCAAACGAATATGGGTTCACTAACTGCATAATCAATGAAATTGAACCGGAGCAGGTGGCGCATAGTTCAAGTGCACATAACCTTCAGGTTTTGACAAGTGGACCCATTCCTCCCAATCCTGCCGAAGTTCTCAATTCCCAACGGACCCGCAATATGTGGGCTTCTTTGAGCACAAGATATGACTATGTGTTTATTGATTCACCACCCTTGCTCGCGGTTACGGATGCGGCAATCATTGCGGCCCAGGTTGATGCATCACTATTGGTAATACATTCTGGCAAAACTCGCAAAGACACAGCCGTAAAGGCTCGAGATGTACTTCTGCAGGCTAATGCTCGAATTATTGGGGTGGTTCTTGACCAAGCTAAACCGAACATGCAGGACAATTATTATTACTATTAATGTAAATAGACTGCTCCCCAAATTATACAGAAAGTGATCCAACATGAAGAAAGTCTTATTCTTATCCAATAGCTCGGGTGGATTATACAACTTCAGAAAAGAGTTGGTGGAAGAACTGATTAATCGGGGCTTTGATGTGCATATATCCAGCCCACGAGGGAGTAAAATTGACCTATTCCAAGAGATGGGAGCTAAATATATCGAAACGCCTGTTGATCGGAGGGGCATGAATCTAATCAGTGACTTAAAATTAATATTGAAGTACCGGAACATCATTAAAAAGGTCAATCCCGACATTGTTCTTACTTATACAATAAAACCCAATATTTATGGCAGCATCGCTTGCCGTTGGACGAAAAAACCTTACTTAAACAACATAACCGGCTTGGGCAGCGCCTTCATCAAGTCCGGCCTGTTGAGCCGTATCCTGATGATCATGTATAAAATAGCCTTCAAAAAGTCGAGGCTGGTTTTTTTTCAGAACAATGATAATTTAAACTATATGCTAGGGAAGGGAGCTGTTTCCGGACTCTATAGATTAATCCCAGGTTCGGGAGTAAATCTTGATCGGTTTGAATATACCCCTTATCCGGAAAACAGCGATACAATTGTTTTTAATTTCGTTGGAAGAGTTATGAAGGATAAAGGGGTCGACGACTATTTGGCTGCTGCCAGGACGATCAAGCAGAAATACCCTGCAACCAGATTTAACATCATTGGCTCAGTTGAATCAAGTCAGTCCTATTATGAAGGGATTATTGCCGAGCATGAAAAGCAAGGTTTCATAGAATATCTGGGCTACCAAAAGGATATCGCGCCGTTTTTGGCAGAAAGCCATTGCATCATTCACCCTTCTCATGGAGGGGAAGGGATGTCCAATGTATTGCTCGAAACTGCGGCTACCGGCAGGGCTCTTATTGCCGCTGACATTTCGGGTTGCCGGGAAATTATTGATCAGGATGAAAACGGATACTTGTTCAAAGCTGGAGATGCCGACCAGCTAGTTGGAGTTATAGAGGAATTTCTCAGTTTGTCACACCAGGAGAAGGCTGAGATGGGCAAGAGGAGCAGGGAAAAGGTAGAACGAGAATTTGATAGGCGGATAGTTGTTGACAGCTACCTTGAAGAGATAGATAAAATCTTAAGAACAGGAAATAGAGGGGGGCAGTAAGAGATTGTTAAAGGGATCCATCCTTTATATTGGAGGTTTTGAGCTGCCTGATAAGAATGCAGCTGCCCATCGGGTATTAAACAATGCCAAGATAATGAGAGAATTAGGTTATGAGGTTATTTTTATAAGTGTCAATAAGAATCTTCCCTTTAATAGTTCTATTATGGATACCAAGAAACTAATCGAGGGCTTCACCAGCTGGTTTATTCCGTATCCCGATACCAAAGCCCAGTGGATCCATTATTTGAGCAGCATCAAAGATTTTACCGCCGTAGCTGCCAGATGCACGGATCTTAAGGCGGTAATTTGCTATAATTTCCAGGCCATAGCGTTCGTTAGAACAATGAAATACTGCCGCCGAAATGATATTAAGGTAATGGCGGACTGCACCGAGTGGTACAGCACCAAAGGGAGCAGCCTCGCCTATAAAATCCTCAAGGGTTTGGATTCTTTTTTGCGAATGCGCTTTATTCATAAACGATTGGATGGGCTAATGGTAATAAGTAAATACCTGGAGAGCTACTACATAAAAAATAAGAACCTAATCAGAATGCCCCCATTGGTGGATTTGGAGGAAGAAAAGTGGCGCCCCGGATCAGGACCAGGGGGCGGACCGGTAAAATTCGTTTATGCCGGAAACCCTGGCGGCAGGCAGAAAGACAAACTCGATTTGCTCATAAAAGCGTTTTATGAACTTGATGCGAACTACGATTTTCGCTTTGTTATAGTAGGTATAAGCCGAGAGAAGCATTTGCAGTATTATGGTGAACAAGCTGATTTACTGGATGTTCTGGGAGAAAAAGTAGTATTTCTTGGCAGGTTGTCTCATATAAAAAGCTTGGAGCAAGTCAAGGGGGCAGATTTCACCATATTCTTACGTGAAGACACCAGAGTTAATAACGCTGGCTTTCCCACCAAATTTGCAGAAAGTATTAGTTGTGGTGTGCCCGTCATAACCAACAAAACCAGTAACCTCTCCGATTATCTCTGCGATGGCGAGAACGGATTCTGGCTTGAGGGAAACATAGCCGCTACCCTGCAAAAGATTCTAACCCTGGAAAGCAGTCAACTCCAAGTAATGAAACAACGGATGGACCGCACTATCTTTGACTATCATGCTTACCTGGATGAATTTGCTGCCTGGCTTGAGCCCCGAGTTTCAGCATTCCCGGGAGGAAATATAAATGCCGACGTTAGCTGATAAACCCAAAGTAATGCTGCATTATATCATGCCACCCAAGATCAGCGGACCAAATACCTCCATGCAGCGCATCGAGTCATCTTGGCTGAAGGATTATTACGAGTTTGGCCGCCTGGTTCAGGATGAGCGCCCGGGAAAGTTGTTAAACATCCGGCTATTGAAGAAGATGATTGCGCAGGTCAAGGAATTTCGACCGGACTTAATTCACATATCGGGTTTACAAAACGCCGGGTTTTATGGTGTCTTAGCCGCAAAGATTGGCGGGTGCGGCAATATAGTAACAACGGTGCACGGCAGCGCAACCGAAGACGTTGGGATCAATAAAGCTGCCCAGCTGCTGTTAAGGTATCTTATTGAGCCAGTCACCATGCGCAAGAGCCGTGCTGTTTACACGGTATGTGAAGATATGGCCGGTAAATATGGAATTGCCAACAGAAAGAATTATGTCGGGGTTATACATAACGCGGCCCCTGAAATAGATCCCGAGGAATATGGTAGAAACGATTTCCGCAATGAGATTGACGCCAAGCCGGATGATGTGCTGGTGGCCGTGGTCGGTCGCATGACATATGATAAGGGTATCTCTTTCGTCATAGAGGCGATTAAGAGTGGGCGACATGAGAAGGCGACGTTCATATTTGTTGGTGATGGAGTCTACTGTGAGATATTAGAAAGGCAATTACAGCTGGAGATGATTGCGGGCAGAGCGCATGTGTTGGGCAAGAGAAACGATGTTTTGAGAATCTTGGCGGGCTGTGATGTGTTTTTATTCGCTACCCTGCATGAAAATTTATCAAATGCTCTGTTAGAAGCCTGTTCTATGGGTCTGGCCATAGTAGCCACCACAGTAGGAGGGAACCCGGAGGTTATTTGTGATAACGCCAATGGCCTGTTGGTTCCTTCAGGTGATAGCGCCGCGATTGTTAAGGCGGTTAATCATTTGTGCGAAAATGCGGAGGACCGCAAAAGGCTGGGAGAAGCAGCCCGGAAAACAATTGAAGAAAAGTTTTCGCAGCATAATATATATGGGCAAATAAACAATTTATACCAGGATCTTTTGCATTGACGCGGGAGTAACGTTTATGGACAACAGAGGCATAGTCCTAATATATACATTTAGCCCTTTCCCATTCGGAGAAGCTACCTCCAACCGGATTATTGCTTTGGCGCAGTGCATACAGATGGCCGGATACAAAGTAATAGTATTGGGTAACGGGGGGGAGCGGGAGCAGGACTACGAGCCAACCCGGAAATCATTTGTATATGCAGATATAGAATACCGCTCGTACGCTGTAGCGGGTGACGGGAAGGTAGCCCGCACACTGAACCGCAATAATATACTTAAGATTATCAAGAAGCATATAGCCGCTGACGAGCAAAACCGAATTAGACTTGTTTACGCCACATATAGAAATTATGGTCTCTGGCTCCATTACGTCCTGAAGCGCATTTTACATCTTCCCGCAGTCGTAGATGTGACCGAGTGGCACAGCAGCAATCAGTTCAGCGGGGGCAAACTAAATCCCCTCTTCTGGATCCATAACCTTCGCATCAGCAGACTAATACCTCAGGCCAGAAACATTATTTGCATCACCAGTTACCTGGACGGATTCTATAAGCAGCGGGGTTGTAATACGGTCCTGATTCCCCCGCAGGTAGTGATGGAAAACTATCTTCCCCATAAAAATTTGCACCTGCCTCCCGTGCGCTTATTTTATGCTGGGACCGCCGCTAAAAAGGATCATCTGGATATAATGCTGGATGGCTTAGTCTCCTTACCCAAAAGCGTACGGGCCAAAATAACCTGCACCTTGGTGGGATTGAGCCGATTGGGATTTATGGAGCAGTTTCCGCAGGCCCAGCATTATATTGATGAATTGCAGGATTCTCTTCAAATTGTCGGTCGCGTAAGCAAGCAAGAGGTGGATCAGAGACTGTCAGAAGCCCATTTTTTGATATTGATGCGCATGGACAGCAGATATTCCAGGGCTGGCTTTCCTTCCAAAGTACCAGAAGCAATGGCTGCCGGGGTGCCCGTAATCACTAATCTTACCAGTGATTTAGGGCTGTATATAAAAGATGGAGAAAACGGCTTTATCGTAGATGAATTCAAGGCGGCCGCATTTGCGGACGTTATCCGCAAGGTGGTTGGAATTAAAGACGAGGATTTTCAGTACATGTCTGGAGAAGCTCTGAGGACTGCGGCGCAAGCCTTTGACAGGCATGTTCACATCCAAAAAATGAGGGAGTTTCTGGACCGATCCTTGGCTGTAAAATGAAGGATAATCCTGGTAGGGACTATAATGGATCGAATCAGATGAAAAAGCCGGAATGAAAATAACCAGGAAAGACGGACCAATGCTAAGAATCGTTAAGAGCCTGCTGCAAATGAACATGCTAAAATCAGCCCTGGCCTTGACTGGCGGGCGGTTTTTCAACCTTGCGGTGTCAATGATACTGTTGTTAATTCAAGCAAGGTTTATAGGCCCCGAAATAATCGGATTATGTCAATCCTATAGCATTCCAGTTGGGTATATGTGGATACTAACCCTGGGGGTGTCTTCGGCCCTGGCACGGGAATTGCCGTATTATCTGGCACGGGGAGAGCGGGAAAAAGCCATGAACCTTACTCAAACCGCCCAATCCTTTGCAATAGTAGTGGGTGGTTTGTGTGCCAGCGCCTTTTTATTGTTATCCATAAGAGCCTTGATTTTAGGGGATTACCTGTCGGCAGCGGGTTGGGGGTTTCAGATCGTCGCCGGTTTTACAGTAATATACAGTTCCTATATTCAGACCTTATACCGAACCACCAATGAGTTCGTTACCATAGCCAAAGCCAGCACCATTTCGGCAGTAACCAGCATCGTTACTTTTCCGCTGATATTCGTAAACGCTTACTTAGGGATTTGGACCAGAGGTATGGCGACTACCCTGATATCAAACGCCTTCTTATTTATCAAGCGGCCTTTTAAGCTATCCTTCGGCTTTGATCTTCAGCAATTAAAGCAGCTAATCAGGTTTGGATTGCCTTTGATTGCCATAGGTTATATAGAGTCTTCGCTTTGGACCAGTACCCAGTTAAGCTTGATTTTCAAAATGGGCGGGAAAACATATCTGGGTTTATTCACGTTTCTTAACAGTGTGTTAGGGGCCTTAATGATAATACCCAATGCTGTGGCCGAAATACTGCGTCCGAGGTTTGCGGCCGTTTATGGAGAGACCGACGGGGATATAAACAAGACCTTGGCTATCTCCTATAAACCTTTGGCTGCAGCCCTAATAGTTTCAATAATAACGGTTCTGCTGGCTTGGTTGTTATTGGATGACATCATAATTCTTTTATTGCCCAAATATGTCGACGCAATTCCCGCTCTGGGCATTGCTTTGCTTTTGGTCCCGGTGATGACCGTAACATGCATCAAATATATTTTCGTAGTAGCTAAAAACATGCGCCAAAATCTAATAGCAACGGCGCCTGGTTTTGTGGCCGCAACAGCGTTACTATATGTCTTCTTGGCGCGCGGGATGAGTTTTAAATATATTTTCTTACCCTACGTCATTGGCCAGCTGCTGAACTTCATTATTTCACTTATTATCATATTCTACGTGACGAAAAAGGAACACCATGAAGCATGTAACTGACAGGGCTCATCTCGTTAAACAAGGGGAGTCCTTTTTGGAAACCAAAGACTGGGTTGCGATGATTGCACTTGCACTCATAGGAGCCAATTTAAACCAGCTTCCCTATAATAATACGTTCAGCATTCTTATCCAAGCTTTCTTACTGGGGTTGATTTTTCTCTTATACCGTAAACGGCCGGCAATGATAATAGTGGCCTATATTTTTTTAACCATACTTCCTCTTAGACTGTATGCGGGTTTCAGTGAAACGGGGCAAGGCATTTATACGTTAAATCCCAAAATCTGCATTGCGTTTGCCGTCTTTTTTATGTTGTATGAATTGATTTTTATGAAACGCAAATATAGGATCAACCTATTCATCCTGCTGTTTGTCGTAATTATGATCTGTTCATTGCTATGGACCGTTTCCACAGCATCTTACACATATCATTTTTGGTGGATGTGCGTAGCCTATTTGTTTCTTCCATTATTAATAAGAGAAGATAACGATGTCAGGATGGTGATCGTATCTTACATTATTGCGGTAGACATTGTTTGTATAAGAATCCTGCCGATATTAACTGCGGAAACCGACCTCTATAGGGGCACTGTTAACCTGGACCCTAATTATGCGGCGTTATTTTTGGTCATCAGTGTAGCTCTCGTCTTGACAGCACTAACGCAGTATAGGACTGTAATGCCGCAAAAATTAAAGCTGCTCTTAATCACCAGCGCTGTTCTTAGTGTCATTACAATGGCAGCCTTTGCTTCACGGACATCATTTGTAATGCTCGCTTTATTGGTTGTCATTTATCTGCTGTTTAACCGTAAGAACATAAAGACCTTGTTGCTTGCGGTTATAGCGGTGTTGGCATTATGCGTTATCCTCAACCAATATGGTGTTTTTGATTCAGTACTATTCCGTTTTGCGGATGGAAATGTTAACACCGGCGGGGGGAGAATCCCCATCCAGATGGAATTACTCAAGTCGGTTTATTACGGTGACGTAGGGCGGTTTCTGTTTGGCAATGGCTACTTGACCGCCAATAATTTTGGGCTGGAGAGGCAGGCTCACAACAGCTACATAAGTATACTGGTTGGCTTCGGTTTAGCGGGACTTCTTATTTACTTGGCTTATCTGCTGGCAATATTTCGGGTTCTGAGAAACAGCTCCTACAGACCCTTCCTGATCATATTATTTTCCCTGATCGTCTATTCTTTCTCCCTGGAACCATACCATATCGTAGAAGGTATCACCATCTTTTGCTTATTGAATGGGATTGATAATCTCAGCTCGCCCCTGGAGCAATCCCGGGAGCAATCAAATCCCGGCGCAGGAGGGTAAGGAATTATGAAACGTATTCTGTTTGTTATCCCGATCTTTAACCACGGCGGAACCAATCGAAGCCTGCTAAATATAATCTCTTGCCTGAATGAGGATGAATACTCAATCGATATATATTCGCTGTCTCATCAAGGCCCGTATAAGCAAATATTCGATTCATCCCGCGTTTTACGTCGAGATATCTTATTATCCTCCGTTTTTGAGAGTTATAAATATATCCAGAGTCAAACTTGGGGAGAAAAGTTGAAAAAAATAATGCTGAAATCAGTTTATCGAAGTTTAAGAATTGTATTCGGGGAAAAAGTGAAACAGTGGGTCTTCGCTGCAGCAGCCCAAAAAATAAGCCGCATGAACTATGATACGGTAGTCGCCATGCAGGAAGGGATAGTCACCCATTTGGTCTCCCGCGTCAAAGGATATAAAGTGGCCTGGATTCATAGTGATTATGATAAATATTTTGCCATAGTGGGCCAAGACGAGGAACGAATATATGCTCAGTTTGACCAGATCATTTGTGTTTCCGAGTATACCCGCCGAGTGTTCGTCGAGCGTTATCCTGCCCTATACAATAAATGTCATGCGGTTCACAATATGCTGCACAGCGAAACTATAATCAATATGGCCAATGATACTAATTCGATAGATGTGAGATTTAATCCCCGACAATTCTGTATTGTTTCCATTGGGCGGCTTAGTCCGGTTAAACAGTTCGATATTATCCCTTCCTTGGCGGCGGCATTAAGAGCCGCTGGATGCCAATTTCACTGGTATATAATTGGAGAAGGGGAAGAGAAGGCACACATAGTGAAGATGATCCAAAAATTTCAGGTGTCTGACATTGTGATATTGTTGGGCCAGCAAAACAATCCCTACCCATATATAAAAGCGTCAAATTTGTTGGTTTGCACGTCGGCATCCGAGGCATGCCCCCTTGTGATTAATGAAGCCAGGATTTTACATGTACCGGTGGTTTCTACAGATTTTGGTTCGGCTCCCGAGTTTATTGAGGAAGGATATAATGGCCGGATAGCCAGCCGGGAAAATATCCAGGATGCGATTAAAGAAATGATTTGCAACCAAGCGGCCTATCAGAAGATAAAAGACAACATAAGCTCCTTCACATATTCCAATCGCAGGATAATAGATGATATTTCTGGATTGATATAGGGGAGACGCATACCCCTATTCTAAAACAGAGTTTTGGCGGCAACGGGTGTCGATGAAAAAAAGTTTATTTATTCCTTAAACAGCCATAGTAATTTCGTATACTATTGTAAACAGTATTCTGGTTCTCTATGATCATCTGAATGCAGTAATTAAATGGATTTTGTATTTTAAGCAGGTTTTAGACAATTGAATCGGTATTGGATCGATAAAGGCAAACCTGTCGAAAGACAGGGACGCAAAGCCACGGGCCTAAAGTCGAAAGACCATGGTCGCCGGGTTGCCGTAATATGGGAGGCTTACTTTGTCCTGTAAGGGTGAAAGACTCCATTCCGTGCAACCGGAATGGAGTCTTTTGTGTTTGGTACTCTAAGAAATCGGACTGTGTTACCCCCGGAAAATTATCAGGTTCTTCGTATGTTCATTGTAAGCGGCAAGCAGGATGGCGCCACTGTCATTGAATTATTGAATCAAACCTCAGCGGTTAATTCCCAATTTCCTATTAAAATAAGGATATAGGGATTGATATAGATGATTTCCGAAATTAAGAACTACAAGCAGAAATGACCAGTCTTATGGAGAGGAGACTAAGATGGAAGCGAGAAGGCTAAGAAAAAGGCGCATCAGAATCACAATAGCAACATTATTTTTATTTGTCTTAACAGCATGTGGGATCCCTAATGTGGCCCCAATTAATAACCAAGTTCAGGCGGCTCCCAGCGATTCACAAATGCTAGCGGCCGCGAAAGCGGCGCTGGCGTCAGCGGGGACCCTGCGACCGGTCAAAGGAGTTGACAGAAACATTGTCGCCATGGTTCAGGAAATCGTGGACCAGAAATCCGACGGTGTAATCGTAAAACTGACCCGCAGCGAAAGTCCTTATGTTTCATCGACCGGCGCGATAACCTATAGCGCCGCTTGGAATAGTACTAATTGGTTGTCCTTCAGTTTGACCAAGAATAAGGCCCAGGCCAGCCAGGGATTGAATGTAGTCATACCAGGTAATAATGAGGCCGGTGCCGGTAAAACTCTCGCCCCGTCCACACTGATTACCGTGAAAACAGACGCGGAAGAGGCAGCGGCCGCGAAAGCGGCGCTGGCGTCAGCGGGGACCCTGCGACCGGTCAAAGGA
>ERZ795053.7126-NODE-7126-length-10871-cov-22.868898_pt1 | contig 10871 bp, 6 predicted proteins | sample MGYA00375137_ERZ795053 | MGnify/ENA primary metagenome ERZ795053 (study PRJEB30182, sample SAMN05720284) | activated sludge metagenome | isolation source: Anaerobic digester | place: Hong Kong | collected 2014-12-17 ... | reverse complement strand
TCGTCACGGCGCACAGATCCTGGAGTTGCGCCTGCCAATCCTCTGTATATTGCAGCGAACTGCTGGACATCACCAGGTCATATCGCTCTGTACGCCAGCGATCGTCGGTGCAGAAATGCTGATCGGGGAATAGCTCCGCTCCGTAGCTGCACAGGCGCGGCAAATCCCGGCACCAGTAGTCGATGGCGATTTCCGGCATGAGCGATCGCGCCAGAAGGTAATAGTGGCCGATCCCGCCTCCCCAATCCAGCATGCGAATTCGCGCTTTGCGGTGCGCGGCCAGCCCCAGCACATAGGCAAAAGACATGTTCAGGTTGTGGCTGTGGATGTTGGTATTTGTGGCCAGGGGCGACTGATGGTTCACGCCGAGCGGCCCCGTGCCCTGCACCAGTTTCACGAACCTGGGCCACTTGCTCCGGTACACGTCGACAATGGCAGGTGTGTCCCAGCCCTTGACCTCTGGGTGCGCATGGGCGTAGGCCCATCCCTCTGGGATGTACTCCCAATCGGGACGGCTCTCCCAGTGAGACCGTAGGCGGTGAACGCATTTGACAAATAGAGGCGGCGTCAATTCGCGAATTACTCTATGCCAGCGCATGGGAATTCCTCACGACTGTTGGTGTTATCGTCGCTCACTGCGGTGGGTGATCAAGCAGGCGTCAAATTGGATTGACAAAGGGATCACTGGTGGCAAAAGCACCCCATTGCGCCTTCAAGTAGGATGCCTCGCTCGCCAGACGGACCCTTTGTTCCGGCGTGGACTCCGGGCCGCGACTGGCGGAGTGGAAGTGGATCAGTTCGGCGAAGGGGGTGCAGACGAGCCAGTAGCCCGCCGCCCGCAACTTCAGGCAAAGGTCGATATCGTTATACGCGACGGCCAGTTCCGTATCGAATCCGCCCACCTCTGCAAATGGCGCCCGCCGCATGACCAGACACGCGCCCGTCAGCGCGGCGACGTTGCGGATCTGCTGTAACTGAAATGGCGAGGGCGGTTGATCTCCTTTGCGCTGGTGCAGGGCCAGGCGTCCCAGGATTCCGCTTCCCAGCACAATCCCCGCCGACTGCACCCGCCCATCGGGATAACGCAGCAATGGGCCGGCCGCGCCAATCTCCGGGCGCATCGCCTGGCTGACCAACTCGGTGAGCCAACCCGGCTGAGTCACGACGATGTCGTTATTGAGGAAGCAGAGGACTTCAGCCGTAGCCAGGGCAGCCGCGGCATTGTTGAGCGCGGCATAGTTGAATGCCCCTGGCTGGCGCAGCACGCGAACGCCTTCCTCGTTTGCCAACTGGCACAGATACGTCAGCGTCTCCGGTTCGCGGCTGTCGTTGTCCACGACGATCAACTCAATGGCCGAATAGTCGGTCCTAACCCGCACCCCATCCACGGCTGCGCGCAGCAGGTCCAGCCGGTCGCGGGTGGGGATGATCACGCTGACCAGAGGCGGCGGGTCGGGCAGGCGATAGCGTACCCGGTGCAGGAATGGCATGGCGCCTGTGGGCAGTACATCGGCGGCCAGCCCCTGGCGCGCGATAGCCTCAGCCACCGCCCGGTGCGAGGCTGCGGCTACAGCGGCGCGCGTGGCTGGGTCGTTGCCCAGGGCGGCGCCATGCTTGCGCCAGTGGTAGAGCACGTGGGGAATGTGATGGATGCGCGCTGCTGTGGTGGTTTCGCTCGCCCGCAGCAGCAGGTCATGATCCTGTGCCCCTTCAAACCCTTCGCGCAGACCGCCGGCTTTCCGCACGAGCTCGCTGCGAATGACGGTCAGGTGATTGATGTAGTTGTGGGCGCGCAGAAGGTCGGGGCTCCAGCCCGGCTTCAAGACCGGGTGGAGCGGGCGACCGCGGGCATCGATGCGATCCTCATCGCTGTAGATCATGTCGGCGTCGCGATGGGAATCGAGCAATGTCGCAACGCGATACAGCGCATCTTCCGTCAACAAATCATCGTGGTCAAGGAAAGCCACGTAGTCTCCGGTCGCCAGCGTCAGGGCGCTGTTGGTTGTCGCGGCTACATGGCCATTGACTGGGCGAAAGACGACCTTGATCCGTGGCTCGCGGTCAGCGTAGTCCTGCACAATGGCGCGCACCTCGCCAAGCGTGGAGGCGTCATCGGCGACACACAACTCCCAGTGCGGATAAAGCTGCGCCAGCACAGAGTCCAGACAGGCGCGCAACCAGGCGGGATTGCTGTTATAGACGGGCAGCAGCACGGAAATCAGCGGAGGGTGGCCCAGCCGCGCAATCTCCGCCTGGATCGCACGGCGGTCATCGTCGGTGAGGCGCTGGCTGGCGAGCCGGCGGGCGTAGGATGGTTCGGCGGCAAGACGGCGCAGCCGCCGCATGATCCGTCCTATGTCACCCGTGCGTACGATTCGCCACAGCCTGGACGGAGCGTTCATTGGCCAGTTTCCCTGCCGTTCTGCGCGGCCCAGGCGCGGGTCGCGGCCAGAATCTGCTCTGTGGCAGCCTGGGCGCGACGGCGGACGCCGGCATCATCCTCGGCGGGCAGAGGCGGCGGCTTTCGGCCATCCGCCAACGCCGTCAACAGCGCAGTGAAGTACGGGCCGTAGACACGCCGGCGCCGGCCAAAGGGCAGCTTGCGCGAGCGGTTGACGGGATCGTTTTTGATACGGCGGCGCAGTCCAGTGTAAGCCGACCGCGCCGTTCGATAGAACGCGCCCCAACGGCCCGATAGCCCTTTCTGCCGGTCGTACCAGGCGCGCTTGGCAATGAAACTGAGGCCGCCCAGGTGGTAGAGCTGGGGCGAGTCTCGCACGGCCAACGTGTGCCCAGCCTGGAGCAGCCCCAGGTTGAGCGATTTGGCGGTATCGTAGTAATGGCGCGGCCCCGCCAGTCCGTGCTCGGCGCACCAGGCTTGCAGGGGTGGGGGAAGTTGCGAAAATCCGCGCATCTCGAATCCCATCCCGCTCTGACGGATGAAGTCGCTCAGCACGCGATTGTCGTAGATGGCGAAGAAGGTGCCGCCCAGGGGCAGCCCGGCGGAAGTCTGGTCATGTTCGCCACACACAACGTCAAAGTGCGGATGAAAGAGGCGGTCGCACGGTCGCATCCAGAGCGGCGAACCGGCGAAAGTGGCCGAGTGGGCAGCCAGATCAACTGCAATATCGGTCATGAAGGGGCCGGCTGCCAGGATGTCTGAGTCCATGAAACAGAAGTGCTCCTCCTGGCAGCGCGCTTGCAGATAGTTGAGCGCATCGTGGTGCGTCAGCGGGCGATTGGTGGGGAGCACCAGTACCTCCACGCGCGGTTGGCGGTCAGCGAAGGTATGCAGCATCTCCACCTCCATCGGGGTGCAGTTGTTTGCCACCAGCCGAAAACGGCAATCTGACCAGCGCAATAGCCCCGGGACAAAGGGCAGTAGATGCTCTACCGAACCAGGGACATAGATGATATGAAACGTCAATATCGGCGCCGACGACACGGTCTACGCTCCATCTTCCCGCCGCCGGCGAAAGAACTCGGGTAGCCACCGGTGGATTTCAGGCTTGTCGCTGGCCCACTCGATACAGCCCGACGGCCCAATACGGATATCACACGCCGGGTCGAAGCCCTGCTCATGCAGTAGTTGTCGACCGATCCCGGATTGGCGGTCCGCCAAATCGCCGTGCCACAGGTGCAGGAGGTGACCCGGCGCGCACCCGATGCGCCCGTCGACTGCCGCCGCCACCGGTTCGGCCCAGGCCAGAAAGTGAGTCCAAAAGCGGCTGTTGGGCTGGCGGATTCCTGGCAGGTTGTGCAGCGTGCCGCGCAATCTGCCGGACGACAGCCACTGGAGCCAGACGTGCAACCTGCTTCCACGTGTGCGCCGGCTGGCCCCGAATAGCCGCGATCCCTGACGGACGCTGCGCATGCAACTGCTGGTCAAGTCACCGGCAAACACGTGGGCGTGAAAGTGGTCGCCGTTGCTGGTGACAAAAGCTTCGTACAAACCGTGGTTCGCCAGAAGGTCACGGCGGGCCGCCCAGGCAAAGCCTGTGTGTCCGTGTACATCCAGTCCTCCGGCGTGGACCCGGCTGCGATCCTGCTGCCAGATCGAGGCGAAGCTTTCGTGGGCGACGTGCTGCGGTGTAGCGCTGCGCTCTCCCTCCGCCAGACGAATGGCACGGTCGAAAGGCTGGACGACGACGAACTCGTCGAGCAACGCCGCTGTCTGCACCGCCCAGTCCGGGTTGGCGAAGAGGATGTCGCCATCGAGCCAGGCAACCTTCGCCGCTTGCGGTGGTAAGTGTGCCACGCCCAGGTTGAGCAGCCGTTCCTTCTGCCAGAGGACATGGGGGCAGCGTACCTGTAGGATGTCCGGGCCGGGCGGCAGCTCGAAGGGGTCAGCGCCGAACGCGCATTCAACCGTGAGCAGGGGAATACCGGCAGCGCGGATCGGCGCGGCGAACAGCTCGTAGTTGGCGCGGCGGGTGCGGTAGTGCGCCGGGTTGAAGTAGGGCGTGATGCACCAGAGATGGGCGCAGGGGGTATAACGCGGCGCGGGTTCTGTGCTGTCAGTCATGTGCTTCCATTCTGTGTGTTTCGGCGCTTTGCCCGTGCCCGCCGCACTTGTTCAGCCAGTCCAGGCCAGGTGTGTAACATCTGTGCTTTCAGCCCGCTTTTGGCCTGTTCGGCCGTAATTCGTAGCCGCGCCGCAATACTGTACGTGCGCCGCGGCTGCGCCTGGTAGCGCGCCCACTGCTGCTCAAAGCGTTCGCTCGCCTGATCATAAAGTTCCAGATCGTGGCGGTTCAACGCTGCCAGACGGTCAAGCGCCAGGGGCGCAATCCGGTCGCGATAGCGCAGGGCGCCAGCGCTGCGTCCGGGATTTTCGTTGGCGCGGGGCATCTTTGCCGGTGAGGGGATGCCCAGCAGATCGCCGATCAGCAGCAGTGACTCGGTGAAACGTTCGGTCAGCCCAACGACGGCCATCGCGTCCAGCCAGGCCGCGGCATCTTGCTGCACGTTTGCATCATTCTGCGGCTCATGCTCGTCAAGCCAGGGAAAGTCAAACCAGGAAACATCGTTGAGTGGCCGCCAGAAGGTTCCTCTCGGCGCCTGTTGCCAGGCCGTATACTCGCGGCGGCTACCGAGGATACGGCACTGCACGTTGGTCAGCAGGCGATCCATCGCACCGCTGCGGATACAATCCTCCGGCGCGGCACACAGCCAGGGCTGCAGATCGGCCAGGCACGACGCGGTGAAACGATCGCCGTGGTTGAGGGCGGTGCGCTGAATGCCGTAGATGTCGGACACCGCGCGTTCGATGGGATGGCGCAGCAGGGTAATGCATGCCAGGTCGGGACGGCCCAGCCGCTCGAACATACCCCGCCCCAGGTGCCACGAATGGTAACAGGAGCGACCGCCCAGGTGGGCGGCGTCCATCCCCGGCAACCGGCTGACCTGGAGATCCACATAGGCGCGGCGACCATATGCGGTGCGCAGCCACCTGCCCAGTGCAGTACCGCCGGTGCGCGGCAGATGCATGAAGTAGACCGGCACAGCCGTCAACCTCATGTTCGCCCCGCTTCCGGCGCAGGGTGCAGACCGTCGACTTGCGGGCACGCCAAATGCTGGGCCATGATCTCTTTGCTGACGGCCGAAGGTATGCGCCGCCATGCGTCGGTCTGCACCTGACCGTAGGCTTGTACGAGTGACTCGATCGCCTGGCTATGCCCCTGGCCGCGCTCCCACACCAGGGGCGGTGAGATCTCGATTTGTACGCGTCCATCGGCCAGCAGTGCTGCATGAATCGACAGTACTGTAGCGCCCGCGCCTGCCGCGAGCTCGGCAAACCCAGGCGTCAGCGTGTGAATTCGATCGCCGATGACGACGGGTATACCATGCAGGGGGTTTTGTTCGTCACCGGCAATGCCGACGAGCCCACCCTGTGACAGCACTTCGTAGGCTTCTCTGGCAAGGGCTGCCCGCGCAACAGGCAGCCCATTGGCAGTGTCCAGGCGCAACCGACGCGCCCTTTCAAGATAACTCTGCTTGCTCAAGAAAAGCAGTGGGACGCCGATGATCGATAAGTATGCCTGAACCGCGATGCGCATTGGCGAGTGAACGCCGGCGACAATCACACCGCTTCCGGCATGTAGAGCCCGGCTGAGATGATGTGCTCCCGTCACCGTAACATAGGGGGACTTTGGCGACTCTGCGAGAGGGCCGTCCAGCACCTTGAGCAATTCTTCGATCGACAATTGCGCATCGCGCTGGCCGTCTTTCCTGCCTGCAAGCGCCAGTCGGTTCAGGATGACGTTCCCGGTAAGGCTCAGCGCAATCTCCTCGCCCACCTGCGACCCAGAGGTCTTCATGCTTTCAGCGAACTGACGCACCAAGTGGCTCTCGCGCGGATAAAAGAGTGACTGAACCCACGTGTGACGATACCAGCGGACCAACCAATCCACGCCTTCAAAGTAGGGACGTCGTAAGGCCCAATCTTCGATGCGCCGGCGCACCCGGTTGCGCAGCGACCGGGGTAAAGCATGCAGACGTAGCAGCCGCGCTTGCAACGATCTATCGGTTGAAGATTGACTCGTTGAAACCGCCGCGCTGGCAGGAAGAATAGCCGGCGCAGTTGCCGTCTCGCCAACAAGCAAGCGCGCAAGACTCGCCGCGGTCGCTTTCTGAAAGAACTCTGCGGGCACTTGCTTGCCGGTTGCTTCTTCGACGCTCAGGATGAAACGCAGTGCCGCCAAAGAATCGCCGCCCAGGTCGAAGAAATTGTCGTCACCCTGAACCGCCTCCATGCCCAGCATGTCGCCGACCAGGGCGCACAACGCCTGTTCCAGGAGGGTCGGATCGGCGCCGGCCGCACGCAGCAGGGCCATGCCCGGCAGTTCCGGTCGATAGCCGGCAGCCAGATACTTCTTGCGTACGGCGCCGCGCATGGTCTTGCCGCTGGTGGTGAGGCCGATCCAGCCGGCCGGCACGCAGCGGACATCGCCCAGTTGCACGCCCAGCTCGGCCCTGACTCGCCGCCGCAGGGCGCTGCTCTGGGCATGCAGCTCTGCCGGCGCCAATTCCTTGCGCAACTCGATCACGACCACCGGCGCCTCGCTGCCGAGCTGCGGGTCGGTGACGCCGAAGGACGCAGCGCGGCGCACGCGTGCGCCATCCACATCCATGACGACCTGTTCGATCATCTCCGGGTTGATGTTGGCGCCGCCGCTGATGATTACGTCTTTGCTGCGTCCGCACACGAACAGTTCGCCGCCGGCCAGGTAACCCAGGTCGCCGGTGAGCAGCCAACCGTCCTGATACGACCGGGCAGTGAGTTCCGGCTGACGATAGTAGCCGGAAAAGAGCGTTGGACCACGCACACCGATTTGGCCGACCTGCCGCTCGGCCAGGGCCGTGCCGCTGTCGTCGAGGACAGCAACTTCGACTGAGGGCAAGGGATACCCACAACCGACCAGGTCGATCGTGGGCGATTGCTCAGCCCCATCACCTGGTTCTGCCCGCTGCTCATTATGCAGCAACGCGGCCGATACATGATCTGTTCGTAGTCCAATTCCAGGGCGTCCGAAGGTAACTGCGCTCATGCACTCTGCCAGACCGTAGCCGGCAACAATTGTGCCTGGAGGAAGGCCGCAGGGCGCCAGCAACTGGCAGACGGCACTGACCGTTTCTGGCAAGATGAGTTCGGCGCCGTTCAACCATACGCGCAGGCTGCTCAGGTCAATGCCCCGCAGGTGTGCCGGATCGACCCTGCGCACGATGTGGGCAAAGCCGAAGTTCGGCATCCAACTCAGCGTGGCGCCATAGTGCGACATGGCTTCGAGATAGGTGAGCGGCCGGCGGATGAATAGCTCCGGCGGCATGGACACAAGCTGGCTGCCCTGCTGAACGGCGAACAGTAACGATGTTAGACCCATGTCGTGAAAAAAAGGCACCCAAATGACATTCACGTCGTTGGGATGCGCGTCCAGCGCAGCTTCAAACGCAGCAAAGTAGCGACTTAGTGGGTCGTGACCGACGATGATCGCCTTGGGCAGGCCGGACGTGCCGCTGGTAAGCTGCAAATAGGCCCAGTCGCCCACCTCCACAGGGCGGACGGGACGGCTGCTCCAATCGCCGTCTTCAGGAAAACATTGAATCAGAGCGCGGGCTGCACCGGCCCGGTCATTCAGTTTTTCTGCGTTTTGCGCGTCGGTCAACACGGCGCCAACGTCCAGCCCGGTGCAGGCCAGCTCCAGCCCCTGGCCATAGAGCGCCGTGGCAAGATGGGCCGAGACATAGGGATAGACTAGAGGCAGCATCCCCGCATAACAGGCGCCGAAAAACGCCTGCACCAGCTCGTAGCCATGGTCGAAGGCCAGAAGCACGACATCGCCCGGAGTAAGCTCGAGCGTGTCCAGCCAGGTGGCGTAAGCCAGGGCATCTTCGTACAGCCTGAAATAAGTAAAGCGCTGTTCTTGACCTGTAGTATCAAATAGGATCAGGACCGGATGATCCGGCCTTTCTTCTGCCCCTTGAGCAAGTCTCCGTAAGAAGTTATGGGGTGCGTGCATCGGGTTTCTGTTCATCTTCTTGGGCAAACTCGACGATCAGGCGCGCTGCCGACTCCGCGGCCTGGCTGGCCGCAATCAGCGCCTGGAAGCGGGCGCAATTCTGCCGATACTCGGGATCGCGCAAGATGGCGTCCACAGCACCTCTCAGTTCGGCCACCGTAACGTCTCTTTCAGCGAATGCCAGCCCGACTTTCCTGGCGGCCACGCCGGCCAACTGCCAAATCTGCTCCCGGTGAGTGGCAATGCCGATCATCGGCGTCCCGTGGGCGAGGGCCCGATAGATCGTGCCGTTGCCGCCATAACAAACGATCGCGTGCGCCTTTCTGAAGACATCGTCGGACAGGAAATCGTAACAATGGATGTTGGCGGGCAGAGATGCCGGGAGAGCCTGCCGGCCCGTCGACATCACGACGGGCTGAGTGCTATTGCCAAAGGCCGCTATGACCAACTCGATCAAGCCCGGCGTGGCCGCGCTGCTCAACGAGCAATAGAGATAGGGCTCGTCCGGCAGGCGAACTGCGGCCGGAGCGGGCAATATGCCGTCGGCGCCAAACAAAGGGCCGACGAAATGGAAGTTTTCCGGCAGTTCTGCGGCGGGCGGGTACAGTTGCGGTAGATCGGGCATAAGGTTGAGATCACCGCATATCTCTGCGGCGAAGCCGCGAAAGGGCAAAAGGCCAAGTTCGGCGCGCAGCAGGGCAAATGGGGATTGCAGCCGTTGCCGCGACTGTCGATGCAGGGTTCTGGCTAGACGCCGGCGCAGGCGGCGCACCAAGCCAGCCTTTGGCGACGCGTTTCCTGGGCCGGCGGATGTTCGCTGCCCATAGGGCGTCCACAGAACGTTGATCACGCTTGCATACGGCACGGTGCATTGTTCTGCGCTCATCTTTGCGGTCCAGCGGAAATCGCCAACGACAACGCTGGGATCGACCTGCCTGATGCAGGCCGTTTCTGCTTCCACACACTGGCGCGCCAGCGGCAGATCATAGAAATCGAAGTTGTTGGCCGTGATTGCCGCCAGCGTCCGGTCGCGGTCGGGTGTGAAAAGTGGCAGAACTGAAAACTGCCATCTGTGCAGGAGGTCGACATAGCGGCCGGATGCTGCAAAGATGACCGGCGCGCCGAGGGTCCGTAGTGCGCTGGCGATTTCGATGCAGCGCACCATGTGTCCCAGAAAATTGGCGTTGGTTAAAATGAGTATTGGCTTCATGATCTGGCTAGAGGTCTCAGCGCAGCATGGACTTGCCGCAGCCACTGTGAGCGACGAGGGCAACGACCTCACCGCTCGACGCTGTGAACGCGACGTTTGCCACGTCTTTGGCGCCGCCCGGAGCTTGGAAAGATTTGCTGACGCCCTCGAGGTCAACGCGCGCTGTCACGTCATTCCTGTCATCCAATCATAGCATTTCCCAAAGGTGGGCAAAAACGTTGGGGCATGCACATTGTACGCTGGGGAGTAGCCAGGCGCGCTCCTGGATTGGGTAGATACGCTCATCCGTCCTCACGACGCGAGGTGAAGTATGCCTGCACCTCACGGTGCAGTTCCGGCCTGGCGCTAGCCCATTCCCACAGCCCCGCCGAGTTCGCGCACAGGTCAACCTCGGGATCGAAGTTGTGGCGTTTCAGGATCGCGTTCCGGCCGCCATATTGGCGATTCACCGGGTCGCCGTGCCAAAGATGCAGCGCCATGCCGGGCACGCAGCCGATGCGTCCCTGGACCTCGGCGGCGAAGGGCTGCGCCCAGCGCAGATAGTGGGCGAAGAAAGGTTCATCGGTTGCGGCCAGCGGCGGCGCCTGCCTGCGGGCCAGATACCACTCTGCCAACCAGCGCGGCCACGGGATGCGCAAGAAAACGTTGATGGCTTTCTGAAGGAGGAAGGGCCGGTGCCCTACCGCTGCGCACGCAATCCCCCTGGCGCAGCGGCTGTTCATCCCACCGCCGGCTGCATGGGCGAACAACTCGTCGCCACCGGCCAGGATCGCCGCATCGTATACGCCGTGCCGTGCGATGAGGTTGCGGCGCGCCGCCCAGGCCACTCCAGGCTGGCCGTGCGCAGCGCTGCTCAACTGGGCGGATTCTGGGCGGCGCTGGAGCTGGCAGGCAAAGCTGCGGCGACTGCGCCCGGCAAAGGTGAGCTGTCCACGCTCCATCCGCCCGACGCGCTCCTGAGGCTGCACCAGCGGCCACTTGTCGAGCAGCGCCGCGGTCTGCTTCGCCCAGTCCGGGTTGGTGAAGAGGATGTCGGCGTCCAGCCAGGCAACCTTTGTTACGTGGGCGGGCAGCCGGGCGATGGCAAGATTGATCAGCCGCTCCTTGACCCACATCACGTCGCGCCCGCGCACCTGGATGAC
>ERZ795053.7125-NODE-7125-length-10872-cov-9.664602_pt1 | contig 10872 bp, 1 predicted proteins | sample MGYA00375137_ERZ795053 | MGnify/ENA primary metagenome ERZ795053 (study PRJEB30182, sample SAMN05720284) | activated sludge metagenome | isolation source: Anaerobic digester | place: Hong Kong | collected 2014-12-17 ... | reverse complement strand
TGGAATAACCATCCATAAAAACCAATCCAACCGCCGATGAATTTGCCGTATTGTCAATTGTAAAGGTTGCCCCATTATAAAAAGCCAAACCATCCACATCGCCTGCTGCCCCATGAAGAATTGGATTGGAAGGCAATGTCGCAACATTTGTTGCAGGATCCTTGCTTACATTACTTCCGGCATCCAACGTGAAACCAAACGGATTGCTATACGATGAAAAAAAATCGTTCCATACTTCCAGTGCATCCCATCCATCGCCATCCCTATCAGCCACAGCATGGTCGGAAACAATAAATAAACCACCTCCGTTTTGAACAAAATCTATCATTGCCTGCTTTTCCGTACTCGAAAATTGATTGTTAGGCTCGCACACTATAAAAATATCGTAATTGGATAAGTCCTGCGCATTCGAAGCATCGTTATACGTAATCGAACCTGTGCTTGGTAACGTCTCCACATAGTACCCTCGTTTTACCATTTCTACACCCCAACTCGAAAGTGCGCCTTGCCAATACTCCTCGGTTGAAGAAGATGTAATACCCGACTGCGCCGGACTGGGAATCGGCTGATCGTCGTCTATTATCCAGTCTGCATTGCTTGCCGTTTCGCTCTTTGTATTATCGAAAAGAATTTTCTTTTGTGCAAAACTTGTTACTACAAGCACTAAAGCAAACTACCGTTAAAAACAGATTTTTCATTTTGTTCATATTAACTCTTAGCATATTGATATAAAGTCATTCCAAGAACAGTACTCATTTACTGTACTAAAACACATTCATTTAGCAACTATTTGTTATGGCAAAAATTACCAGTACAACTTTTTCTCGGAATATTAAAAACCTACAGTTTGTGTGAAAAAAAATCCGCAGCGTAAACTGCGGATTTACACTTTAATGCTTTTTCCTATTCTGGATGAATAGCCTCTACAGGACAAACATCAGCACATGAACCGCATTCGGTGCAAAGATCGGGATTGATTTTATAGATTTCACCTTCCGATATTGCCTCAACAGGACATTCATCAATACAAGTTCCGCAAGCGGTGCAATCGTCAGAAATTTTGTATGCCATTGCAGTAAAATTTTAGTTTGACTTAATTAGTTACAAAGTTAATTTATTTTGAAACACTACAAAAATACATAGTTTTTTTCATTTACAAATTTCAGTCGGTTATTGTTATCCAGTCTATATTAGAATTTCCATTTGGGAGACAAAATATACGATAGCATTAACTCGTGAGTCCCCGTATTTACACGCGAAAGTTTGTTTAAGGAAAAATCGAAAGCATACCCAAACGATAAATAATCGTTAATTTTCATATCAAAAAACATTCCTGTTGCATCACCAATCCTATAATGGGTACCAAAGTAAAACCGATTTTTGTAAAGCATTTGTGCCGTTAAGTCACACGACATGGGAACGCCTATCATAGCCCCCATTAACATGGACGGCATAAATACCCAGTCGGACGAAATATCAAAATTATACCCACCCATTACATACAACGGACTCTTCAGCGTTTTATCGAACTTACGGTCAAATGATGTTCTTAAAAAACGGGGTAACGATAATCCTACAAAAAATTTATATGAATACAGATATGCACCCGCACCTATGTTCGGATAAAAGTGTTTTTCGTTTTCCGAGAATTCGGGATCATCGGGATTTTGAACATGAAGATCGGTTAACGAAGCATAGTAATAAGTAAACCCACCTTTAATTCCCAACGAAAGGGTTATATCGTCCGTAACCCTTAAACGATACGCGTAAGCCCCGGAAACATGCGTGTTGCTTACCGGCCATGTATTATCGCTGGTTATGTTGAAACCCACACCAATTTTTTTCTGCGGCCAAGGCATGTGTCCCGATAAACTATAAGAATTTGGAGCACCTTCCAATCCAACCCACTGCAAGCGCGATAGCAAACTTAAGTTTAGATTACGCTTGGTTCCCGCTATGGCAGGATTTATTGATACCGGATTACTCAGGTAATGTGTAAATATTGGCTCTTGCTGAGCCTTAACCGGCAAACCCAAAATAACAGCAACGCAACTGATAAATAATGCTCTTACAAACTTCTTCATCGCTAAATGCACTTTATCGTTTAATAAATACGCTTCCTTTATACATCTTCCCATTGTCAACAATTTCAATCAAATAGTAATAGGTTCCCGCAGGAAGCCTAGTGCCAATTGCCATTGAAACATTGGCTGACCCATCCCAGTTATTGGTATAGTTATCATTCTTATAAACCAAGTTTCCCCAACGGTTGTAAACCTTCAATTTTATTCGCTGGTATTGCTCAATGTTAAGTATCTCGAATGTATCATTAATATCATCGCCATTGGGCGAGAAGGCTTCCGGGATATCAATTTTTTTGTTAGGATCGGCGTTTACTGTTACGGTAACATAAGCAACGCTTGCCTCATCATCCGTATCAGTTACTTTATAAGTAAAGGTATCGCTTCCTTTAAATCCGTTTAACGGTGAATATTGAATTTTCAGGTCGTTAGTGATAGTACAAAGCCCATTGGTTGGTGCCGTTTCCACTTCAAGCGATTTAACGCCGTCGTCAAGGCCAGTGTCGTTTGTGAGCACATCGCAAAGGATGGTAACATTAATATACGTTTCATAATCGTCGTCCTGCGCGCTTGGCGTGTAATTTTCCCTATTTAGAACAGTTATGTAAACAGTGGCAATATCGTAATCGCCATCAATGTCCTTTAGGTAGTATTTTAAAGAATCACTTCCAAAGAAATCGGTTGTCGGAGTATATTCAATTGTATAATCGGCATTAACCGAAGCCGAACCATTTGCAGGATTTTCCAACACCGAAACGCTTATGCCTCCATCCGTCTTGTTCTGGTCGTTAAACAGTACGTCTATGCTTACAGCACGGTTCTTATAGGTTGTAATGACATCGTTGTTGGCAATAGGAACTGCGTTGGTTGTTTTAACATTAATGGTTACAGCCGCGCTGGAACAATCGCTATCGAAATCGCAAACCTGATAGTAGAATACATCTTCGCCATAATATCCGGTTTTTGGAGTGTAGGTTACCGTATTATCGGCGTTAACTATTACGCTTCCGTTTAGTGGAGAAGAGTTAACCAGTACAACTATACCTCCATCTTCCAACCCTTTATCGTTGAACAGCACGTCAACGCTAACCGGATTGTCGATAATAGTTCCCCTTCCATCGGGCATGGCTACAGGTTTATGGTCGGGGCGCTCTTTTACGGTGATGTAAACCTTGGCTATTCCGTAATCTCCATCGGTATCGTAAACAATGTACTCCAACGAATCGGTTCCAACAAACCAACTCGAAGGGATATACCTAATGTTGCTATTATCGAATACATAAGCAAATCCGTGAAGTGGCTTGTTGAAAATCTTAAAGTAACTTAACCCGTCGTCCAGGTTTGTATCGTTGTTAATAACATCGATCAGCACTGGCAAATTCATAACCGTTTCGGCAGTATCGGGATTGGCAATCGGTATAAAATTTACCTCTTTTACATTGATATTTACATTCGCAACATTACTGGTGTCGTTATTATTATCAACTATAAAGTAAGTAAACGCAGCCTTGCCCAAATAATCCGTAGCGGGAGTAAAGGTTACCGTGTTATCCAAGTTAACCGTTGCCGAGCCTGTTGCCACATCGGGCTTATCCTTGATATAAACGCCCACAGGAGTATCGTCTAATCCATCGTCGTTAAGAAGTACATCAACCACTACTGCCATGTTAATAGAAGTCCCCCTACTGTCGTCGTTGGCTACGGGTATGCTGTTTGGTTTTGGTATAACCGATACATAAACGGTTGCCATTGCATAATCGCCATCAACATCTTCAACTATATACTTAAACTCGTCGTTTCCAACATAGAAGTACGAAGGCGTATAGGTTACCGTATAATCGGCATTGACCGTTGCCGTTCCCCATATAGGTGCAGCATGTATTTGAACGCTCTTTATTCCCTCGTACAATAGCGTGTCGTTGTCGAGAATATGAATATCGACCGCCGTGTTAACGTAGGTTTCAACATAGTCATCGCTGGCAACTGGAATCATGTTAACCGGCTTAACATTAATAAACGCGTATGCGTTATCGAAATCGCCATCCACATCGGTTACGGTGTACTCCAACGAATCCATACCAAGATAGTTACTACTCGGAGTATATGTAATTGTGTTATCGACATTAACCACAGCCGATCCGTTTTGCGGTAAACTCTTAACTGTTACAACTATCGGCTCATCGTCCAATCCCGTATCGTTAACAAGCACATCAACAATGCGAGCAGTGTTAATGGCTGTTCCCCTATAATCGTCGTTTGCAACAGGCTGGGCATTTCCTCTTTCCGTAACGGTTACGGTTACCGTAGCAACCGAGTAATCGCCATCAACGTCTTCAACCAAGTATTCGAAAGAATCCGTTCCGAGGAACATATACGACGGAGTGTATGTTATTGTGTTATTCTCGTTAATTATTACCGAACCAAATTGAGGACTACTTTGGATTAGCAACCGCTCAAGACCATCGTCAAGTCCAGAGTCGTTGGCCAATACATTAATATCAACGCTTTTATTAACTATTGTTGATGCAACATCGTCGTTGGCCGTTGGCCAGTAGTTCTCACCTTCTTTTACATTTACGGTAACCTGCGCATCGTCCGAATCGCCATCGACATCAGTAACGGCGTACCTAAATGTCATAAAACCTATAAAATCCGTTGACGGCGTAAATGTAACCGTGTTATCGGAATTAACCACAACCGATCCGCTAAGAGGATTTTCGGCAATAGATACTGCAATAGGAATATCATCCAGATTTTTGTCGTTAAACAGCACGTCTATTTTAACGGACTGGTTAAAACTGCAGCCCCTCCGGTCATCGTTGGCAACAGGGACATAATTGGGTCTGTCGGTAACCGTAACCGTAACCGTAGCCATTGCATAATCGCCATCTAGGTCGATTATCTTATACCTAAAGGTTTCTGTCCCCACAAACATGTAACTTGGGGTGTAAGTAACCGTTCTGTTTGCATTCACAACAACGCTTCCAAATTGAGGCTGCTCAAAAATTGTTAACTCATCAAATCCATCCTCTAATCCGGAATCGTTCGCCAGCACATTTATAACCACCGACTGATTTATCAAAGTTGAAGCGGCATCGTCAACAGCAACCGGAACTATATTTTCGCCTTCCTTAACGTTAATGGTAACCAATGCATTATCCGAATCTCCATCGGCATCGGTAACCGTGTAACCAAAGGTCATTATCCCCGTAAAGTTTGTTGCGGGTGTAAATGTTACGGTATTGTCGGGGTTAACCACAGCACCTCCGCTTGACGGTAGTAAATTAATAGACACAGTTACAGGCGTATCGTCCAATCCCGTGTCATTGGCAAGAACGTCCACGGTAACCGCCGAGTTAAAACTACAACCACGGGCATCGTCGTTAGCCACCGGTTGGTAATCGGGTTTGTCGATTACTGTAATGGTTACCGTAGCAACGGAGTAATCGCCATCGACATCAGTTAACTTGTAAGTAAAACTATCGCTGCCAATAAACATGTAGCCCGGGAAATAGGTAACTGTACGGTTGGCATTTATCACAACCGAGCCAAACGACGGTTGCTGCTTTATGTATATTTCCCCGAATCCATCTTCCAACCCCCTATCGTTGGCCAGTATGTTTACGTCCACAGGCGTGTTCACAAGGGTTTGAGCATTATCATCCTGTGCTACTGGCACATTGTTTTCGCCCGGTTTTACCGTAACCACAACCTGCGCATCGTCCGAATCGCCATCGGCATCGGTAACGGAATATCCAAATGTTACAACGCCCACGTAATCGTTGTCCGAAGTAAAAGTAACTGTGTTATCGGCATTAATAACAGCAGAACCAATGCTAGGCGGAATTGTAAATGCCAAGGTTAACGGAGTATCGTTTATATTCTCGTCGTTTTCCAGAACATCTATAATAACACTTGAATTGAAACTACAACCACGAGCATCGTCGTTAGCCGTAGGATGGTAATCGGGCCTTTCGATAACAGAAACCGTAACGGTTGCCAACGAGTAATCGCCATCAACATCTTCGATATAATATCGGAACGTCTCCGTTCCAATAAACATGTACGAAGGAGTATAGGTAACCGTGCGATCGGCATTTACAATTACTGTTCCAAATTGCGGTTGCGAATAAACTTGTAAATCATTAAAACCATCGTCTAAACCCTCGTCGTTAGCCAATACATTTATGGTAACCGGCGTATTTACAATTGTTGTTGCTTCATCGGCTACGGCCGAAGGCACTACATTTTCACCCGATTTTACGTTGATGGAAACCATAGCATCGTCCGAATCTCCATCGGCATCGGTTACAGTATAACGGAAAGTCATGATTCCTACAAAATCGGGTGCAGGAGTAAATGTTACCGTGTTGTCGGAATTTACACTAGCATTCCCCTGAGCAGGCGCTTCCGAAACGGTAACCGTGACCGGAACATCATCCAAATTGGTATCGTTAAATAGCACATCAACATTAACTGCGGTGTTGAAACTACATCCTCTTCTATCATCATTGGCAACAGGAATAAAATTAGGTTTCTCGTAAACTTTAACGGTTACCGTTGCAATGCCATAATCACCATCAACATCGGTTATAATGTACTTAAAGGTTTCCTCGCCAATAAACATGTAGGTTGGAGTGTAAGTAACCGTCCTGTCTGCATTAACCACTACAGTGCCAAATTGAGGCTCTTCGAATATCTCAAGAGAATCAAACCCATCTTCCAATCCGCTATCATTCTCCATAACATTTATGGTGACAGGCGTATTCAGATATGTACTATCCTTATCGTCGTTGGCAACAGGAACATAATTTACTCCATTTTTAACCGTAACGATAACATTTGCCGCATCGCAATCGCCATCGGTATCGCAAATTTGGTAACCAAATATTTCTGTTCCGTAATATCCGGCATTTGGCGTATAAGTTATAGTGTTGTCTGCATTAACCGTTGCACTCCCGTTAACAGGAAGTGTTGTTATACTCATGGACGCAAGGCCATCGTCCAATCCGGTATCGTTTAGCAAAACATCAACCGTTACAGGAGTGTCGAGCGACGTGCCCCTACGATCGTCGTTGGCAACAGGGTGAAAATCGGGTTTTGCAGTCACGGTAATAGTTACGGTTGCAACATCGTAATCACCATCGATATCTTCTAATAAATAGATAAAAGAATCTGTCCCCGAAAATCCTGCATTTGGCGTATAAGTTACAGTTCTGTCAGCATTAACCACTACGCTTCCATTTGCCGGATCGGCATGAATGGTTATGTCCTTAAAGCCATCATCAAGGCCAGAATCGTTGCTTAACACATTAACCGTAACATCGGTATCAACGTAAGTTAAAGCATTATCGTCAACAGCATCGGGAATGTGATTTATCTCCCTAACGTTCACCGTAACGGTTGCTGTTGCAAAATCGCCATCGTTATCGGTAACTTTATACTTAAAGGTTGCTATTCCCATGTAATCGGGTGCAGGAGTAAAGGTAACCGTATTATCGGCATTCGCCACGGCCTCGCCTTTTGCAGGGTCAGCTTGAGTATCAATAGAAACAACAATACCTCCATCTTCCAAACCAGAATCGTTAAACAACACATCAATTACACGAGGGGTATTCATGCTGGTTCCACGACTATCGTCAACCGCAACAGGCTGATCATCTACAAAAGTTACCGTAACGGTGACGCTAGCCTCATCGTATGCCCCATTTGCATCGGTAACACGATACGTGAAAACATCATCGCCATTGAATATTCCATCCGGAGTATATGTTATGGTGTTATCCGATTCAACATTTACTGTTCCGTTCGATGGATTAGATGCGATTGTAACCGTTAATCCGCCTGCATCAAGACCAAGGTCGTTAAGTAAAACATCAATATTCTTTTGAGTATCCTCATCGGTTATTGCAACATCATCCACTGCACGAGGTATTGTATCATCCATGTTTATTGCAGAAACCGGATCAATTGTCATAAGGTTATAATTCGCATCGGAACTTGACGTTGTAATTGATATGGAGTAAACTTGATCGCCGTCGGCAATTAAATCATCTACACCTGTGAGTGTAACGATAACCGGACTATTCCAATTTGCACTGGTGAATACATGGGTTGTTGGCGAAACTGTTCCCTCTGAAGTATTTGTTGAAGTAAAGGTTACCGAAACATCATCGGTAGGAATAGTATTCAAACTCATTTGGAAGGTATCGGTATCACCGGCTTCGCTGGTAACAAGTCCGCTTGTCGGGAAAACATTTACCCCGGCCTGATCGTCATCAATATTAATAACAGTTACATCGTCGGGATTATAACCATCGTAAATAGTATCTGTACTAGTCGCTGCCCCAACCTCAACGGTAAATGTTTGATTTCCATCAACGGCAGCATCGTCCTCTCCTGTAACAGTAACAGTTTGCGGCGTACTCCAATCTGCAACGGTAAATGTTAAACTAGCAGGCGAAACTGTTCCTTCGGAAGTATTAAGCGATGTTATCGGAATTGTAACATCATCGGTAGGCTCACTTGTCAGTACAACCATAAATTCAGCGGTAGTACCGTCTTCGCTAGTATTTCCGCTAATTGTCGATACCGTTATACCCGCCACGTCATCATCGGTACATGTAACTGCAATATCCGGAGGGTTTAATCCGGCATACTTCGCATCGGTTGTCGTCGGTAAATCGGTAACAACATTAAAAAGAATATCGCCATCTACAATGCTATTGTTTACAGGCGTAATGGTAACTGTTTGAGGAACACTCCAATTCGATTGGGTAAACGTTAAACCGGCGGGAGCAACAGTTCCTTTTGATGAGTTGTCGGACGAAACGGCAAACTGAACATCAGCCGTGGGTTTCGATTTTAAACTGAAGGTTACCTCAACAGGAACATCTCCTTCGGAGTATGAAATACTTGTGTTAGATACATTATACCCGGCCTGATCGTCATCGCGATTGGTAACAGAAACATCAACAGGGTTATAATTATCGTATTTTGGATCGGAACTAACACAAGGCTGCGTTTCTATAATATAAGCCTGGTCGTCATCGTCAACATCGTCGTTAACACCTGTAATTGTAACTTTTTGATAAGAATTCCAATTTGTAGTTGTAAATGTTAGTGTATTTGGTGAAACCGTTCCCTCAGAAGAATTACTTGAAACAAAGGTCATTTGAACACTACTTAGGGGTTGGGTATTTAGCCTTACTTTAAATGAAGTTGTATCACCTGCTTCGGTTGTATATAGCCCTACACTTGGAGTAATAGTAACGCCAGCCTCGTCATTATCAGTATTTGTTACTGTAACATTTTCTGGATCCTTGCCATTGTATTTAGGGTCCGATGAAACAGCGGCGGCAGTAATAATTGTATATACTACATCGCCATCGTCAACATAATCGTCAACACCTTTAATAGTAACAATTTGATCCACATTCCAGTTTGTAGAATTGAAAACCAGCGAAGATGGTGAAACCGTTCCCTCATTTGTGTTAGAGGAAGAAATACCAATTGTAACGCTAGCTATAGGACGAGTTTTCAGTTTAATCTTAAAGGTTGCTGTACCTCCAGCTTCGGTTGTTGTTAATCCAGTATTTTGTGTTACTGTAAAACCTGCCTCATCGTTATCGGTATTGGTTACCGATACATCCGATGGATTATAACCATTGTACTTTGCATCAGAACTGGTTGCAGCGTTTGTAATAATAGTATATACAACATTATCGTCATCAATATCATCATCTACCCCTGTAATAACAACCTCTTGCTGCAAATTCCAATTTGATGGTGTAAAAGTTAAACTTGAGGCGGAAATTGTTCCTTCGTTTGTGTTACTCGAATAGAGAGTAAGGATAACATTTGCTGTTGGCCTTGTTTGGAGAACCACCTTAAACAAATCTGTTTTACCAGCCTCAGATGTTGTTAAACCGCCTACTGGATTAACAATTATTTTAGCTTCGTCATCATCGATGTTTGTTACAGAAACATCTGCAGGATTTTTCCCGCTATACGCAGGATCGGAACTGGTTGCAGGATTGGTAATTATTTGGTATGCAACATCGCCATCATCTATATCATCATCTACACCTGTAACTGTAACGGTTTGATCGGTATTCCAATTTGTTGATGTAAAAGTAACGCTTGTAGGCGACACCAAGCCCTCTGATGTATTACTTGATGATAAAGCAACGGTTACATCACTTAACGGCTGAGACTTTAATCTAATTTTAAAAGTATCCCCGTCTCCTGCTTCTTTTGTAATTAACCCTGCTGTGGGCGTTACCGTAAATCCTGCCACATCATTATCGGTGTTTGTTACCGAAACGTCTGCAGGGTTTTTCCCATTATAATTCGCATCGGTACTGGAAACAACCCCTGTTACAATGCTGTATGAAATATCCCCATCGGCAACATAATCGTCCACTCCGGTAATTGTAACAACTTGATCTGTGTTCCAATTCGAAGGGGTAAATGTTAATGAACTAGGCGATACAGTACCTTCCGAAATATCACTCGATGTAAGACTAAAAGTCACATTACCCGTTGGTTTCGAGGTTAATCGCACTTTAAAACTAGCCGTTACCCCCGCCTCTGTAGTTATTAACCCACTGGTTGAATTAAATGTAAAATCAGCATGATCGTCGTCGTTATTCGTAACAGTAACATCATCTACATTATAATTATTGTAACCTGGGTCGGAACTAACCGCGTTCGATGTAACTATAGTATAAGTAATGTTACCATCGGCTTCGTCGTCATTTACTGGAGTAACCGTAACGGTTTGAGCCGT
>ERZ795053.7124-NODE-7124-length-10873-cov-11.314383_pt1 | contig 10873 bp, 7 predicted proteins | sample MGYA00375137_ERZ795053 | MGnify/ENA primary metagenome ERZ795053 (study PRJEB30182, sample SAMN05720284) | activated sludge metagenome | isolation source: Anaerobic digester | place: Hong Kong | collected 2014-12-17 ... | reverse complement strand
AAAAAACAAATTCATGGCTAAGCAACGAACTAAAACATATTATGTTTCTTAACATATTTTTCTACTGATAAAAACTATTTGAAAAATCGTTAAGGAACATTAATCTTGCATTCAGAAATAAAACAAATCATATTTACCAACTTAATAAAGCATTGAAGCTATGAGCAAAATGACAGCAAAAGATTACATGGAGCGTGAAAATAAGTATGGCGCCCACAACTATCATCCGCTACCTGTAGTTCTCGAAAAGGGACAAGGTGTTTACGTATGGGATGTTGACGGTAAACGTTACTATGATTTTCTTTCGGCATATTCAGCTCTTAATCAGGGCCATTGCCATCCAAAAATTGTTAAGGCAATGTGCGATCAGGCTCAGGTTTTAACCCTTACCTCACGCGCCTTTTACAACAACGCACTTGGCGAATTCGAAGAATATGTAACAAAATTCTTTGGATACGATAAGGTTCTTCCTATGAACTCGGGTGCCGAAGCCGACGAAACAGCGCTAAAACTTTGTCGCCGTTGGGGATACGACGTTAAAAAAATTAAAGAAGGTGAAGCAAAAATTATTGTTTGCGGAAACAACTTCCACGGTCGTACCATCACCATTATTTCCATGTCAACCGATCCCGATGCTTTCAGTGGGTTTGGCCCATATACTCCGGGATTTATCAAAATTCCTTACAACGACGTTAACGCATTAGAAAAAGCGCTACAGGATCCTAACGTAGCCGGTTTAATTCTTGAACCTATTCAAGGTGAAGCAGGAGTGTTTGTTCCCGACGAAGGTTATTTGAAAAAATCGTACGATTTGTGTAAAAAGCACAACGTGCTTTTCATTGCCGACGAAGTACAAACCGGTATTGCCCGCACAGGAAAAATGTTAGCTTGCGACCACGAAGGCGTTCGCCCCGACATTCTTATCCTAGGTAAGGCCATTTCCGGTGGAACAATGCCTATTTCGTGCGTTTTAGCCGACGATGAAATTATGCTTACCATTAAACCGGGCGAACATGGTTCTACATTCGGTGGAAACCCAATAGCCGCCCGCGTTGGAATTGCTGCATTGGAAGTTGTTAAGAACGAAAAACTTGCCGAAAATGCCGAAAAAATGGGTAAAATTTTCCGCGAGGAAATGCGCGCCATTAACAGCCACATGATTGAATTGGTTCGTGGTAAAGGCTTGTTAAATGCAGTTGTAATTCGTAATAAACCGGGAAAAACCGCTTGGGATGTATGCCTTGCAATGGCCGAAAAGGGTGTATTGGCAAAACCAACACATGGAAACATAATTCGTTTCGCACCTCCGTTGGTAATTAACGAAGAACAACTTCGCGATGCTGTTTCGCTAATTAAGGAAGCATTCAAACTGTTCGAATAGCATTTAATTTTGATATTGAAAAGCTGCCTATGGCAGCTTTTCGACTTTTACACACGTTTCCTTATAGTTTGTTTAGACATCCTCATAAGTAAACTATTTTAACTCATCACAGTCTATAGGTTAAACTAAATTTTTAAAATCGTAATGAAGAAAAATTCTCTTTTACTATGTTGCTTTGCTGCAACATTTGTTTTTGTGGGCTGTACCAAAAAGGAAAACTCCAAACCCGCTTTGGACACTGCAAACATGGATACTACCGTTAAACCGGGTGTCGATTTTTTTGAATATGCTAACGGAACCTGGATGAAAAACACCAAAATGCCCGAAGACAAATCGCGTTATGGTTCATTTGACATTTTGGCTGAAGAAAACGACCTGTTGGTAAAGAAAATATTCGACGAAGCTGCTACCAAAACCGACGCACCCAAAGGGAGCAATTGGCAAAAAGTTGGCGATTTCTTTACGTCAGGAATGGATACGACTCAAATAGACAAACAAGGTTTCGATCCAATTAAGCCGGAACTAAATCTTATAGCATCAATTACCAATACCGATCAACTTTTAAAAGCAATAAGCGAACTTCAAAAGGAATACATTGCCCCCCTATTTATACCGGTAGCCGGTCAGGACAACAAAAAGGCCGATACCATCATTGTAAACCTATACAGCGACGGACTTGGTTTGCCCGATAGAGACTACTACTTCAATAAAGATGAGCGTACCGTTGAAATACGTAAACAGTACGTAGATCATATCAAAAATATGTTTGCGCTTATTGGAATTACCCCCGACGAAGCACAAAAAGCAGCCGACCAAATTATGACGTTGGAAACCGAATTGGCCAATGTAACATTTACAAGGGTAGAGAGCCGCGATCCTTACAAAACCTACAACAAGGTTAGCATCGAACAAATGCAGCAACTTGCTCCGTCATTCAAGTGGAATGAGTATTTCACAAACTTAGGCATTGAAGTACCCAAGGATTTTGTTATCGATAATCCGAACTTCTACAAGGAAGCAAATAAAATGATTGATTATCTGAGCATTGATGCTTGGAAAAATTACCTAACATGGAATGTGCTAAATCGTTACGCATCGTTCCTATCGCAAAATTTCGATAACGAGCATTTCGATTTCTACGGACGTAAATTATCCGGCATTGAAGTTCAACGGCCCCGTTGGCAAAGAGTTTCTTCTACTGCAAACTTCACCATTGGCGAATTGGTAGGACAAATTTTTGTTGAAGAAAATTTTCCTCCCGAAGCCAAACAAAAAATGGTCGATTTAATTGGTAATCTAAAATTATCGTTCAAGGATAGAATTGAAAATTTAACATGGATGAGCGATTCCACAAAGGCAAAAGCTATCGATAAACTTCAATCGATGGTAGTTAAAGTCGGCTATCCCGATAAGTGGAAGGATTACTCTTCGCTTGATATTGAACGTGGTAGTTACGCCAACAATATTCGTAATGCGGCAAAATTCCGTTTCAAAGAAAACATGGATAAACTTGGAAAACCTGTCGATAGAACCGAATGGGAAATGACGCCTCAAACGGTAAATGCTTACTACAATCCGTTGATGAACGAAATTGTATTCCCTGCCGGAATTCTCCAACCGCCATTCTTCAACAAGGATGCCGACGATGCCGTTAACTACGGTGCAATTGGCGTTGTAATTGGCCACGAAATGACCCATGGTTTCGACGATCAGGGACGTAACTACGATAAAAACGGTAACCTTTCCGACTGGTGGACAAAGGATGATGCCACGAAGTTCAACGAACTTACGCAGGCTTTGGTAAATCAGTTCGACCGCTTTGTTGCCATCGATTCTATGCACGTAAACGGAAAACTCACCTTAGGTGAAAACATTGCCGATTACGGCGGACTCACCATTTCGTATCACGCATTCCAAAAATCGTTGGCAGGGAAAGCAACCCCACAACCAATCGACGGATTTACAGCCAACCAACGTTTCTTCCTGTCGTATGCAAATGTTTGGAGACAAATAATTCGCGACAAAGAGTTAATGCGTAGGGTAAAAGAGGATGTTCATTCACCAGGCCGTTTCCGCGTTAACGGGGCACTTTTCAACATCCCTGAATTTTACGAAGCATTTAACATTAGTCCTAACGATCCACTATACATTGCTCCCGAAAACAGAGCAAAGATTTGGTAAAAAAACAAAGGCTACCCTAATCCGGTAGCCTTTTTTACATTAAACGTTCAGAATCTTACCCCTTACCAACTTCAATTTTTCCAAAAATGGCAAAATAGTCCGTAGAAATTTAAACTATTAAACGATTCGAAAACAACAAACTACCCTAATCTCTTCCACTGATATGCGATAATCAAACAGGCTCTTTTTATACATTGTTAATACTAAAAATCATCAACTTACACTTCTATCAAACTTTTGTTATTTAGCAACCGCTCAAAATCCGATTCGATTATATTTGTAAAGTGATAAAAGATAATACCCAAAACGGTTAAACTAAACAGCCTAAATGAGTTCTAAACACATAAACCCAAACACTAGATCAAATGAAAAAAGTTTCTTTACTCTTAACCGCATTAATTCTGCTGACCATGACACAATGTAGTCAGAATGGAAAAAATGCCCGTATTGAAAAGTCTCCAATACCGGAGCAAACAGTCCAAAATGTAATTAGCAACTTAAAGAATACCTACGGACAAGAACAATCGTTTCGCATTGAACGCGGGGTAAAACAAGTGGCAAACCTTTGGCGTGCTTCCGATGGAACTACACAGGATTTCGAAAACTTTTGCAAATCGCAATTTGTAGCCAACGACACCGATTTAGATCAACTATTCAACAAATTATCGTATGGCTCCGAAATGCTGAACGGATACTTTATTTTACTCAGCAAGGAGTTAATGAGACCTTTACACCTCGATTGGGGCCCCATTACTCCTATCGACGAACTATTTGGCGCATATAACGCTTCGGCACATCTATCCGAAGATCTTTTTGCCAACAAAATAGCCTTTATCACCGCATTAAACTTTCCGTATTACTCGCTAAAAGAAAAAACTGCAGAAGGCGAAAAGTGGAGCCGCAAGCAGTGGGCTTATGCCCGTATGGGCGACATGTTTACCACCCGCGTGCCGGCCAAGTTAATTCAGGATTACTCTACAGCAAACACAAACGCCGAAACATACATTAGTCAGTACTACATTTACATGAGCAAGTTGGAAAACGAAAAAGGAGAAAAACTGTTTACCGATTCAACCTTAGCTCTAATTTCGCACTGGGGACTTCGCGATGAACTAAAAGCACAATATGCCGAAAAAGAAGAAGGCCTCGAACGTCAAAAGGTAATATACGAGGTTATGAAGCGGATTATTGACCAAAGTATTCCCGAACAGGTTATTAATAGCAATCAATATACTTGGAATCCTTTTAGTAATGCAATCTCCAAGGATGGAAAAGATGTAGCCGGCATACCGGAACCCAACACCCGTTACCAACAAATTGTAAATCAATTCAAGGTGCTAAAGTCTATCGACGAATACACTCCCAACATGCCAAGCTTCATTCAACGAAAATTTGAAGGAGAGTACGAACTTCCGGTTGATGAAGTTGAGCAGCTGTTTATTACTCTTGTATCGTCCAAAGAGGTACGCGAATGCGGCAAGCTAATTAGCAAACGGTTAGGACGCGAACTTCAGCCTTTCGATATTTGGTACGATGGTTTCAAAGCCAGAAGTGGCATTTCCGAGAAAAAACTTGACGCCATTACCACAAAACGTTTCCCAAATACTCAGGCTTTTGAAAAAGAAATACCAAGTATTCTCACCTCGCTGGGCTGGACAATGGAAAAGGCCAAATTCATCCAAGAACGGGTTAAAGTTGAAGGTTCGCGCGGAGCCGGACACGCTTGGGGAGCCGAAATGCACAAGGACGTTGCTCTGCTAAGAACCCATATCCCTGCAACGGGTATGATGTATAAAGGCTTTAACATTGCCATGCACGAATTCGGCCACAACGTGGAACAAACCATTTCGCTACACGATGTTGACTACTACACAATGCACGGAGTTCCCAATACTGCCTTTACCGAAGCATTGGCCTTTGTTTTCCAAAAACGCGATTTGCAAGTTTTAGGAATTAAGGAAACCAATCCCGAAAAAGAATCGATGGAAACGCTCGATAACCTTTGGTCGTGCTACGAAATAATGGGTGTTTCGCTTGTTGACATAAATCTTTGGAAATGGCTATACGCTCATCCCGAAGCCAATGCACAAGAGGTTAAGGAAGCAGCCATTAGCATTGCCAAGAAAATATGGAACGACTACTTTGCCGATGTATTCGGCTCTACCGACGAACCAATTTTGGCAATATACTCGCACATGATAAACGACCCTCTTTACCTTTCGGCTTATCCAATTGGTTCGTTAATCGAATTTCAACTCGAAAAGGATTTCAAAGGAAAATCGTTTGCCAACGAGGTTGAAAGAATATACTCCCAAGGCAGGCTAATACCTCAACTTTGGCTAAAAGAAGGCGTTGGACAAACTCTTTCCGTTGAACCAATTCTGGAAGCATCGGACGAAGCTCTCGAAAAGTTATCGAAGTAATACCCATTCCCATAAAAGCAGGCTACTATTTGTAGCCTGCTTTTTTATTACATTTGCTAAAAATCCACCCCGAATATGGACACCTCCAACAAAATGGTTATTGACAACCAAACCCTTAACGAACTGGAAATTGTTCGCGACAATTCTGCCGGATACAGCATTTTGGAAATGTTGGACCAAACCCAAACCCGAGGGGGAAAAGACGCGTTAAAAGAAATTTTTTACAACCCGCTTTGCAACGCAACCCTGATAGAGCAACGCCAGCAATCCATTAAGTGGATTTACGAATATGGCGATAACTTTAAACTTCCCATTAACAAAAAGTTAATGGACATGCTGGAAGTATATTTCTTTTCGAAAGCCGAAGTTGCTGTTGCTAAAAACGCATTCAGCCGTTTTGTGGAAAGTTCGCTATACCGATTCAAATACAAAAATTACAAAAACACCATCGTTCAAGGAGTTTCCGGTACAATTCTGTTTATTCAATCCATACATAAATTTTTTATTCAGTTCGATAAGGAAAACCTTCCACCTCAAATTGCAGCATATTGGGAACAGGCAAACAAAATATTTACAACAGCACCGTTCGCGCAGACCATATCAAAGTCAAACCCCGTTAACCAAAGTTTTCAACAGAGCATTGCGTGGGATCAGGTTTTCAGATACGAGTACAAATCCGAAACGCTTAAGCTAATTTCAATTTCATACGAACTCGATGCTCTACAGTCCTTAGCAAAATCGGTACTCAAATATAACTTAACCTTCCCCGAAATAATAAACAGCCCAAACGCAAACTTTGAGGTTGAAGGACTATATCACCTTTTCCTTAAAAAGCCCGTTGCAAACAACCTAACGTTTGGCCAAAAAAGCAACTTCCTTTTCCTTACCGGACCGAACATGGCCGGTAAAACCACATTTTTAAAATCGTGCGGAATTGCCGTTTACCTGGCTCAAATAGGAATGGCCGTTCCGGCAACCAAAATGCAATGGACACCATTTAAAGCGCTGTTGAGCAGCATTAACACCTCCGATAATTTATCCATCGGATACAGCTTCTTTTACGCTGAAGTTATGCGTGTAAAAAAAGCAGCCGAAGCCGTTACCAAATTCGAAAAGTGCTTTATAATTTTTGATGAGCTGTTTAAAGGAACAAACATAAAGGATGCTTTCGACGGTTCGTTGCTAGTAATCAACGGACTGTTAAACTGGAAATCGTCCCTGTTTATCCTGTCATCGCACCTAACAGAGCTATCAAAGGAAATCGATAAAAATCCACAGATACTATTTAAGCACTTTGAATCGACCACCGAAAATAGCAAACCCGTATTTTCATATAGGTTGGCTGATGGAATATCGAACGAACGGCTTGGTTTGATTATTATTAAAAACGAAGGCATTGACGAAATGCTAAACAGCAATATAAAATGAATATTTCCTTTATCCTAGTAGAACCCGCTGTCCCCGAAAATGTAGGGGCTGCTGCCAGAGCACTAAAAACAATGGGGTTTAACGATTTAAGGCTGGTAAATCCATGCGACTACCTCTCAATGGATGCCCGTAAACTAGCCCACGCATCAACCGAAATTCTTGAGAATGCCAAGGTTTACAATACACTACAAGCAGCCCTAAACGGAATAGATTTTGCCATAGCAACATCGGCAAAACACAGGTGGGTTAAGCAGGACGTAATACCTGTAAACGAACTTCACGCTTTTATCGAAGATAAGAAAAACACGATAAACAGCCTAGCCGTTGTTTTTGGCCGCGAGGAATCGGGCTTAACCAACGACGAAATGGCATTGTGCCACAGAACTGCCACGGTTCCCATGAAAACAAAATACCCGTCGTTGAACTTGGCACAATCCGTTATGATATTCGCCTTTATGCTAAGCAGTATAGAACAAGAAACTCATGCTGAAAAGGAAATGCCCGAAGCAGAAACTCTTAAAGCACTCATCAACAAAGCAAACCTAATATTAAATGATATAGACCTTGGTCCAAACAAACTTATTCACGGACGAATAATTGAAAGTTTAACCGGCCTCGATGCTAACGCTATAAAAATTCTACATTCCATAACTGCTGCCATTATTTCGAAATATTCCATTAAATAAGTTTGGTTGAACCGCAAGTACAATCCCACAAACACCTAATATACTGAAGTTTAACCAAACCAGCATATTTTACAAACACAAGGTTTCTTTTCTTCGATAAAAATTCTCATTAAAGAGAATCTAAATCGATTCTAAATCGCTGTAAATCCTCAAAATATGTTATTTAACATTGTTGCAAAACAACTAAATCGTTTGCGAAAAGTTTAGTTTAACTCCTCTTTTGAGGGTAACTTTGCGGGCAAACAAACCATAAAAATATAATTATGAGTATTTCTCACATAGAACATATTGGGATTGCCGTAAAAAGTTTAGACGAAGCAATACCATATTACGAAAACGTGCTAGGTCTAAAATGCTATAACGTAGAGGAAGTTAAAGACCAAAAGGTAAAAACCGCCTTCTTTATGGTTGGTCAAACTAAAATTGAACTTTTAGAATCGACCGATCCCGAAGGACCTATCGGAAAGTATATCGAGAAAAAAGGCGAAGGAATCCATCACATTGCCTTTGCTGTAACTAATATCGAAGATCAACTTAAACAAATTGAAGCGCAAGGAGTTCGCTTAATCGACCAAAAACCCCGTAAAGGAGCCGAAGGCCTTGATATCGCATTTCTACACCCAAAATCAACTTTAGGCGTATTAACCGAACTATGCGAAAATAAAAACAACAAGTAATTGTTTACACTCCCAAATACACTTCAAAGAAATGAGCAATCAGGAAAAGAACATTAAAGAACTAATTGAATTACGCGAAAAGGCTAAATTAGGAGGCGGCGAACGCCGAATAGAAACCCAACACCAAAAGGGAAAACACACTGCCCGTGAACGTATCGATATGCTCCTCGACGAAGGTTCGTTCGAAGAATTCGATATGTTTGTTTCGCACCGTTGCATCGATTTTGGTCTCGAAAAGGAAACTTACCTTTCGGACGGCGTTGTAACCGGTTACGGAACCATCGATGGACGATTAGTGTATATTTTCTCTCAAGACTTTACCGTTTTTGGAGGATCGCTTTCCGAAATGTTTGCAGCCAAAATCTGCAAAGTTATGGACATGGCCATGAAGGTCGGCGCTCCGGTTATTGGAATAAACGATAGCGGTGGAGCCCGTATTCAGGAAGGTGTTAAAAGTTTGGGTGGATATGCCGAAATTTTTGAACGTAACATACTTGCTTCGGGAGTAATTCCTCAAATTTCTGCAATTTTTGGTCCTTGTGCAGGTGGAGCAGTTTACTCTCCCGCCTTAACGGACTTTATCATCATGTCGCGTAACACCAGCTACATGTTTGTTACCGGTCCAAAAGTAGTAAAAACGGTAACCGGCGAAACGGTTACATCCGAAGAATTGGGCGGCGCTAGCATTCACTCTACCAAATCGGGTGTTGCCCATTTTGTTGCCAACAACGAAGAAGAAGGAATAATGCTTATTCGCAAGTTGTTAAGTTACTTGCCTCAGAATAACCTGGAAGATCCCCCATTGCTCTCTTGCACCGATCCCATTGACAGGTTCGAGGATGCTCTTAACGAAATTATTCCCGATAGTCCCAACAAACCTTACGATATAAAAGATGTTATTTCGTCTATTGTTGACTACGGTGAATTTCTTGAAGTTCAAGGCGATTACGCTCCAAATATTGTTACAACATTTGCCCGTTTTAACGGACAATCGGTTGGTATTGTAGCCAATCAGCCAAAATACTTAGCCGGCGTACTCGATATTAACGCATCGCGCAAGGCAGCTCGCTTTGTTCGTTTCTGCGACGCATTCAATATTCCTATTGTTACCTTGGTTGATGTTCCCGGTTTCCTTCCCGGAACAGGACAAGAGTATAACGGAATTATTCTTCATGGGGCTAAATTGCTTTACGCTTACGGCGAAGCCACCGTTCCTAAGGTAACTGTTATCCTGCGTAAAGCATACGGTGGCGCTTACGATGTTATGAGTTCGAAACACTTGCGTGGTGATATAAACTACTCATGGCCAAGCGGCGAAATTGCCGTAATGGGACCTAAAGGTGCCATTGAGGTATTGCTAAGCCGTGAACTAAAAAGCATTGAAGACGAAAAAGCAAAGGTTGAATTTTTAACCAGTAAGGAACAGGAATACAAGGAAAAATTTGCTAACCCATACGTTGCTGCCAAGTTTGGCTACTTAGACGATGTTATTGAACCTAGAAATACACGTTTCCGTATTATTAGAGCCCTACAGGCACTAGCAACTAAAAAGGATACAAATCCGCCTAAGAAACATTCTAACTTACCCTTATAACCCAAAAACTGCAATAAAAAATGAGAAAAATAATTTCCCTTTTTGCATTAGCAGGCATAATCCTAATTGGGAAAAATAATTGTTCCGCCCAAAACATAACCGACTTGCGAATTAACGAGGTTATGCTGAAAAATAATACCAGTTACGTTGACAACTACGGACGTCGCTCTGCTTGGGTGGAAATAATGAATACCGGGTACAACAGCGTTAATGCAGGAAGTTGCTTCCTAACTAACGATATAAACAATCCAAGGAAATACAGAATTCCTTATGGTGATCCGGTTACAAATATATCCAAAAGACAATTCCTAATTTTTTATGCCGATGCAACAAGCCAGCATGGAACACTGCATTTAAACTTTTTACTTGATAGTACTAATCGGTTTATTGCTCTTTTTAGCCCGGATGGTAGAACACTTATTGATAGTGTTACCGTTCCAAATTTAGCTACCGATTTTGTTTACAGCAGGGAAAGCGATGGAACAGGCGAATGGATTGTTACA
>ERZ795053.7121-NODE-7121-length-10875-cov-7.266913_pt1 | contig 10875 bp, 7 predicted proteins | sample MGYA00375137_ERZ795053 | MGnify/ENA primary metagenome ERZ795053 (study PRJEB30182, sample SAMN05720284) | activated sludge metagenome | isolation source: Anaerobic digester | place: Hong Kong | collected 2014-12-17 ... | reverse complement strand
GGCATCATGACAATGGCCGAAATTCAAAGAAAACTGAAGGTCAGCCGCAAAGTGCCAGAGCACCAAAACTTCATGAACCTGGAGCACGTCGGCTTTACGCCGGAAGGGAAAGCCTTGCCATTCCACATAGAATACCGTTTCCCCGACGCCGACATTTCGCCGATTTCTATCACGGCCAAAACGTTTTTATTTCTGGTGATGCTGCTCAAGGCGGTGGATTTAAGCCAGTATGGCGTGATCCATGTGGGCAAAATTCAACCCTGGCGGCGAAAGGTGGAACTGCTGAATAAACTGAGCAACAACGACGGCACGCTGGCGACCAGCGACACGACGGCCGTTACCCATGACGACATCGAAGAACTGCGCCAAGGGGCTTACGAACTGCTCGATCTGCTGGCTCCCACCTTCGACCGCTTCGACGACAACCCCGCCCTCGACGTGCTGCTGCTGCTCGCCGAGCAGCCCATTTCCTTGCGCCGCTGCGCCGGCTACGACTGGCCGCAAATCGAGCAGCAGTTGGCCGATCAGGTCCTTTTGGACGAAGTGGGCCTGGATGTGACCGACCTGAGCCTGATGCAGCACATTGAGCTGGGGGAGTGGACAGGCGAAGCTACCGCTGAAACGTGGCAGTGGCGGGCAGCTCGCCGGCTTTTCCTGACCCCGCAAGAGTTAGAAAGGCGCCTGGAAAAGTTAGACAAGCTGCGTGGGCTGCGCTGGGATCTGCGGCAGGGCACGATGGTTTTTACCCGGTAAGGGAGACTATGTGCGGCATTGCAGCTCTCTTTCTCACGCCTCAAGAACGCCCGACGGCCGTATGGCAGGCTCTGCGCGAAAACATCACCGCCAACCTGCTGTTCAATGAAGACAGGGGGCGCTCTGCAACCGGCCTGATTGTGCTGGATGTGGATGGCGAAGCACGCCTGTTTAAGCAGCCGCTGCCGGCCAGAGAGTTCACGGAAACGGCCGTTTACCGCCGCCTGCTCCAGACTATCGGTCCGCGCACCACCCTGGTGCTGGGCCACACCCGCCTGCCCACCAAAGGCGACCCGGCCCGCAGCGGCAACAACCATCCCATTCAGGTAGGCACGGTGTATGGGGTGCATAACGGCCGTATCCAAAACGACGACCACCTGTTCGCCCAGGGACCGCGCCCCCGCCTGGCAGAAGTAGACAGCGAGATCATCTTCCGGCTTATCGCGGAAGGGCAGGGGCAGCCGCAAAAAATCAAGGCCGCCCTGGAAGAACTGCAAGGTGAATTTACGTTCATAGCGGGCGACGGCCGTGCACCGGCCCAACTCCTCGTCGTTAAGCACCGTAATCCCCTCGCCGTCCATTATCAGGCCGACTGGCAAGCCCTCATTTTTACTTCCCGCTACACCTTTCTCCGCAAATCGTTCGGCCCCACCGTCGCCAAAGAAACTATTCCGGCGGATTATCTGCTGCTTTACGATGCCTTCCATTTACAAACCAACCAATACCAGCCTGCCCTGGCGCTGGCCCTCCACCTGAACCAGGCCCCGGCCGACACCCACTAACCCCTGGAGCACAAAAATGGCCGGTGAAACTATCCTGGTCGTGGACGACGACGAAACCCTATCCCAACTGCTGGAGAATCACATTCTCAATCGTCTTGGCTATGCGGTGATAAACGCGCTAGACGGCCGTCAGGGCTTGCAGTTGGCCCAGGAGTGCCAGCCCGATCTCATTTTGCTAGATATGAACATGCCGCGTATGTCGGGCATGGAGATGCTGGCCACTCTGCGGAGATGCAACATCAACATGCCGGTTATCTTTATGACCGGCGGCGGTTCGGAATACATTGCGGTACAGGCTTTCCGATTAGGCGTTATCGATTACCTGAGCAAACCCTTTTCGCCCAAGGAAGTGGCCGAATGCGTGGACCGCGCCCTGCAAGTGACTCGCCTGACGCAGGAAAAAGAAAAGTTGTCTCAGGCGTTGGTCGCGGCGGAGACGGTGCGCCAGACGGTAGGCACGCTGGCCCACTACCTGAACAATCAGTTGATGGTAGCCAACGGCGGGCTGGAACTGTGCCAGGAACTGCTGCAAGAAGCTGCGCCCGTAGATCAGGCTGCGGCTCTAGAGATTTTGGCCGACAGCCGCAAAAGCGTGCGTCGGATTGAAGCTGTTTTGCGGGTGATGAACAAAATCTCCCATGTGGAACTAACCACTTACCATGATAGTATAAGCATCTTAAACATCGAAGCAGCCGTGCAGCAGGAAATGGCCGATATGAACCGGCTGCTTTCTGTCTGAGGAGCGAGAAGTAACTATGGCTGAACAGGTTTCACACCTGATAGTTGCAGGGACACAAACGGCCGAATTAACGGCCGTTATTCAATTCTTACGCCAGCATACCTACGCCGTAACCCTGGCGGAAACGGCCGTTGCCTGCCTGGCCCTTCTTTCCACCCAAAAGCCGGATTTCATACTCGTAGGGCCAGTGGTGCCCGACATGCCCAGAGACGTGCTCATCGCCCGGATCAAAGCCGTGGCCCGCCCTGACCAGACATTGCTGCTCAGCCTGCCCTTTCGCCCAGCGGATACGGCCACTCTGCTGGCGGACATGGCCGACGACGTCTTAGAACTGCCGGCCGACCCTGCCCATCTTCAGCTGCGGCTGCGGGCGCTGGCGCACCGGCAGCACGCGGAAAGACGGGCGCAAGAAGCTGCTTCTCGCCTGGATGAGGTGGCGCGGGTGCTGCCCTATGGCCTGGTCTGGCACGATGCGGATGGGCGCATTACCCAGTGCAACAGGCAGGCGCAGGCTATTTTAGACGTGCCGGCCACGGAAACGCTAACCGGCCGCCACTGGTCGGAGTTGGGGCTGTCGTTTGTGGACGAAGACGGGGCGCTGGTGTCTGAGACGATGTGTCCTATGCTGGGCGCCAGACAGAGCGACCGGGCCGAGCCTTTTACGCCCGTTACCCTCGGTGTGCGCAACGAAAACGGCCGTGTCTGCTGGCTCACCTTTTATGCTCTCCTGGCCCGGCCCGCCGGCTCGGCCGAGCGCCCCGGCTATGTGGTGGTGCTGGAAGATGTGACCGAACGCAAAAAGGCCGAAGCCGTCTTGCACATGAAAGAAGCGGCGCTGGCCTCGGCGGTGAACGGCATCATTATTTCTGACTTCGACGGCCGTATTTTGTACGTCAACAAGGCCCTGCTGACCATGTGGGGGTATGCCAATGAGAACGAAGTGGTGGGCACACTGTCCAATCTCTATGATGCAGACTATGCCCCTGTGTCCGAAATGGAACAGTCGCTAAGTGAAAAGGGCAGTTGGATGGGCGAATTGTCGGGGACAGGCCAGGACGGACGGCCGATTTTTATGCACGTGTCGGCCAATGTCGTCCACGATGCGGCAGGGCGCCCGCTGTGGTATCTGGCAACGATTATGGACGTGTCGGAGCGCAAACGCACGGAGCTGGCCCTGCAAGAGAGTGAAGCGCGTTACCGCGCGGTGGTCAATGCCTCGCCGAGCGCGGTTCTGGTGGCGCAAAACGGCCGTTTTATCTTTGCCAATCCCGCCGCTATGAAACTTCTCGGCCATAAAGACCCGGCCGAATTGTACCGTGCGCCCCTCGAGGAATTTCTTGCCTCGGCAAACCGCCGGCTGCTTGAAGAACGCAGGCAGCGGCTGGGGATGGGGCAGCCCAACCCACCTGTCGAATGGGAATTTCGTCTGGCCGACGGTTCTACCATCTGGGTGGAATCCACTTCGCTGCCCATTACCTGGCAAGGCAAAACGGCCACGCTTGTTGTGGGGCACGATGTGACCGAGCGCAAAATGGCCCTGGCACGACAGCAGGCCACCGAAACTTTGCTGCGTTACCAGCTTGAACTAAGCCAGGCCTGGCGCTCCGCTTTTACGTTTGACGATACCATGCGGCTCTGTTTGAGTGTGGCGCTTAACGTATCGGAGATGGACACGGCCGTTTTGCACCTTTATGACGACAAATCCAGCCAGCCGACACAGGTCTACTGCGGCGCTCGCACGCCCGAGTATCAGGCTCTGGCCCAGAAGCACAGTCAGCACGACCCCAACATCTTCCGCCAAAACCTGAAATACGGCTCTGTATACTTTCGCCACCCGCCGGTAACTGCCCCGGCGGAAACGGACGCTCCGGTAACGGCTAAATCCGGCGCTAATATTCCCCTTTACTACAAAGGGCGGTTAATTGGCGGTCTTAGCGTAGCCACTTACAACCTCGACGCGATTCCTGAGCAGGCGCGCACTGCTCTGGCAACCATCGCCAACCAGATCGGCGGCGTTATCGTCCATGCCCAGGCAGAAGACAAACTGCTGCAGCTTTCGCGCGTGGTAGAACAAAGCCCTGTCTCTATCGTCATCACCAGTCGGGACGGGGTCATTGAATACGTCAACCCAAAATTTACCCGGCTGACCGGCTACACGCTGGCGGAGGCGGTCGGGCAGAAGCCTTCCATTCTCAAATCGGGTCATACGCCGCAGCACGCCTATGAAACACTCTGGCAAACGATTTTGGACGGCCGTGAGTGGCAAGGAGAGTTCTGCAATATCAAGAAAAACGGCGAGTACTACTGGGAATCGGCGCTTATTTCGCCCATTTTCAGCGCTGCTGGAGAAATTACCCATTTTCTGGCTGTCAAGGAAGACATCACCACTGCCAGACGAATGCAAAAAGAATTGGAAAAGCGCAACAAAGAGCTGCAACTGCTGAACCGGGCTGGCGCTACCATCAGTTCTAGCCTGGACCTGGACCAGGTGTTGATCTTCATTCTGGAAGAAATACGGTCGATGCTGAACGTTATCGCCTGCTCTGCCTGGCTGGTAGATCCCGATACTGACGAGCTTGTGTGCCGCCAGGTGACAGACCCAATGGCGCAGTTTGTAAAGGGATGGCGGCTGGAGCGGGGTCAGGGTGTGGCCGGGTGGGTGGCCCAGCATGGCAAGAGCCTGATTGTAGAAGATGTAAGCCGTGACAGCCGGCACTATGGCGCTGTCGATGCGCGAACGGGAATGCCGGTGCGCTCTATGCTCACCGTGCCCTTGATGCTGCATCAGGAGGTGATCGGCGTTTTTCAGGTGGTGGATGGGGCGGTCGGGCGCTTTGAGGCGCATGATCAGGAAATGGTGGAGCTGTTAACGGCCGTTGCCGCCAACGCTATCGAAAACGCCCGTCTGCACGATAACCTGAAAAAGCAGTATGACACCCTCAAACGTACCCAGACACGCCTGGTCCAGAGCGAAAAACTGGCCGCTATCGGTGAGATTGTCGCCGGGGTAGCCCACGAGTTGAACAATCCCCTGGCCGCCATCATGCTCTATTCACAGCTGCTGCAGCGCAAAGGCGCTCCGCCAGAAATTCAGCATGATCTGGACCAGATTGCCATGCAGAGCCGGCGGGCCAGCAACATCGTTCGTGGATTGTTGGATTTTGCCCGCCAGCGGCCGCCCGAACGCCAGCCTACGCTCGTCAACGATGTGATCGTCAGTACGCTAAATCTGCTGGCCTATGAGCTACGCACGCACAATATCGAGGTATTCACGCATCTGGCCGAGGAAATACCCGCCACGCTGGCCGATTTGCACCAGTTGCAGCAGGTCTTTGTCAATCTGATCAACAATGCCAGCCAGGCCATGCTGGATGCCCATCAGGGCGGATACCTCACTATCACCACCGAGATGGCCGTTAGTGCCGGGCTGGGGCCAGATATGGCCGAGCGGCCGGTGATACGCTTGACTTTTCAGGATGATGGACCGGGGATTCCACTGGCGATGCAAACGCGCATTTTCGATCCGTTTTTTACCACGAAGGAAGAGGGGCGGGGAACCGGGCTGGGACTGTCGGTGTGTCATGGTATCGTGCGCGAGCACGGCGGCGACATTTGGGTGGAGAGTCAGGAGAACCAGGGTGCGCGCTTTATTATCGAGCTGCCGCTGACGGAGGAAACGGCCGTTTCCCTGCCCGCTTTGCCCCACGACCCCCCGCCCAACGACAGTCTGCCTGCTGCCCCACACCACATCCTGGTTATCGACGACGAACCCAGCCTGGTTCATGTTCTGACGAACGTGCTGCGTCACCAAAACTTTATGGTGGAAACGGCCGTAAACGGCACCGAAGGTCTGGCGAAACTGGCCCAGTTTTCATACGACCTCATCATTTGCGATCTGCGAATGCCCGGTATGGGCGGCATCGAATTCTACGAGCAAGCCTCCGTGAGCGATGCGGCAATAGGTAGACGCATGATATTCACCACCGGCGATATGATAAACTTTGGCACCCTGCGCTTCCTGAAAAGCAACGACCTGATCTATCTCTCCAAGCCCTTTGAGATAGCCGACTTGTTGGAGGTGGTCCGTGCCCGGCTTCAGTCCTAGCGCTTATCCTCAGCTTCGGCCCTCAACCCGCAGCCGAGCGCTTCATCCGCGGCTGGCAAACAGCGTCACGGGCACGATCAGAAGCCAGGAGAGCTTGGCTGCGTCGGCGTTTACGTAGGCCACAGCGATCGACAGGGCAAAAACGGTGCCCGTAGCGATAGGAATAATAAACTCCCGCCGCCGTAGTTTGGGGTCCAGATGCGGATCGATCAGGCGGTTGTTCTTTGACGCGTACCACCACACCGTGCCGATCCAGAATTCGGCCAGAATCATGGTCAGGGCATAGAAGCTGGTGGCTGTGCGATTTGCGTATTCACTGATCAGAGAGCTGGGGAAAGGGATAAAGGCAATAGCCATCAGCATCAGCAAGTTGAGCAGTAGAAGCCGGCTGTCGTAACGCCGGATCAGACGAAACTTGCGATGGTGGGCCAGCCAGAAGACGCCAATCACCATAAAGCTGATGAAATACGCCAGATATTTTTGCCAGAGGCTGGTCAGCGCGGCAAACAGTTCTGCCTCTGTCGAAAACTCCTGCCCGGCCGGCAGGCGGATTTCCAGGGCCAGCAGGGTGATGGCAATGGCAAAGACGGCGTCGCTAAAAAAGAGTAGGCGTTCCAGCCCCAGTTGGTCGGCATGATCTGGTTTGGGGCTGGAAGGAGGGGCGGGTCTGTGTTTCTTCATGGTTATCCTGTGTTTATGTTGTAGTGGGTAAATCCCGGCAGCACGACGCAGCGTGGCGCCGCCGTTAAGAATAGCGGGTTTTTCTCCGCGTACAACTGATTGGCGCGATAAAATTTTCCCCGGCTACAGGAGGAAATGGTTTCTGGCTTAAGGAGTATGAGGCGGGAAAAACGGCCGTTTCGCCCAGGCAACGACTGCAGAAAAAGCGTATGTTATAATAGCGAGGCTAGATGCTGTATGTACTTCTGGCCGTTTGCTGCGTGGTGAGTTTCTTAGCTTTTGCCCTTCTTTTTGCCGCCGTCGTTTTAGGAAGCAGAAGTGATAAACGCTGGCGGGAATTTGACTGAGACCCACGACAGGGTTGAAATGACGCCAGCCCAGCTAATTAACCGGCGTTCGACCGACAGAATGCGGCAAAATGCCGCCGTCTCTTACCTGATGAGCATGATTGGCGAAGCAAACGTTATTCGGTTTCCAACTCCTCCGCGAAGTGAGTGAAAAATGCCAGGCTCTCCGGGTTGCGCATCGCACCCCGTTTGGCTGCCTGCTGCACGTCCATACCCAACAAAATTTTACGGATGGGCACTTCCATTTTCTTGCCGCTCAGCGTGTAGGGCACTTGCTCCACCTGGATGATATCGTTTGGCACGTGGCGCGGAGAGACCTCTTCGCGCAGCTTTTGCCGGATGCGCCCGCGCAGGGCGTCGTCTAGCTCTATACCGGACCGCAAAACCACAAACAGCGGCATGTACGATTCGCGCCCCAGCAGTTCCAGGTCGATGATCAGGCTGTCTACGACTTCGTCGAAAGATTCGACAACGCGGTAGATCTCGCTGGTGCCCATGCGGATGCCCTGGCGGTTGATGGTGGAATCGGAACGGCCGTATATCACACAGCCCCCGCGCTCATTAAACGAAATCCAATCCCCATGCCGCCACACGCCCGGGTACATCTCAAAGTAGCTCTCCCGGTAGCGGATCATTTCCGGGTCGTTCCAGAAGTACAGCGGCATCGACGGCATCGGTTCCGTGATCACCAGTTCGCCCACCTCGCCCACCACCGGCTCGCCTTCCTCGTTAAACGCCTGAACCTTCGCCCCCAAAGAGGCTCCCTGAATTTCCCCGGCATAAATCGGCAAAATCCGCGCCCCGCCCACAAAAGCGGTGCATAAATCTGTGCCGCCGCTCAGCGATTCCAGCGCCAGATTACGGTTGATGTTGTCATAGATCCACTGAAAGCCTTCGGCCGTCAGCGGCGAGCCGGTTGAACCCACAGCCCGAATCCGGCTCAGATCGTGGGTCTGGCCGGGATGGAGACCGGCCTTCATGCAAGCGTTGACGAAGGCCGCCGACGTGCCGAAGTAGGTCATACCGCTGGCTTCGGCCAGTTCAAACAGGGCGTCCAGGTCAGGATAACCAGGGCTGCCGTTGTAGACGATAATCGAAGCGCCGGATAGCAGGCTGCCCAGCATGTAGTTCCACATCATCCAGCCGGTGGAGGTGTACCAGAAGAAGCGGTCGCCCGGTTTCAGGTCGTTGTGGAAGATGGTGGCTTTGGCATGTTCTAACAAAATGCCGCCGTGTCCCTGCACAATCGGCTTCGGCAGCCCGGTGGTGCCGGAGGAGTAGAGCACCCACAGCGGCTGGTCGAAGGGAACCTGGGCAAAGGTCATTTGGGGTGATGGCCTGACGCCGGCCAGCGCTTCAGCCCACAACACGGTGTCGCGCAGGGGGGCGGTGGAGGGTTCGGTGAAGGGCACGAGGATGGTGTGCTGGATGCTGGGCAGGGCATCCAGCAGCTCGGCCAGCACGGCCCGCCGGTCGAACGTTTTGCCGCCGTAGCGGTAGCCATCGACGGCAATCAGCACTTTGGGTTCGATCTGGCTGAAGCGGTCCAGCACGCTGCGGCTGCCGAAGTCGGGCGAACAGCTAGACCAGATAGCCCCCAGACTGGCGACGGCGAGAACGGCCGTTATTGTCTCCGGCACGTTGGGCATGTAGGCCACCACCCGGTCGCCGGACTGTACACCCATCTGCCGCAGTACTTCCGCCAGCCGGCTGACCTGTTCATGCACCGACTGCCAGCTAATTCCCACCAGCGGCTCATCTTCCGCTTTGTAATACATCATCGGGCGCTCATCGGTCATACGGGTGAAGATGTTTTCGGCGTAATTGAGCCGTGCCCCGGGGAACCAGTCTGCGCCGGGCATTTCCCGGCTGCCGAGGGGCGTTTCCCAACGCTGCGAGTAGGTCAGGTTGCCGTAATCCCACAGGCTTTCCCAGAAGTCGGCGATGTTTTCCACCGACCAGCGCCACAGTTCATGATAGGTGAGGGGATGCACATCTTTGTGTGCTGCCAGCCAGCGCATGTAGTGGGTCAGGTTGGCTTGTTCGATAACGGCCGTATCCGGCTGCCAGAGTAACGGATGATCTTCAGTCTCGGTCATAACATGGGCCTCCATTTGCGGATGAGTGGGTGGCGTGACTGCTAAAAACATAGCACTGCCCGCAGAAAATTTCAATACATAAAAGCCAAAAGATAAACCACATGCAAATGGCTTCTTAACTTTTTCTAAATATGCCACGAATAAACTGGCGACATTGCGAGATCAAAACTGTAAGGAGACACGTTCATGCAAAATCGGAAACGTTTAACCAATATGTTAATTGCCGGCACGCTGACGGTGCTGGCGCTGACGGTCTTTCTGGCTTTTCGGGGGAATACAACGGCCGTTGCCGCCACCACCGCCAGCGAGCAAACGGCCGTTATCGACACGGCCGTTTCAGGCACCGCAGACACCACCGCCCTCCAGAGCCAGGTGCAAGTCCTGCAAGCGCAAAACGAAGAGCTGCGCTCAGCGGTGCAGGTGCTGCAAGAGCGTGAAGTCGAATACCAACGCCAGATTGAAATTGCCAACCAGACCATCAGCGAACTGTCCGCTCAAACCGGCAGCCTGGCAACAGGTGAAGAGGCTTCCGGCTTATTCGCCTTTCGCGCTCCCCATTCCCACGAGTTTGGCGGACACGATCACTAAGAGACCCCCATATTGAGGAGCGAAGTTTTCAGGCGGCAGAAGAGAAATGTGCGGGCAGACTCACCAGACACCGCGCCCAGCCCCACGTTTGGGCATTGGCCTTTTATCTTCGCTCTTTTGCTACCAAGAGGTGAAATGATGACCACAAAATCAACCAAATCCGACCGAAATCTGCTGAAATTGAAGGTGGCGTTGGCGGCTGGCGGGCTGGTAACGACCTTAATCGGCGCGGGGATGTTAGGCAGCCAGGCGGGAGCCGCTGCCGCAGAGGCGGCCCCCGCGCCCAGCGCCGCAGCCCCGGCGGCCGCCGGCCCGAGCCGCATCGAGACCAGTATCCCGGCCAGCCTGGACCTGAATCTGGAGGCTGTGCCTACGGTAGCCGCGCCGGCTGTGCGCCAGATGGCTGTGGCGCACGGCCGTTCTTCCGGGTAAATCATGCACTGGCAAATGCTTCCGGCACAATGGCGCACACGGCCGTTTCGCGCGATGGGCTGCCAGATGACCGTCTGGCTGGAACTGGGCAGCGCAGCTAGAGCCGAGCCGCTGCTGCGCGAGGCTGAGGCGATGTTTGCCCGCGCCGAGCGCTGCCTCAGCCGTTTCGACGCTGCCAGCGAGCTTTCCCAGCTCAACGCCCGTCCCGGTGTCTGGACCCCGGTCTCTGGGATGCTCTGGCAAGTGATCCTACAGGCTCTGTTTATGGCCCGCGAAACCGGCGGCCTGTTCGACCCGACGCTGCTCTCTGCCTTAGAGGCGGCCGGTTACGACCGCTCTTTTGAGAAGC
>ERZ795053.7118-NODE-7118-length-10878-cov-5.123256_pt1 | contig 10878 bp, 9 predicted proteins | sample MGYA00375137_ERZ795053 | MGnify/ENA primary metagenome ERZ795053 (study PRJEB30182, sample SAMN05720284) | activated sludge metagenome | isolation source: Anaerobic digester | place: Hong Kong | collected 2014-12-17 ... | reverse complement strand
GACGCCGTCGGCGGCTTCGAGGTCGGCCGGGGGCTCGTCGGGCACGTCCGTCGGGTCGGGCACCTCGATCCCCATCTCGCGGGCCATCGCCAGCGCCCGCTGGATCAGGTCGCGGTTCATGGTCCCCTGGGCCACGACCGGGACGGGCACCAGCTCGGCAGCCCGCATCCCCACCCGGTGGACCTGGATGTGGTCGGGGTGGCCGTAGCCGCCGTTCTCGTCGTAGATGGTGAGCACGTCAGGCCGCTCCTCGTCGAGGATGGCGGCCAGCCGGCGCGCCGCGTGGTCCACGTCGGCCTGCCAGAAGCACCAGGGCACATCGTTGGTCGGCTCGCCGATCATCCCCGAGTCGGTGTAGCCGAGGAACTCGACGCGGTGGGCGCCGATGGTCCGCGCCGACTCGTACACCTCGGCGGTGCGCCGCAGGCCCAGCTGCTCGCCCTCCGCCAGGACCCCGGGCACCGGCTCGCCCAGCTCGCCGCGCGTGCCGAACACGAGCACGACGCGGTGGCCGGCATCGACCGCTCGCGCCAGCGTGCCGGACGACGCGATGGCCTCGTCGTCGGGGTGCGCGTGGAAGCTCAGGATGGTTCCCATGGCGGCGCACGCTACCGGCGCGGCGGGCGCGCCCCTCTCGATCAGGCGATGGCGCCGGCCTCGCGCAGCGCGGCGATGCGATCGGCCGACATCCCCCACTCGGCGAGCACCTCGTCGGTGTGCTGGCCGGCGTGGGCCGGGGGGCGACGGATCTCGCCCGGCGTCCGGCTGAAGCGTGGGGCCGGTGCCGGCTGGACCAACCCGGCGACCTCGGTGAAGGTGCCGCGCTCGGCGATGTGGGGGTGCGTCGGCGCCTCGTCCATCGTGAGCACCGGAGCGAAGCACACGTCGGTGTGCTCCATGATCTCGCACCACTCGTCGCGGGTCTTCTGGCGGAAGATGGCGGCGAAGCGCTCCTTGAGGGTCGGCCAGGCGTCCTTGTCCATCTGGCGCGGCAGGTCCTCGCCCTCGAGGCCGGTGAGGCGGAGCAGCTCGGCGTAGAACTGCGGCTCGATCGACCCGATGGAAACGTACCTGCCGTCGCTCGTCTCGTAGGTGTCGTAGAAGTGGGCGCCGGTGTCGAGCATGTTCGTGCCCCGCTCGGGCCCCCAGATGCCCATGTGCTTGAAGGCCCAGATCATCGTCATGAGGCTGGCCGCCCCGTCGACCATGGCGGCGTCGATCACCTGGCCCTGGCCCGATCGCCCGGCCTCCACCAGCGCGGCGCAGACACCGAACGCGAGCAGCATGCCGCCGCCGCCGAAGTCGCCCACGAGGTTGATGGGCGGGGTGGGCTGCTGGCCGGCCCGACCGAGCGGCTCGAGCGCGCCGGCGAGGGCGATGTAGTTGATGTCGTGGCCGGCGGCGGGCGCGTACGGCCCCTCCTGGCCCCACCCGGTCATCCGCGCGTAGACGAGCTTCGGGTTGCGCTCGAGGCACACGTCGGGGCCGAGGCCGAGGCGCTCCATCACCCCGGGCCGGAACCCCTCGACCAGCACGTCGGCCTCGGCGACCAGCTCCAGCACGGCAGCGACGCCGTCGGGGTGCTTGAGGTCGACGGCCACGGAGCGGCGGCCGCGGGAGAGCACGTCGGAGGGCGGCGTCGACGGGTCGGCCGGGCCCATGGCCCCGACCCCTGAGGAGCGGTCGATCCGAACGACGTCGGCGCCCAGGTCGGCGAGGAGCATGGCGCCGTAGGGGCCCGGGCCGATGCCGGCGAGCTCCACGACCTTGATCCCTGCGAGCGGTCCCACGGTGTCCCCCTGTGTGCTGCGGTCAGCTGGTGGTCAGGCCGCGCGGCTGGTGAGCGCGGCGATGGCGTCGGCGATGCGGACCCAGTGGACCTTCGGGAGGTCGTGGGCCATGTCGTCGATGGCGAGGAAGTCGGCGCCGGCGATGAGCTCGGCGGTCCGCTGGCCGCCCGAGAAGGTCACCAGCCGGTCGGCACGGCCGTGGACCACCAGGGCGGGGAGGTCGAGGCGCGCCAGGCCCTCGTGGCGCGGCGGCGAGGCGAGGATGGCGAGGAGCTGGCGGCCGACCCCCATCGGGTTGTCGCCCCGGTCGTAGGACAGCTCGGCGAGCTGGCGGGTGCGCTCCTCGTCGAAGTGCGGTGCGTAGGAGATGGCACGGGTGGTGGCGATCATCGTCTCGATGGCCGCCTCGCGCTCGGTCGGTCGCTCGGCGAGCAGGATCCCGAGGATCTCGGGGTCGGGCTCGCCGACCCCGGCCTCGCCGGTGGTCGACATGATCGACGTGAGCGTGCGGACCCGGTTGGGGTGCTCGATGGCGAGCGCCTGGGCGATCATGCCGCCCATCGAGGCGCCCACCACGTGGGCTCGCTCGATGCCCAGGTGGTCGAGGAGGCCGGCGGCATCGGCCGCCAGGTCGGTGAGCAGGTAGGGCACCTCGCGGGTGTCGCCGGCGAGGGCGTTCAGGGCCGCGGCGCCCACGTCGAGGCCCGGCGTGTCCCACCAGGTGGAGCCCCCGACGTCGCGGTTGTCGAAGCGGATCACGTGGTGGCCGCGCGCCACGAGCAGTGCGCAGAAGCCCTCGTCCCAGGCGACCATCTGCGCCCCCAGGCCCATCACGAGCAGGAGGGGCGGGTTGCTCGGGTCCCCGAACGTCTCGTAGGCGATCTCGATCCCGTTGGCGGCGGCGGTGGGCACGTCGAGCATGGTGCCACAGTTGACCGCGCGGTCAAGAACGTCGGTCAGCGCAACCAGGCGGCGGTGGCGGCATCGAGGCGGCGAGCGCGATCGCCGGGCCGGGCTTCGGCGAGCGCGGCGTGCACCGCGGCCACCGTGGCCTCGATCCCGTCGGGGACGAGGCCATCGGCGATGCCGAAGGCCACGAGGTCGCGAGCGGTGAGCCGCAGGAGCGGCGCGACCTGCTCGGCCCGGCCCGCATCGCGCTCCAAGATGGCGGCGGCGCCCTCGGGGCCGATGACCGAGAAGATGGCGCCCTCCTGGATGAGCTGGCGGTCGGTGGCCGACAGCGCCTGCGCGCCGCCGCTACCGCCCTCGCCGACGCAGACCGACACCGTCGGCACCCGCGCCGACGCCATGGCGAGGTGGGTGCGAGCGATGGCCCGGGCGATGCCCGCGTTCTCGGCCTCGGGGTCGACCCGAGCGCCCGGGGTGTCGACGAACGTGGCGATCGGGAGCCCGAGGCGGTCGGCCAGCTCGATCGCCCGACACGCGAGGGCGTAGCCGCTCGGTCCGGGCTGGCCGCCTCCCGCGTAGCGGTCCATGGCGATGGCCACCACCCGGCGACCGGCCATCGTCGCCAGCGCGGCCCGCATCGCCGGGTCGGCGGCCTCCTCGAGCTCGGTCCACGAGGTCGTGGCCGCGGCGGCGAGGTGGATGCCCGTGGGCCGGCCGAGCCGACGGGCCGAGCGCACCGCGGCCCACGCCGGGTCGAGGTCGGCGGGCTCGGGCGCCGTGCGCGTGGGCACGGGCGGGCGCAGCGCCCGGAGGGGCCGCGCCTCGTGGCCGAGCGCGCCGCGCACCCAGCTGAGGACCTCGTCGGGCTCGACGACCGCATCGACGATGCGGTGGTCGAGCGCGGTGGCGGCGGCGTGCGACGCGCCGGCCACCGACCGACCCGTGGTCTGCTCGACGACGCGAGGCCCGGCGAAGCCCAACATGGCATCGGCCTCGGCGACGCGGAGGTCGGTGAGCGATCCGTAGGAGGCGAAGACGCCGCCCGTCGTGGGGCTCCGGTGCACGGAGATCGAGAGCAGGCCGGCCGCCCGGTGCCGGCCGACCGCGGCCGCCGTGCGCGACAGCTGGATCAGCGAGAGCATCCCCTCCTGCATCCGCGCCCCGCCCGAGCGGGTCACCACGACGACCGGGAGCGCTCGGGACGTGGCCCGGTCGAACGCCCGGACGACCTTCTCGCCGTGCACCAGGCCCATGGAGCCGCCGATGGCATCGAAGTCGCACTCGACGAGGGCGAAGCCGTCGGCTCGGCCGGTGCGGACCGACTCGCCGTCGAGCGCCGCCGCCTTGGCCGCGTAGCCGGGGAACGAGAGCGGGTCGCCGGTCCGCAGGTCGGCGTCCCACTCCTCGAGGAGGGGGGAGAGCATCGGGGAAGCCTGCCAGACGCGCCGGCGCCGCTCCCTCGGGGCGCTCGAGCAGAGTTCACAGCGCCGACACACGCCGGCCACCTACGATGCCCAGGCCCCGGGTGCGGACGCACTCCGGGAGGACGATCACCGCTCACCCGGGCAAAGGAGTCTCACCGTGCCCCTCCGCAAGAACCACCTCATCGCCCTCGGCCTCTCCGGCGCGCTGCTCCTCGGCGCCGCCGCCTGCGGCAGCGACAGCGACGGCGGCAGCGCCGGCTCCTCCGACGGCGGCGGGACCAGCGAGGAGGCGACCACCTGGAAGGTCTGCTCCGACATCCCCTACGAGCCCTTCGAGATGGAGGGCGAGGGCCCGCGCGGGCTGGCCTACACCGGCTTCGACATCGAGCTGCTCGACGCCATCGCCGAGGACCAGAACGCCACGCTCGACATCACCGACAGCGACTTCGACACGATCTTCGCCTCGGTCAACGCCGGCAAGTGCGACATCGTCGCCTCCGCCGTCACCATCACCGACGAGCGCAAGGAGAACAGCCTGTTCTCCGATCCCTACTTCGACGCCGACCAGTCGCTGCTCGTGCCCGCCGACTCCGACGTGGAGAGCCTCGACGACCTCGCCGGGGCCACCATCGGCGTGCAGAGCGGCACCACCGGCGAGTCCTACGCCCAGGAGAACACCCCCGACGGCGCGACCATCAAGTCGTTCCCCGATGCCGCCGCCCTCTTCGCCGCCATCAGCGCCGGGCAGATCGACGCCATCCTCCAAGACCTGCCCGTCAACAGCGCTCGCGCCGACAAGGACGACACGGTCAAGGTGGTCGCCAAGATCCCGACCGGCGAGCAGTACGGGTTCGTGGTCGCCAAGGAGAACACCGACGTGCAGGCCGAGCTGAACGACGGGCTGGCCGCGGTGAAGGACGACGGCACCTACGACGCCCTCTACGAGCAGTACTTCCCGAACGCCGGCTGAGCGACGAGCGAACCTCGACGTGAACGACCAGGCACCGCTCGCGGTGCAGGCCGGGGACCTCCCCGACCTGTACCGCAGCGGCCAGGCGAAGCGGCGACGGGCTCGCCGGAACCGGATCCTGAGCTACCTCGCCGGGATCGTGGTCGCGGCGTGGATCGCCGCGACCGGCGACTGGGCCACCATCCGCGCCAAGTACTTCGACCTCGGCGACATGCGCGAGGCCTTCCCCGACGTGGTCACCATCGGCGTGAAGAACACGGTGATCTACACGCTCGGGGCGTTCCTGGGCGGCGTGGTGATCGGTGTGGCGATGATGCTGCTCAAGCGCAGCGAGATCCGGCCCTACCGCTGGTTCGCCACCACCTACATCGAGATCTTCCGCGGCCTGCCGGCGCTGCTGACGATCCTGATCGTGGTGTTCCTGACCCCGATCGCGCTCGGGTGGCAGTTCCCCGTGGTCCTGGGCGTGGACAGCGGCGGCACGATCGCCCTGGCGCTCGTGGCGGGCGCCTACCTCGCCGAGACCCTGCGCGCCGGCATCGAGGGCGTGCCCCGCGGCCAGGTGGAGGCGGCCCGCTCGCTCGGGATGACCCAGGCCACCACCACGCGGGTCATCGTCATGCCCCAGGCCTTCCGGCTGGTCATCCCGCCGCTCACCAACGAGCTCGTGCTCCTCCTGAAGGACACGTCGCTGCTCGCCTTCGTGGGCACCACCACCACCACGGTCGAGCTCACCCAGTTCGGCCGCAACGCCTTCAACGACGACTTCAACGGATCGGTCATGATCCTGGCCGGGATCATGTACCTCATCATCACCATCCCCCTCACCCAGCTCGTCGCCCACCTCGAGCGCCGCAACAAGGCCCGCCGATGAGCACGCCGGCCATCGAGCTGCGCGGCCTGCGCAAGAGCTTCGGCACCAACGAGGTGCTGAAGGGCATCGACCTCGCCGTGGCGCCCAAGCACGTCGTCTGCCTCATCGGCGCATCGGGCTCCGGGAAGTCCACCCTCCTGCGCTGCATCAACCGCCTCGAGGAGCCCTCGGGCGGCCACGTGCTCATCGACGGCATCGACATCACCCATCCGGACTGCGACCTCGACCTCGTGCGGCGAGACATCGGGATGGTGTTCCAGCAGTTCAACCTGTTCCCGCACCTGACGGCCCTCGGCAACGTCACGCTGGCCCAGCGCAAGGTGCTGCGCCGGTCCGAGGCCGAGGCCGAGCAGGTCGCCCGGCAGGTCCTCGACCGGGTGGGGCTCGCCGAGAAGGCCGACAGCTACCCCTCCCAGCTCTCCGGTGGCCAGCAGCAGCGCGTCGCCATCGCCCGAGCCCTCGCCATGAACCCGAAGATGATGCTCTTCGACGAGGCCACCAGCGCCCTCGACCCCGAGCTGGTGGGCGACGTGCTCGACGTGATGCGCCAGCTCGCGTCCGAGGGCATGACGATGGTGGTGGTCACCCACGAGATGGGCTTCGCTCGCCGGGTGGCCGACCACGTGGTGTTCATGGACCAGGGCGTCGTGTGCGAGCAGGGACCGCCCGAGCAGGTGCTGGGCGATCCGCAGACCCCGCGGCTGCAGCAGTTCCTCGAGCAGGTGCTCGAGCACTAGCTGCCACGCCCGGTCGACGAGCACGATCGCTCCGGGGTGGCTACGGTCACCCGACGGAGCGACGGCGAGGGGGCGCGGTGGCTGCAGACGACCCGGGCCTGGGAGAGGCCATGGCCGACCATCCGCTCCTGGCGCGGCTGGCGGCGGACGCCGCCGCCCGCCCCGAGCACCGCGAGCTGGATCGGCTGGAGGGCCGGTGGGAGGTCCGCACCCAGTGGGAGGTCGTCGGCGGAGGCGGGTGGCAGCGCCACCACGGCTCGGCTGAGAACCGCTGGATCCTCGCCGGGCGGGTGCTCGAGTCGCGCAGCTGCGACCACCACGGGGCCGAGGTGTCGCGGTGCTACCTCGCGTTCGATCCGAGCGCAGGCGACTACATCGCCTTCTCGGCGTCGGTGCTCAGCACCTACTTCGTGCTCGAGCGCGGGACCTTCGACCCGCTCGGGCCGGCGCTGGTGCTGGAGGGCAGCGAGCCGGTGCCGTCGATGGGCCAGATCCGCTTCCGCCGCACCATCACGTTCGTCGACGACGAGCGCTACGCCCTCGCCGTCACGTACCCCGATCACCCCGACGGGCCGTTCGGACGGATGTTCGTCGAGCACCGGCGCACCGGCCCGTGAGCGACGAGATCGCCCTCTTCCGGACCGTGGTGGCCGAGGAGGCCATCGCCGCAGCGACGAGCGTGCTGCGCAGCGGGTGGCCGGGGCCGGGTGGGATCGTGGAGCGGTTCGAGGCTGCCTTCGGCGAGACCGTGGGCGCACCGCACGCCGTGGCGTGCAGCTCGGGCACCGCCGCCCTCCACCTCGGGCTGCGCCTCCTCGACCTCGAGCCGGGCGACGAGGTCATCGTGAGCCCGATCACCTTCGTCGGGGCCAACGAGGTCGTGCTCGAGCTGGGCTGCACGCCGGTGTTCGCCGACGTCGACCCGGCGACGGGCCTCGTCGACCCGGCGGCGGTCGCCGCTGCCATCGGGCCGCGCTCCACGGCGATCGTCGTCACCCACCTCGGGGGCCGCCCCGCCGACCTGGCCGAGCTCTACCGGATCGGCGAGCGCCACGACCTGGCGATCGTCGAGGACGCCGCCCATGCCTGCGGGTCGAGCGTCGCCGGCGCACCGATCGGGAGCCATCCGGGCACCCAGGCGTTCTCGTTCCAGGCGACCAAGAACCTCACCACCGTCGACGGCGGGATGGTCTGCGTGCGCACCGAGGCCGAGGCGGCGCGGGCGCGCCGCCTGCGGTGGATGGGCATCGACCGCAGCACCTGGGACCGCAACGCTGGGGGCACCTACTCGTGGTCGTACGAGGTGGTCGAACGGGGCCACAAGTACGCCATGAACGACCTGGCCGCCGCCCTCGGGCTGGCGCACCTCCCCCTGCTCGCCGAAGGGAACCGGCGCCGCCGGGCGATCTGCGCCGGCTACGCCGAGCGGTTGCACGGCTGCCCGGGCGCGGCGGTGGTGCCCATCGCCGACGGCTCGGTCAGCGCCACGTACCTGGCCACGCTCCTCGCCGACGAACGCGACGAGCTGATCGACGCCCTCGCCGCCGAGGGGATCGCCACCGGCGTCCACTACCGACGCAACGACGACCACCCGCTGTTCGGCGGCCGCCGCGACCTTCCCGGCGCCGAGCGGTACTGGACCCGGACGGTCTCGCTGCCCTGCCACCTCGCCCTCAGCGACGCCGAGGTGGGGCGCGTCGCCGACGCGGTCGAGCGGTGGGCGCTCAGCCGAGCGCCAGCTCGAAGCTGAACGAGGCCGGCCCCTCGTTCCACATCGGGAAGTTCGTCCCCCAGCAGTTGTCGTGCAGGAGCACGTGGAGGCCGCCGGCGAGGTCGGGCAGGGGTGGGTCGGCGTCGAGGAGGTTCGGGCGCCCCGGTGCCACCAGGGGGGCGTCGGGGGTGCGGAGCACGAGGCGACCGTCCGGACCATCGCAGCGCGCCCCACGGTCGCCGACCGCGTGCAGGGCGCGTCCACCGCGGCGCACCACGTCGAGCGGCGACACGTCCTGGCCCAGCTTGTCGAACGTCCACCGATCGGGCTCGGCCACGATCGGCGTGAACGACAGCCACGTGGCCTCGGGCAGCCGGGTCGCGACCTTGTCGCGCCACCACAGCGAGGCCTCGATCGCCTCGGGGCCGAACCGCCAGCGCAGCCACGCCTCACCCGGTGCACCGACGCGCGCCGCCGCATCGAAGCGGAGGCGCACGAACAGCTCGGGCGCGGCGGGCGCGGGGCACCCGACCCAGGCGCGCACGTCGTCGGCCGGGCCCCGACCGGACCGGGCGCCGGCGGCGGCGATGCCCGGCTTGGTGTTGTCGCGACGGGCCCACCACTCGTCGTCGGGCACCGGCTGCAGCTGGCGGTAGAAGCGCTCGTAGTCGGCGGCCGAGAAGGTCTGGTGGGTGAGCACGCCCAGCAGGTGGTCGGCAGCGGCCAGCTCCCGTCCGCTGGCGAGGTGGCGCGCCCGCCGCAGGGCGCCGGTCTCGAGGTCCACGGCGGCGTCCCACCCGTCGAGGCCGGCCAGCCCCTCGGGCAGCTCGCCGGACGGGTCGAGCGGCTCGAAGCCCCTGACCGGGCGACCATCGGGCTCCACCGGCCAGTCCGGCACCTCGAGCGCGTGGTCCGAGAGGGTCCGCACGATCGCCCACGATCGGCGCGATCGCGGCGGCGGGTCCGTCCGCAGGGCCCCGCGGAGGTGGTGCACGGCATCGTCCACGTACTGGCGCTGCTCCGCCCACGACCGCTCGAAGCGGCGCACCGCCGGCGAGCGCCGCAGCCCGTCGAGCGCCCCGGCGTCCCACGCGGGCTCGACGGGCAGGAGCTCCTTCTGGTCGAGGCCCCACGTGTGCTCGGCGACGAGGAGGAGCCGCCGGTCGACCTCGGCGACGACCTCGGGCCCGAGGTGCTCGGCGAAGCGAGCCCGCCAGCCCAGCGCCTCGCGGAAGGCGTGCAGCTTCTGCGGATCGCTGCCCGCCCCGAACAGCCAGGGGTCGCCGATCTCGGCGGTGACCACGGGGAGCACCTGGTGCGCGCCGCTCGCCACGAGGGCACGGGCGAAGGCGTCGAGCGTGGAGGCCCGGACCTCGGCGCCGGGATGGCGGACCCCGAGCTCGGCGTGGGCGACGCGCACCTCCTCGGCCGAGGGCGGGCCGAGGTTGTCGCCGGCGTGGAGGAACGCCAGCGCGTGGTCGCAGCCGTCGATCACCACGTCACCGCCGTAGCCCCCCTCCTGGTACGCCACGACCACCTCGCTGCCGTCGGGCGAGCGCCAACGGAAGGCCGGGGGCACCTCGGGCACCGGCCAGGCCGGGTTGACCCCGAGGTGCAAGAAGGTCACGCCGGCCTCGGCCAGCAGCGGCACGAGGGCGCGCGTGTGGCCGGGGACGTCGGTCATCTTGGCTGCGGTCGTGGCGACGCCGAAGCGCTCGTCGAGCTCGGCGGAGATCCCCAGTGCGCTCCGCACCAGGTCGGCGTCCATCAGCTCGGTGTGGAAGGTGAGCGGCAGCGCGTGCCACGCCAGGTGACCGGCCCGGACCGCCGCCTCCACCCGCGCCGCCCGCTCGACGTCGTCGTCGTGCAGCGCCCGGTGCAGGATCCACGATCCGGTGGTCCACGTGAGCCGCTCGCGCCCGGGCCCTGCGGCCAGCGCCTCGGCGGTGGCGATCGCCTGCGGGAAGAGCTCGGCGAGGTACCGGGCCTCCACCTCGGCGGCGAGCGCGGTGAAGCCGAGGTCGAGGTGGGTCTTGGCCACGACGTGCACGGTGCGGACGGCCACGCCGGGACGCTACCGACCCCGACGGGTGGCCCTGCGGTGACCCGGGCACCTCGCGGACGTGAACGGGTATAGTCGCCCGTCCCCCTCGTGTCCTCCGGAGGATCTCGTGCGCAAGTTCTGGTCGAAGCTGGCCGTCGTCCTGGGCAAGCGGGTCGGTCTCGTCGCCGCCGTTGGCCTGCTCATCACGGGCATCCTCGGCTTCGGCGTGACCAAGCTCGAGTTCGCCACCGGCCAGGACAGCTACCTGAACGCCTCCGACCAGGTGGCCAAGGACAACGTGGCCTACCAGGACCTCTTCGGTGGCCAGATCATGATCGTCCTGTTCACCATGGACGACGGCCACACGGTCGACGAGCTGGCGACGCCCGCCAACCGCGAGGTGCTGGAGGCGGCCAAGG
>ERZ795053.7116-NODE-7116-length-10880-cov-9.657552_pt1 | contig 10880 bp, 7 predicted proteins | sample MGYA00375137_ERZ795053 | MGnify/ENA primary metagenome ERZ795053 (study PRJEB30182, sample SAMN05720284) | activated sludge metagenome | isolation source: Anaerobic digester | place: Hong Kong | collected 2014-12-17 ... | reverse complement strand
CCACCACCACCGAGTCGTGGGCGGCTTTGCCCAGCACGTCCAGCCCGCCGTACACAACCATATTGCGCACCCACCACAGCGCGCCCAACAGCCCGGCCGGCACGGCCGCCCACAAGCCCGCGCGCACCAAATCGCCCCAGCGCCCCCAGTAACGCCACACAATCGCCAGCCCGACGACGGCCGTTAGCGGATATACCGTGCCCTTCGTCAGGTAACCCAGACCGAGCAGCAGGCCCAGCACGACCAGCTTTTTGGGAGACTGGAGACTGGAGACTGGAGACTGAGGAGTCTCCAGTCTCCAGTCTCCAGTCTCCACCTCCACCCATCCCACCAACACAAACAAAATCGCCGCGATGAGCAGTTCCGCCAGGGCGTCGTTGTTGGCGGAGGCCATGATGGCCAGGTGTTGGGGCAGGAAGGCGACAAAAACGGCCGTGGTCAACGCCAGCCAGCGCGCCCGCAGCAGCCGCCAAGCCAGCCCATAGGCCAGCGCCACCACGCCCGCGCCCAGCAGCAGCGAGACCAGCCGCATCACCGTCAGCGAGCCACCGGACAGCCAGAAGGCAGGCGTCTGGATCAGGTAATAGAGCGGCGGCTGCCAATCTTCGTAAGACATCGGTTCCAGCGAAACTTCGGGTGGAAAGGGCGGCCCGGCAAAGACAACGCGCACGATAAATTCCTGGTCATAGTCGCCGGGCTGGATGATGGGCAGACGGCCGTTGGCCAACTGGCGCACGTAATTGTAATGGGCCGGTTCGTCGGGGGTTTGCCAGGCGGGGGTGTTGCTGGCATACAGCGCGCCCACCGCCAGATAGAGGAGCAAAATGAGTGCTAAGGGTGCATGTCGTCGCATGGCGGCGATCATAACCGATTTTGGAAGGGTGGCGAACGTTAAAAGGGGAATCGTGGCCGAATCGAGGGGGGAGTGGGCAGTTAAACGGCCGTGTCTACCGTAGTATAACGCAAACTACCCGGCAGCAGGATGGTAAATTGCGTCCCCCCCTCCAGGCAATTCTCCACCTGCACCGTGCCATTATGAGCCTCGGCAATGCCCAAAACAGACGCCAGGCCCAAACCCGAACCGGGCTGCATTTGGGCCGTCATCCCGCGAAAATATTTATCAAAAACATGCGGCAAATCTTCTTCGGGGATACCCGGCCCTTCGTCCCGCACCCGGATCAACAGCGCCTCGTCGGTGTAATCGACGGACACAGCCACCTTCGTATTGCGCGGCGAATATTTGACGGCGTTGTCTACCAGATTCAACACCATGTGATACAGGCGGTTTTCATCGGCCAAAATAGCGTATGGCTCGCCTTCCGTCGTGGCAGCTAATTTGATGGCCTTGTACAGAGCCGCCCCCGACATATCCTTCATCACCCGGTTGATGATGTCGTTAAAATTGCACCGCTTGCGCACCAGTTGGATATCCGCCTGCTCGGCCACGGTGTCCAGCAGTTGGGCGATCATGTCCAACATCCGATCCACAGCCACCCCAATCTGGTTGAGATAACGTTCGGAGCGTTTGTCCAATTGGGCGGTCCGTTCCAACAACGCCTTCCAACCGGTGATGGCCGTCAATGGATTTTTCAGGTCATGCGACAGCATGTGAAGAAAATCAGAGCGGTCGGCTTCTAGTTTTTTGACATACGTGATGTCTTGCATGACGATAATGGTGCCCACCTCAGGTAAATGCTCGGCCGTAGACAGAAACGTTTGCTCGCCGATTTTAATTTCGGCGGTGCGCCCGACGCTCCGGCTAATGCCGTTGAAAAGCTGGGCCATGTGGGTCTCCAGCAGCCGGTTGGCCGCTTCGTTGGCCACCAACACGATGCCGGAATCATCCACAATGATCAAGGGCTGAGAAAGCGTCTGGGCAGTGGCCTGGATAGCCGCCCGCTGTCGTTCTGACTCTTTAAAAAGACGGGCATTTTCAACGGCCGTAGCCATCGGGTTGGCAAATGTCTCCAGGCGCGTCAAATCATCCTTCGTAAACTCGCCGTTGGCTTTGTTGAACAGCGTCAAGACGCCTACCACATGATCCTGCACCTGCAGCGGCACGCAAATCATCGACCGGGGTTTAATGGCATTCACACTGTCCACCGGCAAATAAAACGCCTCGTGTTCGGTCGGGTTGTTGGTCATGATCGCCTGGCCCGTTTGCGCCACCAGGCCGATAATGCCATTTTGAATGGTAAACGGCTTCGTATCTTTGCCGCTGGTATGCGCCTGAAAGGCGCGCAAACTCTGCCGGGACTCATCCATCAGGCACAACAGCACAGCCTCAACTGGCCAATGTCTGTTCACCTGCTCAATCAGAACGTCATAAATCTTGTCCAGGTCCAGGGAAGAAGAAACCGCCCGCGCCACCTCATTCAGCGCTGACAGCTCTGTATACCGGCGGGCCAGCGCCGCATCTGTTGCCTGGTAGGTGCGGGCGTTTTGGATGGCAATGGCCGCAAAATCGGCGATGGCCGTTAGCAGGCGCTCATCCCGGCGGTCGAATCGTTTGCCGGGCAGGCGGTGCGTGCCGGCCAGCACACCAAATGTGATGCCGCCCAGGGTAATGGGCACGTAAGCCAGCGCTTCTACCAGGTAGTTGGTTTTTACTTTGATCTGATCTTCGCCGGGCTGTCGCCAGACGCGTAAAGGTTGGCCCGTCTGGATCACTTTGCCGGCCAGAGTGTCGGCGTCGATGGGCAGCCGCAGCCGCTGGATCGCTTCATCTTCGATGCCGCGCTGGGCCTCCAAAAACAGCTCGCCGCTGGTTTCGTCCACCAACCAGATGCTGGTCTCTCCGGCGGAGGTGAGGGTCATGGCCGCTTCGACCACCTGGTTAAGCACTTCGTCCAGGTCCAACTGCGAGGTAATGGACTTGGCGATTTCGGTCATGGCATCGGCCAGGTCAATTTTGCGCTCTAAAACGCCGGTCTGGTACTGCGGCTTTTCGATGATGTGCAGTACAAGCCGGAGATGGCCCAGCGTGAGCACGTCGCCATCGGCCAGGGAGTAAGGGGTTTTGACGCCAATGGAACGGCCGTTTCGCATGGTCCCGTTCGTGCTGCCCAGGTCGATGGCATATAAATGGGTGGCCGCCGGGCGCAGCATCAAGTGCCGCCGCGAAACCCCCAGGGAACTGGCGTCGAAGGCTTGCAAATCCACCACGTTGCCTTCATCCAGGTCTCGCCCCAAGATCACTTCACCGTTAATGTCGAAGCCCAGGCGGCGCAGTGGATCGCTGGCCAGTTCCAGGCGAATCCGCCAGACCGGCCGGTTTTCCAATTCTTTGGTGACTGGATCAAAAGGAACCGGGCGGTACTTCACTTCAGGAATAACCAGCTCAACGTCGGAGACCTTGTCAGCCTGCAATTCATCCGTATTCAAATTAGCATTATCTTCTAACATGAAAACCTATTTTTGGCCGTCTGCCACTGTCATGGCGCAACACACCCTGAGTTCCCTAATTTTAGCCAAACTGGAAGGTAACTTTCTGTCAAGGAACCGTGAATAATCTCCGATTGCCCTAAACTCGTAGGGTAGCCACCAGGCGCAACGGCCGTAACAGCAAATCCAGCGCCGCCGTTATCGAGGGCGCCACCACGTCCGCGGCCATCAGCGTTACCGCTGCCGCCCCTTCAGCCTGCACTACGGCGATGCCCAACGTGGCCGTCACCAGCATGAGTTGGTCGTTACGGCCGTTTCCCACGGCCACCGTCACCGCCGGGCCGAGGTCATGCACAAATTTTTGTTTAGCCTCTGCCTGGTTGCCCGGCGGCAGCACCACCGGCGAACACGGAATACCTACCAGGCTGGCCTGAGCGCTGCCAAAGGTGTCGGCCGTCAGAATGTGAACGGTCAGGTGCTCAGCCAGGGCTGTCAGGCGCTCCGTGACCCCAGGCAACAAACGGCCGTCATTGGCCAGCGTCCCGTTATAATCCAACACCAGATGCGCCAACTGGTAAACTTTATCACCAGGAATGTCAATTTTTAACATAGGTCCAGTTACCGGTCGTTCGTCAATTCAATTGAAAAATTGAGCGGGGCTGCTATGAGAGAATTGGTGGTTAAAAAGGAATTTCTTGCACAAAAGGCCGTGCCGAACTAATAAAAATTATAACTCACAACAAGCAAGTTACAAACCACGCACGATCTTTTCAATTTGCACGGCCCAGGCGACTAAGCGCTCATCGTTTCCAAAACCGGCCGCCAGCTGCAAACCCAACGGCAGGCCGGTCGCATTCGCCCCCGTCGGCAGGCCCAGCGTGGGCAGGCCGCTGTGCGTCCAGGGCAAGTTCATCACCGGGTCGCCGGTGCTCTCCAGCCCGGCCGGGGCAGCTCCCACCGCCGGCGGCGACAGCCACACATCTACGCCATGAACCGCCATCAAGCGCTGCAACTCGGCCCGCAGCTGCTGCCGTCCAGCCAGCGCCAGGGCTAACTGCGTCGGGGACACAGTCTGGCCGCGCCGGATCAGTTCGGCCGTTTTGGGATGGTACAAATGGGCATACGCGCCAAACCAGGCGGCGTGAACCCGGGCCGCTTCGGCAGCCACTATCTGGTTATGGCGGGCGTAAATGTCGGCGAAATCGGGCATGGCCGGAATAGATTTGACGGTGAATCCGGCCGTGATCAGTCGCTGGCAGGTCACCCGGAAATGGGCCAGGCTCTCGGCAGAGGCGCGCTCCAGGTATGGGCCTTCGGGGATGCCAAAGACGGGGGGAGCGGTTACGGCCGTTTCCCGCCAATCCACCACCAACACCCGCGCCGCCAGCGCCGCCCCGGCCACATCCGGCGTAAAAAAGCCCACGTGGTCACAAGAAGGCGAGAGCGGGATAACACCCGCCCGCGACAGGCGTTCGTAGCTGGGTTTGTAGCCTACCACGCCACAGTAAGCCGCCGGCCGGTTGATGGAGCCGATGGTTTGCGTGCCCAGCGCCAGCAGGCACAGTCCCGCGCCCACGGCCGCCGCCGAACCGCTGCTGGAGCCGCCCGGCGTGTGGGCCGGGTTATGCGGATTGCGTGTCGGGCCGGGCGCAAAATAGGCAAATTCGGTGGTGACGGTTTTACCCAAAATTAGCGCCCCGGCGGCCCGCAGCCGGCCGACCACGGCCGCTTCTTCGCCCTGGAGCAGCGCCGGAGGCAGCTGGCAGCCGGCGCGGGTGGAAAAACCGGCGGCGTGGAAAATGTCTTTGACGCCCACCGGCAGGCCGAAGAGCAACGGCCGTTTCTCCGGTTCAGGATAAGCCGCCAACAGTTGTTCCGCTTCATGGCGCAGGCGGGCGAAACGGCCGTCTTCCGGTACAAAGGCCAGCACAGACGGCTCCCGCGCGGCAAAATGCGCTTCCAGCTCGGCCAGGTAATCCAGCAAAGGCCACTGCCCGGAACGCAGCGCCGCCGCCGTCACGTCCATGCCAAATGGGGCCTGAAAAGAAAATGAGGGGCTACGGCCGTCAGACATCATCCTGCTCCTTCTGCTTCTGGCGTGGGCGTCACGTCAGGGGTGGCCGCCGCATCTCCCGGCGTGCCAAACGGCGTCACGGTGGGCGTGGGCGTCGGCAGCGGTGTGGGCGTGGGATTGTATTCAAATTCCGTGGAAATAATCTCAAACACGGTGCGGCCGGGCAAAATTTCCACCTCGCGCCGGTAGGTGATGTCGTTGACCGTCAGCAGCAGCACGTACTCCCCGGCCGGAATGTCGCCTATCACAAAATTCTCCTCCCAGACATCGTCCGATTTCACGGTCGGATAATAGGTGCTTTGCTCGCGCAAAATGTCGCTGCGGCCCGGCGGCAGAAGTTGGATTTTGGCGTCGGCGATCAGCCGGCCGCGTTTGTCCACCAGCCGCCCGGCCAGCGTGCCCCACCCTTCGTACGGGGCCAGCCAGAGGGCCGGGTTCCGCGCCGCCGCATAGACGTTCTCGCCCACGCGCACTTCAAAATGAAGGTGCGGCCCGGTCACTTCGCCGGAACTGCCCACCCCGGCGATCAACTGCCCCGCGGCCACCTCGTCGCCCACGTCGACGAACAATTCCAGCGTGTGGGCGTACAACGTGTACACGTCCTGCCCCTGCCACTGCCAATCATGCTGGATGATCACGGTGTTGCCGTAGTAGTTGACGCCGTTGTTAGGGCTGGGAAACGGCCCGGCGTGGATGACGGTGCCGCTGCCGGCGGCCAGCACCGGCGTGCCGGTCTCGTTGGGGAAATCGATGCCATGGTGGATGCGATAGGGCGGCACGTTGGCCGCCTGCACGTCATTGCCAAAGGGATACCATTCCAGGTCGTAGTTGCGGTAGCCGGAGGGGATGGGGCGCACCAGCCAGTAGTGGTCGTCGGGGACGATGGAGAGGGGGGCGGGCATGGCCGGCGGCCGCCATTCGCCGGCGTCGCGGGGGGCGGGTCCGGCGTCGCGCACGAAGTTTTGCTGCGCCTGGTCGGGGCGCAGACCGGCGCCTTCGGGTGTGGGGATGAGCAGGGCGGGGGTGGGGGCAACGGCCGTTGCCGTCGTCTCGCTTGCGGCGCTGATGAATGAATCGGTGGGCACGGCCGTCGCCGTGGGCAGTAAGGGGAATTGGGCCAGGGGAACGGCCGTAGGCGCCAGCGTCACCCCATCCGCCCGGCAGCCCAGCAAGCCCAGCAGCAAAATCAGTCCAAACCAGCAGCCCATCTGTTTAGATTGGACCAATCTCCAAGATTGGTCCAATCGGGGCATATGGAAGCGGCGGCGAGGCGTCATGGGCTAACGGTCGGGGAAGGTTTGGCGCAGCAGCGCCTCCGGCTGAATCTCTCTCATCGCTTCCTCCCAGGCAAGGCCTTGCCGGTTTTCGTAATGCCAGAAACCGATGCCGGGGAAAAAGGTGCGCCAGTTGTCATCGGCGGGCACACGCATCCAGCCATAATCGGCGGCCAGGGTTGTGAAATCGACGTAGTAGCCGGCAGGGATGGTTTCCTTCAGCACGCCGCCTTCGTCGTAATATTGCGGTTCGTCGCCAAAGCGGGCGCGGAAATCCCAGGGCAGCTCGCGCAGCGGTTCGCCCTGGCTGCCATCCTGCGCCGCCGCGCGCAGATAGACCCGCCAATACGTTTCCAAGGCCACGTCATCGCGCACCACTTCCACCCGCGGCTCAAAGGTCAGCGCTTCCCGGTAGGCCAGGTCGATGGCTCGTCCGGCTTTGTTCCAGGTCTGGTTGCTCTGGCCCGGCGCGGACTTCTCGTCGATGGCCTCAAACATATTGTCCAATTGGGCCAGGAAATCCCAGCCGGCGTCGGCGGCAACGCGCTGGCGCAAGGCCAGGAACGACTGGTCTACGCGGTCGCTGAGGTAGGGCGAAGGGGCGCTGACGGGCATTTCGAACAGCTTGACCGGCGGGCCGGTGGGCTCCGGCGGAGCCAGAGCCTCGGTGAAAAGCGGCTTATCGGGATATTGGCCGTCGAATTGGGCGGCGGCGTCAGCCTGGGCTGGGGTCATGGGGTTGGCTGTCCAGGCGGGGTCGTCCAGACGGCCGTCGGCCACAAAGGCCTGCGGCGACACCGTCCAGCCCACCGGACTGCCCGCCAGCAAGAAGCTGCGGTCGCCCTTGTCTACCACGTACACCAGCGATTCGCCGTTGGGCGACCAAGCGGGATGGCGGCCCTGCTGCCCCAGGCTGACGGCCGAGCCATCAGGCCGATAGTTTTCGTCCAGCGGCACGGCATAGAGCAAGGGGAAGCCGGCGCTGTCGTCGTGGTAGGCCAGGAAACGGCCGTCCGGCGAGAAAACCGGCTCCTCTTCCTGCCCGCCCGGCGACGCGGTCAGGTTCACGGCTGCTTCGTCCGTCACCTCGTTCAACGACATGATGAAGATGTCCTCGTTGCCGCTGCGCCAACTGGTAAAAGCGATGTGCCGCCCGCCCGGCGACCAGACCGGGGCAAAATCGGGCGCCGGATTTTCCGTCAGGCGGTAGGGGCCTTCACTGAGATCGGCTTTGATGATATAGATGTCCAGATTGTCTGCACGGTAGCCTTCATACACCAGCCATTGGCCGTCTGGCGACCAGCTCGGACCGCCGTCGAAATCAATGTTGTTGGTCACGCGGCGCAGATCGCCGCTGTCTAAATCGTAGATGTAGATTTCCCAGTTGCCATCGCGGCGGGAGGTGAAGGCCAGTTGACGGCCGTTGGGGCTCCAGGCCGGGTCGCGGTCGTCAGCGGGATGCTGGGTCAGGCGCACCGGCTCCGCCTGCCCCACCGGCAGCAGGTAAATGTCGCTGTTGCCATTGCGCCGCCAGGTGAAGGCCAGGCTGCCGCCCGTTTGCAGCGGATCGGGCGTGGGCCAGGGGGTGAGGCGCACGTCGATGGTGGGGCGCGGCGTGGGCGTGGCGGTCATGGGCATGGGCGAAGGCGTGGCGATGATGACGCGCGGTAAAAAGAGGCCATCGCCGGCCGACACACGGTTCGGCTGCTGCTCGCGCCAGGTGACAAAACTAAGGATGAGGACAATGGCGATGCTGCCGAAGGCGGTGATGAAGCGGGCCGTACGAACGCTGGGCTGGGAAAAACGGGGTTGGCGAGGGGCGAAAACGGCCGTTTTCGGCGGCCTGGGCCGGTGTAAAAAGACTCGCCAGCGAGCGCGGTAAATCAGCCAGCGCGAAGCCCACTGCCGCCGCCACTTCAGGCGGCGCGGCGCGGTGGCGTCCCAACTAGACTGCCAGAAGCGGCGCGTTTTAAAGGCTAGCCAGCCCAGAGCCGGCCAGAGGATGCGGGCGAGGAGGAAGCGAAACGGCCGTACCACCAACAAGACAAACGGCCGCCACACGATCCAGGTTAGCAAATTGCGAATTGCCAAACCCAGCCGGCCCGCGAACCGCTTCAGCGGCGGCCAGACGTGGCCGCGCAGCCCTTCGTGCAGCCAGCTCAGGGGCAGCCAGAGCGGCATGGTTATTAGCCAGATCGGTTTCCAAATTATCCAGGTGAGCAAATGGCGCAGCGCCAATCCCAGGCGGCCTAAAAAGCGCCATAACCAGAGAACGAGAGGGCGTACACGAACCCAAACTGGCCGAAACGCAGAGTTCAGAAATCGACCTGGTTTCGCCAGCAATCGGTTCATCAACTGCCAGGGGAGTAAGAGCAAAGCCCATAACGACCGGCCAGCCCGTTTTAATTGCTTGCCCATCTTCTGATTCAGTTTATCAATGGCTCAAGAATATGTCAACTTATTTACGGTTTGTTTGTCCTGGCTAAGCTTGCTAAAATGTCTGCGGCGGATGCTACCCTAAGAAGCGTGTGGAGGCTGCATGGCAATATCAGAAGCGACAAACCAGGGACCGGTGGTCGAACCGGAAGCCCAGAAACTGGCGGGGAACCTTTCATCCCCCCCGACGACATTCCGCGACATGCTGCGGATGCTGGTCGTCCTGTTTAAACTGCGGATCGTGGTGCTGCTGTTGATGGCGGCGACCGGCGGGGCATTTATGGCGGCAGGCGGTTGGCCCGGACTGGGCACGCTGCTGCTGGTTTGGGTGACGGGAGGCATGGCCGCGGCCGGCGCATCTTCTTTGAACCAATACCTGGAACGGCACAAGGATGACAAGATGGGGCGGACGATGAAGAAACGGCCGTTAGTCAACGGCGAAATCCCCAATCCGCGCTGGGTTCCGTGGGTCGGCGCCCTGCTCATCATTTTGCCGGTGGTGGCTGTATTTCCTTTTAACAGACCGCTGTCCTTTTTCCTGGCTCTGGGCGCGTTCATTTACGTTTTCATCTACACCATCTGGCTCAAACCGCGTACCCTGCTCAACATTGTCATTGGCGGGGCGGCAGGCAGCGCCGCGGTGCTTAGCGGCAGCGCCGCCGCCGGCGCCTGGAACAGTCCCGGCGCGCTCATCTTGGCCCTGATCCTTTTCCTATGGACGCCCTTTCACTTCTGGAGCCTGGCCATCCTTTACCGCGACGACTACGAGCGCGCCGACGTGCCCATGCTGCCCGTGCACACCACACCGCACCAGGCCGCCTGGTGGGTGATGTCACACACCGCGCCGACCTGCGTGTTTGGCCTCGCCTTGACCCTTTTCCCGTTCCTCGGCTGGGCTTATTTTGTGCCGATGCTTATCGCCACCGTCGATTTATTCGCCCGCAACGTGAAGCTCATCGCCAATCCCAGCCCGCCTAACGCGCGCGGCCTTTTCATTTCCTCCAATATTTATCTCACCGTGCTGCTGCTGGCGATTATCGTCAGTTCCATGCTGCCGGGAAAGTTGTAAAAGAGAGAGACTAGAGACTGGAGAGTGAGCCGCGAGTTATACCAGCCACACTCTCCAATCTCTAGTCTCCCGTCTCCAGTTCCCTATGCTCACTATTACCCTGTATACCAAAGACGGCTGCGGCCTATGTGACGAAGTGAAAGCGGAGCTGGCCGTTCTGGCGGCCGCCTATCCGCACCGGCTCGAAGAAGTGGACATCACGCAGGACGCAGCGTTGTTTGCCCGCTACCGGTACACCATCCCGGTGGTAGAGATTGGGGATATCACCTTGCAAGCGCCGATCACGGCCGTGCAACTCACCGACGCCCTGCAAACGGCCGTTTCCTCCTGACCTCCACTCCTGCCCGGCTGCGCCCGGCCACTTTTTGAATACTACCTTAGAATTCCGCCCGGATTGTGATTTTTATCACGTATCCTCTGCTAAACTAACCACACTAACCCGAGAAATCTACTAAGCCTCGGCGCACGACCACAAACGACCCGGACACGGATGAGTACAGATAGATGAATTTTCGCATCAGTCTGTATTCGTCCGTGTTTATCTGTGGGTTATCAGCGATGGAGAGGGCTATGAGCGAAGCAAACGGGACCTTTTCGGCCAATGGCGGGCCGATTATCGAAGTAAAAAACGTCGTCAAACGCT
>ERZ795053.7115-NODE-7115-length-10881-cov-4.704785_pt1 | contig 10881 bp, 11 predicted proteins | sample MGYA00375137_ERZ795053 | MGnify/ENA primary metagenome ERZ795053 (study PRJEB30182, sample SAMN05720284) | activated sludge metagenome | isolation source: Anaerobic digester | place: Hong Kong | collected 2014-12-17 ... | reverse complement strand
CGGAGAGGTAGGCCGGCTCGTGGATCCAGTTGTCGAAGACGGAGAAGTTCGGTTCAGCTGGTCCGCCGCCCGAGCCGAAGACGAACGCAATATCCGGGTAGTCCTTGGCGACACGGCGTACCGCCTCCTCGTTGCCGAAAGCGTCGCCGAAGATGACGGCCGGCTTGTTCTTTTCGGCGACCTCGCGCAACACGCGCTCCATGTCACCGGCGTAACCGATGTCGTCGGTGTAGGTGTAGTCGATGGTGCCATCCTCTTTGGCCTTGTTGAGCGCGGCGTGGATGACGCCATCCCATGGTTCCTCGATAGCCGTAGCATAAGCGCCGAACACGGCCAATTTGCCCGCTTCAGCAGGACCTGGCTGGGCTGCCGGTTCCACGGGCGCGGGCGTCGCGGGTGGAGCACAGGCAGCCAGCATGGCCGCCAGCACTAAAACCGCCAAAACGAGAACGATCTTGCGAGACATAGGTTGTTCCTCCTTGGGGTAATCAAATGTGCCGAACGAGCGATAGAAAGTTGCGAACCGAGTGTTGAAAAGGACGCTGGCCTGGAGGGCAGGCAAGGCTGGCAAGCTCTTATATAGCAAGAACTGCACTTGGCCAGAGGAAGTGATACGGCGAGGATCGCCGGTCTGGGAACGAATTCAGGCTACGCATCCGCGATGGGCACAATGGTAACTCAACATGATGCAATTGACAAATCAAATTTGAATTTCCGGCCAGAGGTCAACCCGTCCGATGCCCGGTTGCGACAATGGCTTGCGGCCTGGCGTCGTCACGTGCTACAATGCCCGCCCACTGATCGCCGACGACACAAGTTCAAGAGAGCAGAAATCGATGAACCATTCGCAGATTCGTATACTCGGTATTCCCATGGATCTGGGCCAGCAGCGCCGCGGCGTGGACATGGGGCCCAGCGCAGTGCGCTATGCCGGCCTCTACGAACGGCTGACTCGTCTCGGCTGCGAGGTGGAGGACGATGGCAATGTTCTGGTCCCGGGACGGGACGAGCGCACCGTCAAGGAGCGTCAGGAGACCGGAGCCGGCAGTGGCAACCTGCGTCACTTGCCAGAGGTCGTATCTGCTTGCCGGTCGATCTATGACGTCGCCAAAGCCTGCTCGACAACGCCGGAAGTTCCCATTTTCCTGGGCGGTGATCACTCAATTGCCATCGGCACGGTCGGCGGTACTGCCTGTGCCGGCCCGCTGGGGCTGATCTGGATCGACGCGCACGGCGACTTCAATCTGCCCGAAACGTCGCCGTCGGGCAACATTCATGGTATGCCGGTAGCTGCACTGGTTGGGAGGGGACATCCCGACCTGGTTGACCTGGGTCATTCCGGCCCGAAGCTGAAGCCACAGGAGATCGCGATGATCGGGATTCGCGATCTGGACGGCCAGGAGCGGCAAAACCTGGTAGCCAGCGGAATCCATGTCTACACCATGCGCGACGTGGACGAACTGGGTATGGCGACTGTCGCGCGCCGCGCGCTGAGCCATCTGAACCACCTGCCGCGTATCCACATCAGCCTGGACATGGACGCCATCGATCCCCTCACCGCGCCTGGTGTCGGCACACCGGTGCCTGGCGGCCTGAGTTACCGCGAGGCGCATCTGCTGATGGAAATCCTGACCGAGTCGTACAAAGTTGCCTCGGTAGATGTGGTCGAGATCAACCCCATCCTCGACGACGGCAACCGCACCGCCGAGCTGGCCGTCGAACTCCTCGCCTCTCTCCTCGGCCAGCGCATTCTGTGAGCAGTTCGGTAGTAAGGTAGTTCTTTGGTGCAGTAGCGCGTCTGCATTCGCTCTTGCCCCCTCTCCCTCAGGGAGAGGGCTGGGGTGAGGGTGATTTCCATTTTTCGTGATCCACCTCCCCGCCACGCCGCGCAGCATCTGCTAGACTACGCAACCAGAGGTGACACCATGATGCACAAGAAACACTGGCTTCCGATCGTTTTGCTGGCGCTGCTTGTCCTGTCTGCGTGCGGCACGCAGACGCCCGCGCCTACAGCGGTCGCCATCGCGCCCACTGCAACTGCCACATCCACAGCGACACCGCAACCCACCGCGACTGCGACACCCACTGCTACCGCGACCGCAACCAGCACGCCCACGTCTACTTCGACACCTTCGCCTGCGCCTACGGCAACCGCCACACCAACCGCTTCGCCATCGCCGACCCCGGATCCCTTTGCGGCATTCACCGTCGACGGGCTCACGGCGCGCAGCTACGGCGACGGCGAACTGCGCATCGAGCAAACGCTCAACGTGACTGACGCATTCACCCGGACTCTGGTCACCTTCCCCAGCGACGGGCTAACCATCTATGGTTTCATGGACGTGCCGCGCGGCGAGGGGCCGTTCCCGGTCGTGTTGGTGCTGCACGGCTATGTCGATCCGGCGACCTACAACACGTTGACCTACACCACGCGCTATGCCGATGCGCTGGCACGAGCCGGCTATCTGGTGATCCATCCCAACTTCCGCAATTGGCCCCCCTCCGACAATGGGCCGGAGGAATATCGCGTCGGCCAGGCTGTCGACGTGCTGAACCTCATTGGGCTGGTGAAGAAACAAGGCGGTCAACCCGGGCCGCTCCAGCAGGCGGATCCTGAACATCTGGGCATCTGGGGGCACAGCATGGGCGGCGGCATCAGCCAGCGCGTCATCACCGTCAGCGACGGCGTGGACGCGGCGGTGCTCTACGGCGCGATGAGCGGCGACGAGGCGTTGAACCACCAGCGCATCCTCTACTTTACCAACGGCGTGAGCGGCCTGTGGGACGAAGCGCCGCCCGACGACGTCTTGCAGCGCATTTCCCCAATCAACTATCTCGATCGCGTCACCGCGGCTGTTAGCATCCACCACGGCGACCAGGATGCTACCGTGCCGCCAGCGTGGTCAGACGACCTGTGCCAGCGGCTGCAAGCGCTTGCCAAGCCTGTGGAATGCTTCAGCTATCCCGGCCAGCCGCACACCTTCACAGGCGACGGCGACCAGCTTTTTATCCAACGCGTGCGGGAGTTTTTCGATCGCGAGTTGAAAGCTTCCTAAGGGCAAAGAAAACCGGAGAGGCGGCGCCGCCTCTCCGGTTTTCTTTGTAGCGTCCAGTTTCGCTCAGGCAGCCAGGGGACGCTGATGGCGGCTTGGCGTATCGGCCGGCGGTTGGCGAGTAAGTTGCACCGCAATTGTCAGCAGCAGCGCTGCTGTAATGAGCGCCGAACTCAGGCACCAGATGCACACCGCGTGAATGACGAACAGTTCCAGCAGTGTCAGATAGATCGAGAACAGTACGCCGCAGACCGTCACCAGCAGCAGCGCCCAACCGGTCCGGCGTTGCCACTTGCTGCTCGTCACAACGTGGGCGATCCACAGCCCCAGAATGGCCAGGTAGTTAGCGATTCCCAGCACTGCGACAGGAATGCCGATGATCCGGGCATAGTCGCTTGACTGGACCGCATTGCATTCGCCCACCGGTCCACAGACGGCTGCTGTCTGGGTGATTTCAACATACGCCAGATAAGCGGCAACGGCCAGCCCCAGCAGCGCGAGAACGGGCACCAACGGCGAAGTGATCATCGCGCCCGCGTTCGCGTTGCTGTTGAACAACGCCTCGCGCGCTGAGTAGATCCGAAAAACGGTGTACCCGAGAACCAGCAGCATGCCGCCCAGGATAAGTGCGGCCAACCAGCCGCCGTCCGGCAATCCGGTCGCCGCACCTGCTCCGGCGGCAGGCAAGGAGTCCGCGGTGATCGTTACAACTTCAGGCGTGGCTGTCGCTGCTGGCACAGGCGTCGCCGTGGAAGCGACGGCGCCCTCCCGTGTGGGCGCCGATGTTTCCTCAGGGGACTCCGTTTGTTGGTCCTGCTGGCCGGCCGCCAGAGCTTCCGCCAAACCGGGAATGTTGGGCCAGCCGATCCCGCCGTTTGCCAGACCGGAATCGATGAGTCCCGGCAGTTCCTGCGGAATCTGGACGCTGCCTATGAGCACTGTTTCGCCGATGATCAACCGCGGTACGCCGGACATCTCTTGTGGAATTTGAAACTGGTCGGTGGACGCGTTGTAGAGCGTTTGCCCGCCAGGCTGGGTGATGTCGATCCCGATGACCACGAAATCTTCGCCGTATTGGTCCATCAGCGGCAGAATTGTGTCGTTGATGACCGCGTGGCAATGGGGACAGGTGGGAGAGTAGAAAAGTACAGCCTTGACCGTCGCAGTGGAAGCAGGCTGGGCCAGAGCACTGGTGTGCTGTATCCCGGTAAGGATTGCAGCCAGTGCCAGCAGATACAAAACGCGGCGCATTGGGTCCTCCTTTAGGAAAGAACCAGGTCACATTCCAGTTCTGGCTGTGAATTATACCGCGCATCCCCGCATTGTGCAATCGATAACGAAGCTCTGACAAACATAGAGGTCGTCGTGCGATCTGGCCGCGACGCCCGCCAGGGTTGGCCTGTGAATCAGCGCGCGCCGGCGCTTTTGCCGGTCTCCGCCCAGCGGCTGACCAGCCTGACGCCTGCGCGATGGATCTGGCGAAACCCGGCGCCCTGGCTGACCGCGCGCAGCGTGGCGTCGATGTCCTGGACCAGCGCGCCCGACAGGATGTCCACACCATGGTCGAACAAAACCGGTGAGAGGGGCGTCGAGGGGCCGAGCAGCATCGTCAGTGCGACCGGATTGGCCAGCGCCATCAGCCCGGCGAAGGTGCCGTTGATCAGCGTGGTGGCGGTGACGGCGATGATGTCAGCTTGAGGCAGGATCTCGGCGGCGGCGCTGGCCGGCAGGTCGCCTGGCTGTGGCTGAAGCTCCAAAACCCAGAGCGCGCCGACCTGTTCGCGTAATTGTTCCACGAAGGGGAAGTGTCCGACCAGGGCGACTCGCTTGCCAACGCCGCGCTCAGCGATCACCTCCGCCGCGTTGAGGTCGGTCCACTGCTGGTCGGCTGCGGCCGCGGCCAGCAGCGCGTTCAATGTTGCAAAACCTACCGAAGTCTGGGTGAGGTTCCCCGTGTCCGGGCTTGCCCAGATCGCCAGCTCGCGCGCGCTGCGCTCGACCAGATGACCTGCATCGGGCATGGTGGGTGAGCCGTGGCCGCGTTCGCCGCGCAACGTGGCAGCCAGACCGCACCGGCGCGCCCCGGCGATTTCTACCACGACCGCAGTCCACGACAGGCCGATGCGCACGTCCAGCACCTTGCCATCGGGTATTGAAGCCAGTAGAGCCTCGCTGAGGTCAGATGGCATGGCCGCGCTCCTGTTTGTGAGGTTCTATTTCCCGAATACGTTCGATCAATCGCTGGCGTGCCTGTGGATCGGCGAAGTTCTGGTGCAGATAGTTCAGACAGGCTGCCACATCAGGATCGTCTGACAGCTCGAACCGTTGGTCAACCTCGACCAGGAAGCCTGCCTTGCTGAGATCGACCAAAATCGACCGCATCAAGCCCTCATCGCTCTGATACAAGCGCTCGCAAAGTTGCGGACCAGAGAGCTGTTTGCCGGGATGTTCAAGAAGCCACAGAAGCGTATACAGCTTGCACCAGGTGTCAACAGCGCCGCAACGGATGCAACTGCCCTGCACCAGGCGGAGCTCCTCAGTTGCTGCTGCGGAAGATTCATCGCCAGTCATGAGAATGTCTTTGCTGCACGGGTTGCTACGTTTCTCGGCCAGCATATTGCCGGCAACCTCAGTGTAGCATCGCGCTGCCGCCCTGTCAACGGCGCGGTTCGGAAGCAGGTCATCTCTTTCCTGGAAATTCGCCATGCCAATTGGCCATCGCAGATCCACAACAGGTCTTGACCTACTCAGCATGGCGAACGTGCTGGCGCTTACCGACGTAGCAGGCCAAGCGTGTCAAGTTCTGGGTGAAGACGTGCTATAATCGATAAATCAGATCTTTATACAGGTGCGTATGTTCTCGCTTCGACCACACAAACTATTGATCAGTGTCGTGATCATTTTCCTCTCGAGTGTCCTGCTGACGTCATGCGGGCAATCTGCGGGGCGGACGCCGACGCCTGAGCCGACTTTGGAACCACGAATGCCGGCCGCCACGCCAGTAAAGACAGATGAAAGCTGGCTGGTGCTCAGTAATCTGCCGGAGGATGCCACTCAGATCGAGAAAGGCGCGGAAATCTGGCGTCTGGTGTGTCAGGATTGTCATGGCGATGAGGGACAGGGACTGACAGAGGACTGGATTGCCAAGTGGGCTCCGGCTGATCAGAACTGCTGGCAGGCCAAATGCCATGCAGCGAACCACCCGCCGGAAGGGTTTGTGTTGCCCCGCTACGTACCGCCGCTGGTCGGCGCCACCGCGCTGGCGCGTTTTGAGACGGCGTCGGATTTGCAGGCGTACATGCGTGACAAGATGCCCTGGCATAAGCCGGGCAGTTTGCAGGATGGCGAGTATTGGGAACTGACAGCTTTTCTACTGAGCAAGAATGGCATCAGCCCGTTGCCGCCCGAACTCGACGCGCAGCAGGGTGCGGAAATTCTGTTGCATCAGGGGCAATAACAGCAATCACCGATCCCTACGCGCCGCAACTTGCTAGCTGTCCTTGAGAGATAGTAGCGTTTGTCGCTTACACGTGCGTCACGATCCGCTGGCCTTGCTCCACTTCCTGGGTCCAGCCAAGTCGTCGCAGACCTGCCTCCACAGCCTGCGGCACGGTTGCGAACCGTTCCACGCGACCCACTACAGGTTGTGCAATGTCCAGGTGGCCCAGAGTGTCTACCGGCGGACGAGCGACCACGACAGTGCAGTAGGATGTGGTGATTTCCTCGGCAGCGCGCTCGATGGCGCTCAGATCGCGGCGGCCCAACTCGCCGGCCGGCGCGAGATCGAGCACGATCCAGCGCGGGCTCAGTGTGCGGCGCATTGTGTGCAACTCAAGCCGCAGTGCCTCGCTCTGCACGCCGCCCACGACCCAATTGAATGGCACCACCACCACACTTTTGGCAACCTGTAGCGGCGGACCCAACAGATCGGTTGAGGTGGGATCAGGGCGCACTGCCTTGGACGCGAACCATGTGGCGGTGATCAGGCTGACGACCAGCGACGTCACGAAAAGCGCCTGGCTGATGATCGTGAAATCAAGCTCGAGCTTGTTTCTGACAACTATGATCGAAGCGATTGCCAGCGCCGCCAGACCGATGCCTGCGACCTGGCTGACAAAGATGCGCCGGCCCAGCACGTAGCCGGCTGATGGCGGGGTCAGTGGCAGGAGTACCCACAGTGCGATCCCGTACGCGCCCAGCAACGGACCCGCTGCGATCAGCATGAGTATCGCCAGCGTCAGTATCCCTATGGTCCACAGGGCCGGGCTGCGCGAGACATAGCGCAGATAGGGAAACAGCAGCAGCGCAGCAACCGCCGGCGCGACAAACCAACCGGTCGGCGCTGCACTGAAGTAGATGGCAACTGCGAGCAACAGATCGATTACCAGAACAATGCGCGCCAGGATATTTGCTCGGCTGGCTACTACATAGCTTGAGTTCGACATAATTACTTTTCCAGGCTGTCCCAAAGCGATTGACAAACGATGGGGCGGAGTGTACCATATTTCCCGGCGCAGTTGCGAAAACCACTGCCGTGCGTTAAAGTGCAATCTTGAGGCCGGCGGAGAATCGTCGTCTTGACCTGCCGGTCGCCTCTGCCAACTGTCCGGTATCTTTTGCACTCGTATCCTGTTCATGACATCACCATCCTACTCGGCCGACGATTACGAGCGGCCCTCAGTTACTGTCGATACGATCCTCTTCGCACCGCTTGGCGGGATCTTGCATGTCCTGCTGATTCGCCGTCGCCGCTGGCCTTTCGAGGGCAGCTGGGCCATCCCAGGCGGGTTTGTGGAGATCGACGAGTCGCTTGAGGAAGCCGCCAGCCGTGAACTACATGAGGAGACCGGGCTGACCGGCGTGGTATTGCAGCAACTGCATGCCTTCGGTGATCCTGGCCGCGATCCGCGCACTCGGGTGATCACCATTTCATATTTCGGAGATGTGACTGAAGAACAAGCCCGTAGCATTCAGGCCGGCGACGACGCTGCCGACGTCCGCTGGTGGCCCGTGACCGGCCTGCCGCCGCTGGCATTCGATCACGCGCGCATCATCGAGTATGCTCTGTTGCAGCACGCTAATGACCGCTCAGGTCACGCGTAAGCCGGCCCCCGACATCCAACTCCGCTGCTTTGCCAACCCCCTGTTGTCGGTCCCAGGTGATCACTGGGATCGGCGTTATCCGCGCCGTACTTGTCCCGCCCTGAATAGACATGCTCATTTGACGCGTGTGGATCGCTACGCTATAATTCCTCCGCAATTATTCAAACTTTGAATATCCATATTTTGGACACCTATGACTCGCCAATCCCGGTCCCCGCTTTCTTATGAATATGCCTTGCTGGGCTTTCTCAGCAGCAGGCCGATGCACGCCTACGAGATTCACCAGCGGCTGCGCAACGCCAGTGAACTGCGTTTGATCTGGACGGTCAAACAGGGTCAGCTTTATGCGCTTTTGGCAAGGATGGAAGAGGAGGGTTACATCGCCAGCACACTGGAACCGCAAGAGGGCAGGCCACCACGCAAAATGCTTAGTCTGACCTGTGAAGGTGAGGCGGCGTTTGCGCGTTGGATGGTCGAGCCGGTGCGGCGGCCGCGGCAATTTCGACAGGAATTCCTGGCCAAGCTGTTCTTCGCCAGCAAGAGCGGGCCCGAGCCATTGCGAACGCTGATAAAGGGTCAGCGTGACGCTACCCGCCTGTTGCGGGATGATCTGCAACGCCAGGTGGAAGCCGTTCCCGGCGACCGACCGTACGAGCGCCAGGTCTACCGCTTGCGGGCTGTACAGACCGAGGCGCATCTGGAGTGGCTGGATGAATGCGAGCGGGCGCTGACCCCGGAAGCGGTAGTGAGTCGATGATGTGGACGCTGAAGCGAGGGTATCTGTTAGTGGCTATCCTGCTGCTGGCCGGCTGCTCGCTGCCAGGTCTGTCTGCCAACAGTGACGCTAAGAACAACGTAACGGTTTTTGCGGCGGCGTCGCTGACCGACCCGTTCCGCGATTTGGCCCTCCAATTTGAGGCTGACAACCCTGGCGTGGATGTGGTGTTCAATTTTGCCGGGTCGCAGCAACTGGCTCAACAGCTCGCGCAGGGCGCGGCGGTGGATCTGTTTGCTTCCGCCAACGAAGCTCAAATGCGAGCAGTGATCGATACGGGGCGCGTGACGGAGGGTAAGCAGCGCGTCTTTGGGGGCAACAAACTGGTGGTCGTTATGCCAGCGGAAAACCCGGCCGGGCTGTCAACATTGCAGGATCTGGCGAAACCAGACGTCAAGCTTGTGTTGGCAGCCAAGAATGTGCCCGTGGGTGATTATTCACTGGCGTTTCTGGAAAAGGCCAATTCGTCGCCCCAGTTTGCAGTTGGCTACGAAGAGGCGGTCCTGTCGAATGTGGTGTCGTATGAGGAAAATGTCAAGGCGGTTCTGAGCAAGGTGGTTCTGGGCGAAGCTGATGCAGGCATTGTTTACTCATCTGACATATCGCCGGATGTGGCAGGCCAGGTTGCGCGCATCTCCATTCCAGACAGCCTGAACACGCTGGCTGCGTACCCCATTGCTCCAGTCAGCGACGCGCCGAACCTGGCGCTGGCACAGAAGTTTTTGGAGTTTGTACTGTCACCTGCTGGCCAGGCGGTGCTGGCTGGCCACGGTTTCATTCCGGTGGAGGAAATGGACTGACTATGGTTACGGCTTCAAACTCAACTGCAACCGCTGCCGCCGCAGTTCGCGTCGAGCGCAGATGGCGCCGTGCGCGCGAGGACGCACTTCTCGTGCTGCTCAGCGTGCCCCTTGTCCTCTTTCTCACCTTGCCACTGCTGGCCCTGGTTGTCCGCGCCGCGCCGGTTGACTTCCTGTCCAATCTGTTCGACGTCGAAGTGGCGCAGGCTATCTGGCTGAGCATGGCGACAACCACCACGACGCTACTGCTAACGCTGGTGCTGGGCGCTCCGGTAGCATACCTGTTGGCCCGGCGAAGGTTTCGCGGCCATGCTGCTCTGGACACGCTGATCGATCTGCCGATTGTTCTGCCTCCCCTGGTAGCCGGTATTGCGCTGTTGCTGGCCTTTGGCCGCCGCGGCCTGCTGGGTCAGCAACTCAGCATCCTGGGAGTCGACATCGCGTTTACCCAGGTGGCCGTAGTCATGGCGCAGCTTTTTGTGGCCGCGCCTTTCTTTGTCAAGGCGGCTACGGCTGGCTTCGCTAACGTTGACCGGGAGATTGAGTATGCCGCAGCGTTGGACGGCGCCAGCAGTTTTCAGGTCTTTCGTATGATCACCGTTCCGCTGAGCGGCGCGGCGTTGTTGGCCGGTGCGATCATGACATGGGCGCGTGCGCTGGGCGAATTCGGCGCGACCATTATCTTCGCCGGCAATTTCCCGGGACGCACTCAGACCATGCCGCTGGCCATTTACCTCGGATTTGAACTGAATCTGAACCGGGCGCTGACTCTGTCCGCTATTCTGTTGCTGACGTCGTTTCTGGTGTTGTTTGTCGTGAAGGTGCTGCTGCGACAGCGGTTGCAGGCATGGAGTCAGTGACGATCAAACATCGCTTGCGTTGAAAGGTTTGCCGTGCACGAAATGGCCGTGGCCGCGGTGGCTATGAAACTCGCCGCCGCGGTAAAGAATCTGTCCCCGGCTGATAGTCATGCGCACGCGGCCGCGAATTTCTCGCCCTTCATAAGGAGTATAGCCGGCGATATTGTGCATTTCACTTGCCTTGATGGTCCAACTCGATTTGGTGTCGTAGATCACGATATCAGCGTCGCTGCCGGGCAACAATGCACCTTTGCGCGGATACATGCCAAAGAGCCGCGCCGGGTTGCCTG
>ERZ795053.7114-NODE-7114-length-10881-cov-4.735729_pt1 | contig 10881 bp, 10 predicted proteins | sample MGYA00375137_ERZ795053 | MGnify/ENA primary metagenome ERZ795053 (study PRJEB30182, sample SAMN05720284) | activated sludge metagenome | isolation source: Anaerobic digester | place: Hong Kong | collected 2014-12-17 ... | reverse complement strand
GGATCGCATCGTCGGGCGGCTTATGCGCCGCGGCGCCCGCGGCGTTATCAATCAGTGCCGACAGGGCCGCGGCGTTGCCGGCCGAGCCGACGAGGTCGGTGATAAAACCCAGTTCAACCATGCGCGCGATTACCGGTCGGCAGAAGGCAGCCCCCAGCAAGCGCAGAAGTTCGTGGCGAATGCGCTCGCCTGATAGTTGGTGCAGGCCGGCGCGCTCATCGATGCAGGCGGCAAGGCCGATCGGATCGAGGACGCCCCCGGCATAGGTCGCTGAGAAACGGAAAAAGCGCAGGATCCGCAAATAATCTTCGCGAATGCGCGCGTCGGCATCACCGATAAAACGAACCTGCCGCCTGGCGATGTCGGCAAGGCCACCGACCGGGTCGAGCAGCACACCATTTCGGTCGCAGTAGATGGCATTGATGGTGAAGTCGCGCCGCGCGGCGTCGGCTGCCCAGTCGTTGGTGTAGGCGACGGTGGCGCGGCGCCCATCGGTGGAAACGTCCTTGCGCAGCGTCGTCACCTCGAAGGGTGTTGCCGCGACGATGATGGTCACGGTGCCGTGTGTGATGCCGGTCGGTATGACCTTGAGGCCGGCTTGCCTGGCGGCCGCCATCACCGCTTGCGGGTCAGCGTCGGTGGCAAGATCGATGTCGCTGACCGGCTCGCCAAGCAATGTATTGCGAACGGTTCCGCCAACTGCGCGCACGATGAACCCCGCCTGTTCCAGCGCGTCGAAGACACGGACCGTTGGCTCGGCGCGAAGCCAGCTTGCGTCAGCCAGGAGCCGTTCGGGCGGCATTGATCTGGCGTTATCGTCGCTCATTGGTGTGCAAGCCCTTTCTCAAGGCCACCATAGCAGACCTTGCACATGGCGCGGTTGTCGGCGCTGCAATCGGCGCTACAGCCGCATGCGCCTTGCCCGGCCCCCGTGTTCACGGATACCACCGCGCTGAATTCCGCCATCGGCCAGATCAAGTAAAAAGCCGGGTTCGCATGTTGTTGAGGATCCCGGCCGTGGCCCCCCAGATATAACGAGGTCCAAAGGTGAACGCATAGAAGTGGCGCTCGCGCCCCTGCCACATGCGGGCGTTGAGTGCGATGTTCTCCGGGGCCATCAGGAAGGCAAGGGGAACTTCGAAAATATCGGCCACCTCGTCGGGGTTGGGCACGGCTGTGTGGTGAGGGTCGACGAGTGCGACCAGCGGAGCAACGGAGTAGCCGGTCGAGGTGTGATAGGTGTCGAGAAAACCCAACGGCTCGATCTGTTCGGGCAACAGGGCCACTTCCTCGTGCGCCTCGCGCAGCGCGGTGGCGATGGCATTTTCATCATCATCGTCGATCTTGCCGCCGGGAAACGAGACCTGGCCGGCATGGCTGGCAAGATGGGCGGTGCGCAAGGTAAACAGCACGGTCAGCGGTTCACGGGCGATGACCGGCACCAGCACGGCGGCTGGGCGTGGCGGATCCTTGCGCGCCACTTCGCGCTCAAGGCCAGGGTTGAGATCGAAATCGCTGGGTTGTGGCACCGACTGCGGTACTGGGGCTGTCAGGATGCGAGACGAGGGGGCCGGGGAGAGCTGGGGCAGAACATGCCGCCGGAAATCCGTCGCGGCGATGAACGGCTCAATGATTTGGTTGGCTGGTTGCATGATGCCGGTTCTAGTGTCGTGATCGCGAAATCCGTCACACATCGCGGCGGGCCTCGATAAGGACTTTTCGATTATCACACTAGAGCATTTTCCGACGAAGTGGCCACCGGTTCGTCGCAGAAAATGCGACCAACCAAGGAGAGAGCATTTTCCGACGAAGTGGCCACCGGTTCGTCGCGGAAAATGCGACCAACAAGAAGCTGAAGCGCCGAACCGTTGCTGGTCTCACGGTGCTGATACCATGATTTCGGAGCCTCCGGCCTGCTCAGCTCTTGTTGCGGCCAAGATGCAGGCCCAATAGGCAAATCAGAGTAAATGGTGCCCTAATTTCGTGCGATCTTGGCCACATAACGGGTGCGGGCGCGCAAGTGCGCGGTCGGTTGCAGCCTCAAGATGTGGACGCAACCTGCCTTGGCGCGCTTGACGGGCAAGGCCAAATGGCCGACCAAATCGAGCAACTTCTCCAGGGACGGAATCTTGAGATCAACCAAGCCAATACGATCGCGGCTCTTGCGCGGCTTTGCACTCGTCCTGATGGCAGCGATTGCCGGTTCGATACCCCCAGCCGCGGCGCAGGCAAATCAGTTGCGCAGCGAATTTCGCGCAACACTCGATCGCAACGAGGCCAAGGCCTTCGACGATTACATCGCGGCGCAGATTTTTCACGATGCGGCGCTCGATGCTTATTGGGCACATGTCGAAAAAGAGCGTGATGTGAGGCGCGCCAAACGGCGGCGCAAGCAGCCCATTGCGGCCAATGATTACGTACACGAACAACCGCCGGTCTATCAGGGGCCGTCGTTGTCGAAATCGCTGGCGCGGCGCTGGTGGCTGTTCAGGCAACGGCGTGCCGAGAAGCGACCTGAAAAACCGCGCACGCGACTGCCTTCTGTTGCGGACTTTCTGGACAGCGCCCGCAAGCATTATGGATTTGTACCCGATCGCGTCAGTGAGCATGAGTTCAAGGAACGCTATGCTCGTGAGGCATTGGCGCTGGGGCTGAGCGGCGATCAAGTGGTGCGGGTCTATGCACTGGAGACGAGTGGGCTGGGGACGGCCGATATGCAGGCCGGTATTCATCCCATTACGAAGAAGGGCGAGCCGATTTCCACGGCGATGGGATATGCGCAGCTGCTGGCTGCAAACTCGATCAATGAGCTGTCCAAGCACGGCAACGAGTTCGTCGCGCGGCTCAGAGCCATGGCCAAGCGCAGTGCGCCGGGATCGGAGCGCCAGCATGCGCTCTTGACCAAAGCAGCGGCGTTGGCGCGCATGACCCGAAAGGCGCGTTCAATTCCTTACCGTTGGTCCCGACATGTCTCGTTTTCCAAGACCAGTGTCGGGCGCGGCATTCATGCCATCAATCTTGATGGTGATATTGGCCCGTGGCTGCAGGTCATTAAGCTCAAGGGACTAAGAACGACGGCGCGGAAGGCCGGTTATGACAGGCTGAAGGGAGCTGAAATCGAGCTGATGAATCTTGCCGGTCCTGGCACCGGCTTGGAGATGATGACGCCGGCTGGGCGCAAAGCTGCCAGCACCAACTTCTTCTCGCGGGCCGCCTACTATCGCAACACAATCGTGCGCGGAAAGACCTCCGAACAGCTGCTTGCCGCGCTTGATGAGCGGATGGACGAAAATCTCAAGAACTCGGGAGCGGTCGAGTTCCTCGCCATCTTTGCGCGTCTCGAAAAGGAACGGCGGGTGGGGCGCTGAACGTCTCAGCGAGCGTGCCAGTGAACGTATCGGACGGGGCGTAGAGCGAAAGGCAATTCAAGCGCTGCCTTGGGTGACTGGAGCTTGGCTGGCTGTTGTGAGAGCCGGTTCAGTCCGTCGTTCAGCGCACACCCAGAGGGTTGAGGAAAAGCTGTTCGATCTTCTTGGTCGAGTGCGCCGTTCTTGATTGCGATCGCACACGACGCGTATTGGCAGACCGTGAGCGTCGCGTGGAGCTCGGCTGCACCTCAAGGGCGTCGGCTTGCGGTCCTGCAAGAGAGCCGATGCGTCCCGAAAGGCCTGGGCTGGAGTCGGGATCGTGTCGTACCGGTAAAGCTGGATCGAGCGAGGAGGAGGTATCGATCGGCGGCGCTTCGGTGGCGCTGCGTAGCAGCGGACCAGACGGTAGTGCGACCATGGGTGCCGTTGCCGGTGCTGATGGGGGCGGCGCGCTAGACTCAATCGAGGTGAATAGGGCAGGTTGTGCAGCCGCATCGGCTGGTGGGCTTGGTTTAAAACGTCAGTTGGCAAAATGCTTTCAGCCTTGATCCGCTCGGATGCGGATGGCTTTTCAGGCTGCAGATAAAGTGAAGCCATGCCCGCGCCAACGGCGAGCACAAATAGGGTCGAGAACATTCGAAATCGCGTCAATTGAATATCCAACCATCAATTTGCCACCGCCCCAGGACGGTGCAGCGCACTTTGAACAATAGTCTGTGCAAGGATCTGACCGTTCGGCGGTTTTGGAAACTGAGCTAACCGGACAGCGTTAATGCTTTGCAAATCTCGTGTTCAGGATCAGATGCCTCATGTTCCGGGCACAGCCCGTCAAATGTCAGTGAATTCAGTGGACAAACCAAAATCTCGAGAGTTTTGGACTGGCCTGTTGGAGCTCGATTGGGAGCCAAGCGTCATAATCGAAACACCAGACGGCGGCGGATCAATCCGCCGCGCTCATCCAACGCCACAAACACGGGACTCAACGGTCGCGAGAATCTCTCCTCATGAGTATATATAACCTAGTTTGTGAGCGCAGGTCATGAGCAACGAGGACAACCGGTTTTCAGCCCGAGCGGCGCGCTATGTCAAAGTGGGCACGAATGTTGGCGCTGTCGGGCTCAGGGTGGCTGGCGAGCGTTTACTCGGCCGTCCGCATGACCGCGCCAAGGCGGCTGCCGACCTAGCTGCGGCATTGGGCGGGCTGAAGGGGCCGCTGATGAAGGTGGCTCAGCTCCTGTCGACGATTCCCGAAGCTTTGCCAAAGGAATATACGCGAGAGTTGTCGCAATTGCAGAGCGCGGCACCGCCGATGGGGCCGGCATTCGTGCGCCGGCGCATGCAGGCCGAGCTCGGTACCGACTGGCGCCGCAACTTCAAGGCGTTTTCAGAGCGCTCCAGCGCCTCAGCCTCGCTCGGGCAGGTGCACAAGGCATTGGCCCATGACGGGCGGGAGCTGGCGTGCAAGCTGCAATACCCCGACATGCAATCGGCGGTGGAGGCCGACCTCAACCAGCTTCGTTTGGTGTTCCAGATCCACGCGCGCATGGATCCTGGCGTCGACACGCGCGAAATCATCAAGGAGATTTCGGCGCGCCTGCGCGAGGAACTGGATTACGAGCTGGAGGCGCGCCATACGCGGCTTTATGCGTCGATCTTCGCCGATGATCCGCTGATCCGCGTGCCCGACGTGGTTGGCGAGCTGTCGACGAAGCGGCTATTGACGATGACGTGGCAGGACGGGGCGGCGCTGCTGCACTACAAGGAGTATCCCTTGGAGGATCGCAACGCCATTGCACGGGCGATGTTCCGGGCTTGGTGGCATCCCTTCAGCCATTACGGCGTGATCCACGGCGATCCCCATCTGGGCAACTACACGATCTTCGAACGCGACGAGCACCCGGCGGGGATCAACCTGCTCGATTATGGCTGCATCCGCACCTTCCCGGTCAGCTTCGTGGAAGGTGTGGTGGAACTTTATCGCGGGCTGCTCGCCGATGATCGCGCGCGCGTTGTTGCAGCCTATGAGCGCTGGGGGTTTATCGGCCTCACCAACGAATTGATCGACGGCTTGACGATCTGGGCGCGCTTTATCTACGGGCCGCTGCTCGATGACCGCGAGCGCACCATTGCCGAGCAGACGACACCTGGCGAGTACGGGCGCAAAGAGGCGTCCGCCGTGCACAAGATCCTCAAGGAAAAGGGGCCGGTGATGGTGCCGCGCGAGTTCGTCTTCATGGATCGTGCGGCGATCGGGTTGGGGGGTGTGTTCCTGCATCTGGCGGCGAAGCTGAACTGGTGCCAGCTGTTCAATGAGACGATCGAGGATTTTGATGCGGCGCGCGTCGCCGCGCGCCAGCGCGAAGCGTTCCAGAAAGCCGCGGTGCCGCTACCGGCGGCTTGAGAGAGCCGCGCAATGGTTTGGGTTTATCGATCCTGGATGGCTGGCGTCTATCCATGTCTGCCCAGCCTCAGGGGGCGCTTTGTGGCGCGCGAAGTGTGCCGTCGCGTTGGCGTTCCAGGTACGCATTGACGACCTGCAACATGCCCTTGCGGATCGATGGCCAGCGGTTGACGAACTGCACGAGCGGCCATGAAATAACGCGGCTTACCCCCTTCACGTTGGCCAGACCGGGCGTTGCTTCGACGGCGGCATGTGCCTTGAAGACGACGCGCGGTGCGAACGTTGCGGTGATATCAAATGTCGCCTTGTAGGTGGTGACGGTGCAGGCCACCGGTTGTTCGGGGCTTTCGAAAACATAGTCGGGCGATGCCAAAGGAGCATCAAGGGCAGCGCGCTCGATTTGGATCGTCAGCATGCACGAGACGTCCTTGACGTAACCGCGCGATGCTTTTTCCAATTCGCTTTGCTCAAGTGGAGAAAGCCGCAGCGGGACGCGGCAGGAAAGCCATGGGCCGGTGCCGTTCTCCAACGCCTCGAAGCAGTCATCCGAAATCGGTTGGCCTTCAGGGCTCTGGGTTGCGGCCGGGAGGGTCGATTGTGCTGTAATCGCATCTGCATCTTGGGCCAAGGCTGATGTGGCCAGGACTGATAGAGTGGCGGTGCTGAAAAATACAAGGTTCAGCAGGGCCATTGAGCGCAACAATTGCGTGCGCGCCGTCCGCTCGCTGCGAACCTGGCCGCGATCACACACGGGCCGCTCAGTGGGCATCCGCCCGTAAGGGCCTGCGGCCAGCCGCTGCATTCTTGGCGTCGTTGGCATAGCGCGCCTTGCAGGTGCTATGGATGAACTTGTTGATTTCCTTGATCGTGGCGCTGTGGAACAGACCTAAACCGTCGGCAAGCTTGGCCGCTGTCCAGATGAAGGTTTTCAGACCGCTGTTGCCGCGTACATCCTTGATGTTGATCCATACCTTGTAGGCGTGCCCGTTCTTGAATTTGATCTTCGGTGCAGCCTCGACCTCAAGTGTGTTGAGCGTGTGGTCGGCGCCTTCGATCTTGCAGTCGATGGTCTGGCGATCAAACTGGAACGTATGCTTCTTGTCGTGGAGAGCAGGAACGATCCTGCTGCGCGGGATTTTGAGCGCAACTTTGCAGCGCGCATCGCCAAAGCCCCATGAGAGTGCGTTTTCCTCGCCGTTCTTCTTAATCTTTACGCGGTCCCATGTTTTGGTCATGTCGCAGGTGAGCGGTGGCCCGTTCTCCTTGCCTTCCAGAACGATCTGGCAAAAACGCCGCTCGCAATCGGTACGGCTGGCTTTTTCATCAGGCAAAACATCGAGGGCGTTGGCGGCGGGCACACTAGCCAGGAGCCCGCTGGCCAGCAGGCCAATCAACACGGCAAGCCAGCCGCCCCATCCCAAAAAGCTCGAATGGGCTTGATGTAACCTGGGCAGGCGAGAGGTACGAGTGGCATTGATGTGCATCTGGCGCCCCAAAACGGTTCTGGTACAAGCGCAGCTGGCGCCCCTGTTCGGCGCTGATAGCCATGCGCCCAAAACAACCCGGGGACGGACAGTCGCACCGCGATTCCTGGCAGAATGACCGCAATTTACACGAAATTGCGGCAGCGGCTTTTCGTTTCGCCCCGCGACATCCTTGTCCAACGGTAATAGTTGAAGCGATCGCTCGCTTGGGTTACGAGAATTCAGGCAAAAACTTTAGAATTATAGGGGAGGTTCATCGGATGTCTGTCGATACCACAAGCGGCAACCCGAGCATGGACTACCGCGAGCATGAGCGGACTTATGCCGGCTTCGTATTCATGACCAAGGTCTTGGTATCAGCCGCGGTGTTGCTGTTGATCGGCATGGCGTTGTTCCTGCTCTAAGCACGGGCTCGGCAGCGCACCCAAGCGTCATTCGTTGGTCTGCAAGGAACCAGGATTGGCGCCAAGCCGCAGCTGTCGGCAATCTCACCCAATTGGTTTGACATATCCCTCGCCGGATTGAACGGCGGCGGACACAATCGGACGTACCCATGCTCACCATAGCTGTCACGGCTGAAAGCGCCGACGAGCCGCGCGTTGCGGTATCGCCAGACACGGTCAAGAAGCTCACGGCGCTTGGCGCGACGGTGAGAGTCGAACGCGGCGCGGGGGACAGATCCCGCTTCACCGACGAGATGTTGAAAGCCCAGGGGGCGCAGATTGCCGACACGGCAGAAGCAACATTGTCGGGTGCGGACATTCTGCTCAAAGTACGCCGACCTTCGCCCGAAGAGGTGGCCCAGCTGAAGCCGGGCGCACTGGTCATCGCCAACCTTGCCCCCCATGACGAGCGGGCGGGGCTTGAGGCCCTGGCCGCCAAGAACGGGTCGCTGTTCGCGATGGAATTCATGCCGCGGATCACCCGGGCCCAGTCGATGGACGTGCTGTCCTCGCAGGCCAACCTTGCCGGCTACAAGGCGGTGGTCGATGCTGCCTCGATGTTTGGGCGCGCAATGCCGATGATGACGACGGCGGCCGGCACCGTGCCCGCCGCGAAGGTGTTCATCATGGGTGTCGGCGTGGCGGGCCTGCAGGCGATTGCCACGGCCAAGCGGCTTGGTGGCATCGTCACGGCCACCGATGTGCGTCCGGCGACGAAGGAACAGGTACAGTCCCTGGGCGGCAAGTTCATTGCCGTGGAGGACGACGAATTCCGCCAGGCGCAGACGGCTGCGGGCTATGCCAAGCCGATGAGCCCGGAATACCAGAAGAAGCAGGCCGAACTCGTTGCCGACCACATCAAGGCCCAGGACATCGTCATCACGACGGCGTTGATCCCGGGGCGTCCGGCGCCGCGTCTCATCAGCGCCGAGATGGTCCGCTCGATGAAGCCAGGCTCGATCATCGTCGATCTTGCGGCCGAGCGCGGTGGCAACTGCGAGCTGACCAAGCCGGGCGAGACGACCGACGTCAATGGCGTCACGATTTTTGGGCCGTTCAATTATTCCGGCAGGCTGGCGTTCAATGCCTCGAACCTTTATGCGCGCAACCTCTTGTCATTCCTTGAGACCCTCATCGACAAGAAGGAAAAGGTGCTGGCGGTCAACTGGGACGACGAGATCGTCAAGGGAACGCTGGTCGCCAAGGAGGGCAAAATCGTCCATCCGAACCTGACCTCGCCGGCCGCGTGAAGGAGACAACCATGACCGTTGCGAAAGCTCTAAATGTGGCCGTTCTGTCTGCCCTGGCAGTGTTGGCGCCAGCCGGCACCGCGTTTGCCTCAGGCGGTGGCGGGCAAGGGAGTGTCGACCCCTTCTTCTACCTGTTGATGGTGTTCGTGATGGCGATCTTCGTCGGCTACTACGTCGTGTGGTCGGTGACGCCAGCGCTGCATACCCCATTGATGAGCGTCACCAACGCCATCTCATCGGTGATCGTGGTTGGCGCGCTGCTCGCTGTCGGCGTCAAGGGAGTTGCTGGGGGAAGCACGGCCGCCAAGGTGTTCGGCTTCCTCGCTCTCATCATGGCATCGGTGAACATCTTCGGTGGCTTTCTCGTCACCCAACGCATGCTCGCCATGTACAAGAAAAAAGAGAAGAAGTGAGCGATGACGGGGATTGGCTCGAGCTCCTTTCCGCGTTCACGGGGCGCCACATCGACGAAGCGGTTTTCCACGACCGGTTCTTCGAGCGCTGGCGCGCCGAGCGCGACGGGCCCGATCCATTGCCTCCCGCCATCGAAGATCTCTTTTATGTCGTCGAGGCCTTCTGCCCCGACCCCGCCCTTCGCACGCCGGACAGCCTGTTGGAGGCTGATGATGCCGAGCTTCGTGCATCCGCTGAAATCGCACTCGCGCGGTTGGTTATCGACCGCCCCTCAGGGAAGCTGACATGAGCGCCAATCTCGTAGCCATCCTCTATCTCGTCGCCGGTATCTTGTTCATTCTGGCGCTGCGCGGCCTGTCGCATCCCGAAACATCGCGCCAGGGTAACATGTTCGGCATGATCGGCATGACCATCGCCATCGTGACGACGCTCGGCGTCGCCAGTCCGATGTCGTTTGGCACCTGGGTGTTGATCCTTCTGGGCCTGGGCATTGGCGGCGGCATCGGCGCCTATACCGCCAAGACCATTCCGATGACCTCGATGCCCGAACTCGTGGCCGCGTTCCACTCGCTCGTCGGTATGGCGGCGGTGATGGTGGCGGCCGCCGCGCTTTATGCGCCCGAAGCCTTTGGGATCGGCCACTCTGGTGCGATCCATGGCGCCAGCCTCATTGAAATGAGCCTTGGCGTTGCCATCGGTGCGGTAACCTTCACAGGCTCGGTCATCGCGTTCGCCAAGCTGTCGGGCAAGATGTCGGGCAAGCCGATCATTCTGCCGGCGCGCCATCTGATCAATGGTGGGCTTGGGTTGTTGCTTGTCCTGCTCATCTACTGGTTCTATCAGTCGGGCGGGTCGGCCGGGTTGTTCTGGCTCATTACGCTCGTTTCGCTGGCGCTGGGCATCCTGCTCATCATCCCGATCGGCGGCGCCGACATGCCCGTCGTCGTCTCAATGCTGAACTCCTATTCGGGCTGGGCTGCCGCCGGCATCGGCTTCACGCTCGGCAACATCGCCCTCATCATTACCGGCGCACTCGTCGGTTCGTCGGGCGCCATCCTCTCCTACATTATGTGTAAGGGCATGAACCGCGCCTTCCTGTCGGTGATCGCAGGCGGCTTTGGCGGCGAGACCGCGGCTGCCGGTGCGGGCGGTGGCGAGCAGCGGCCGGTGAAGATCGGTGCGGCTGATGATGCGGCCTACCTGCTCAAGAACGCGCAGAAGGTGATCATCGTGCCCGGTTACGGCATGGCGGTCGCGCAGGCCCAGCACGCGCTGCGTGAAATGGCCGATGCGCTGAAGAAGGAAGGCATCGAGGTCAAGTACGCGATCCATCCCGTGGCCGGCCGCATGCCAGGTCACATGAACGTGCTGCTTGCCGAGGCCAACGTGCCCTATGACGAGGTGTTCGAGCTGGAGGACATCAACTCCGAGTTCGCGCAGGCTGATGCGGTCTACGTGATCGGCGCCAACGACGTCGTCAACCCGGCGGCCGAGGACGATCCCACGTCGCCGATCTACGGC
>ERZ795053.7112-NODE-7112-length-10882-cov-5.177334_pt1 | contig 10882 bp, 20 predicted proteins | sample MGYA00375137_ERZ795053 | MGnify/ENA primary metagenome ERZ795053 (study PRJEB30182, sample SAMN05720284) | activated sludge metagenome | isolation source: Anaerobic digester | place: Hong Kong | collected 2014-12-17 ... | reverse complement strand
GATCACCCTCATGGTGGTGGTGAAGGTCGAAGCAAGGGAAATCATCCTATGACTCCTTGGGCGGTGATTACAAAAGGTCATCGTACAAGATCTAAGAAAAAAACGAATAAATGGATCGTTAAACCTCGTAAAGGTAGATAAATGAGTAAAAGATCACTAAGAAAAGGTCCATTTGTGGATCATCATTTAAGTAAAAAAGTTGCTGACCAAAATGAGGCAGGTACAAAAAAGATTGTTAAAACTTGGTCTAGAAGATCAACAATAACACCTGAAATGGTGGGACATACTATTGATGTACATAATGGAAAAAAATTTATTTCAGTTTTTGTTTCTGAAAATATGGTCGGCCATAAACTAGGGGAGTTTTCTCCAACAAGAACATTTAAAGGTCACCCAGTTAAGAAGTAAAGGTAACGAGAATGAATTACGCTAAAGCAATAACAAAATATGTAAGAATAAGTCCTAGGAAAGCAAGACTTGCAGCCGACCTTATTAGAGGTCTATCAGCTGTAGAAGCTGAGTTGCAACTTGCTCATTGTCGATTAAAAGCTGGGATCTTATTAGGGAAAACTCTTAAAAGTGCCATAGCAAATGCTGAAACACAACTTGAAGCACAGAAAACTAACTTAGTTGTTAAGGAAGTGCGAGTTGATGAAGGGCCCACATTAAAACGAGCTAAGCCGAAAAACAAAGGTGGACGTGTGCCTATTATGAAAAGAACAAGTCATTTTACAATTGTATTAGCGACGGTATCATAAGGAGCAAAAATGGGACAAAAAGTATCACCTACAGGTTTTAGGCTAGTAGTATTAAAAAATTGGATGTCGAAATGGTTTGCTAATAAATTACAATTTGGAAATCTCTTAGAAGAAGATAGAAAAATTAGAGAGTTTTTAGTTAAATATCCTGCGACTGCAACTGCTTCAAAATTTACAATTAAAAGAATGAGCGGAAAAATTGAAGTGACTGTTCATACATCAAGACCAGGTCTTGTAATTGGAAAGAAAGGCGCAGAAATTGAAGTTTTGAAAAAACAATTATCAACATTGACAGGCTCTGAAGTTTGGGTTGAAGTTCAGGAAATTAAAAGACCTGACCTTGATAGTCGTTTAGTTGCTGATAGTATAGCAAAACAACTAACTCGTAGAATGCCATTTAGACGCGTTGTGAAAAAAGCTATTCAAACTGCGATGGATGCTGGTGCTTTAGGTATTAAAGTATCTATTTCAGGAAGAATCGGTGGCGCTGAGATCGCAAGAACTGAATGGAGAAAGGAAGGTAAAATTCCACTTCATACATTACGTGCAGATATCGATTATGCAACAGCTAGAGCTGAAACTACATATGGTTCTATTGGTGTAAAAGTTTGGATCAATAGAGGAGAAATAACTGCTTCTTCAAAACGGCATGCAGGAGGTTAATCGTGGCATTACTACCATCAAGAACAAAATATCGAAAGCAGCAAAAAGGAAAATGTACAGGCCTTACAAAAGGTGCTTGTTTTGTGGAATTCGGTGATTATGGAATGCAAGCTCTGGATAGAGGTTGGATTACAGCTCAGCAAATCGAAGCTTGCCGTGTGGCAATCAATAGATACTTTAGTCGTAAAGGTAAAGTATGGATTCGAGTTTTTCCAGATAAACCGGTAACCAAAAAGCCTGCTGAAACTCGTATGGGTAAAGGAAAAGGCGGAACTGATCATTGGGTTGCAGTTGTTCGTCCTGGAAGAGTTCTTTTCGAAGTAGCAAACGTTTCAAGAGAAGAAGCTCAAAAAGCTCTTCGTCTTGCTGCAGCAAAACTTGCAATTAAAACACGATTTGTAGAGAGACTAGAAAGGGTATAAAGATGAAAAAACATATGGAAGAATTATTAGATCAGTCTAATGAACAGTTAGAAGCTTTATTGAACGATCTAAGTCATGAAATCTATGAGATGAGATGCGAAATTGCAGTTGCTCGTAAGACTGACAAGCCTCATAAGATTAAAGAAAAGAAAAAACAGCGTGCTAGAATTAATTCAATTTTATCACAAAGAATGAGAGGTGAAGATGGAAACGCCTAATAGATTGATTGAAGGAACTGTTATTTCTAATAAAATGGATAAAACAGTTGTTGTAAAAGTCGAAAGAAAATTACGTCATGAAAAATATGGTAAAGTTGTAGTTCGCTGGAAGAAATATTATGCACATCATAATGAAAATGAAATTCCAGTTGGAAAAACAGTAAAAATTACACAGTGTAGACCGATTTCAAAATTAAAAAGATTTCGCGTCGTAGAAGTGATTTAAAACAAAAGAAGAGAAAGTGCTATGATTCAACAAGAAACAGATCTTCAAGTTGCTGATAATACCGGAGCTAAAAGAGTAAAATGTTTTAAGGTTTTAGGCGGTAGTAAACGTCGATATGCTCGAGTAGGAGATATTGTCGTATGCTCAGTGCAAGATGCTGATCCAAAATCTCAAGTTAAAAAAGGATCGGTTGTTAAAGCCGTCATCGTTAGAAGTAAAGCTCAAATTCGAAGAAAAGATGGTTCTAAACTTCGTTTTTATGACAATAGCTGTGTGATTATTGACGATAAGAAAAATCCAAAGGGTACAAGAATTTTTGGTCCTGTTCCTCGCGAAGTTAGGGAAAATGGTTATATTAAAATTTGTTCTTTAGCACCCGAAGTAATATAGGAAAGAAAATTATGAGCAAATGGATTCGAAAAGATGATAATGTCCTTGTAATTGCAGGGAATGACAATGGGAAGACAGGAAAGGTTTTATCTAGAAAAGAAGATAGAGTTCTTGTCCAAGGAATTAATATTCGTAAAAAACATATGAAAAAAACTCAACAATCACAATCTTCACAGATTATCAATGTTGAAATGCCTATTCATATTTCGAATGTAATGCCTTGTGATAAAGATGGCAAGCCTGTCAAACTCAAAGTAAAAATTAATGAAAAGACAAAAGAATTGGTCTATCAAGATAATGGTAAAGAAGTCGTATATAGAACGATTAAAAAGTAGGAATCGATATGTCAAGACTTAAAAAGAAATATTTAGAAGAAATTGTACCAGAGCTAAAAAAGATGCATCCTGAGCGCAATGCAATGCAATTACCTAAATTGCAGAAGATTGTAGTGAGCATGGGACTTTCAGAAGCTTTAAAAGACAAGAACGCCTTAGGCGAACATGCTCAAGAGCTTGCATTGCTAACTGGTCAAAAACCGCTTGTTACAAAAGCAAAAAAATCAATTTCTAACTTTAAATTGCGTGAAGGTCAGGCAATTGGTTTGAAAGTGACACTTAGAAAGCAACGTATGTATGATTTTCTTGATAGATTTTGTAACATCGTATCACCACGAATCCGCGATTTTAGAGGATTTAAAACAAAAGGTGATGGACAAGGAAATTTATCAATCGGTTTGGATGATCAACAAGTGTTTCCTGAAATTGATTTAGATAAAGTTAAAAGAACGCAAGGGATGAACATCACATTTGTGACTACTGCTTCTAATAATGATGAATGTGTGGAATTACTCCGATTACTCGGATTTCCCTTTAAGTAAGATACAATAAGATAGAAATGGAGAAAGTGAACTATGTCATTTAACGATCCAATAGCAGAGTTGCTTACTAAGATGCGAAATGCTGGTATGGCAAAACACCGCTATGTAGATATACATCTCAGCAAAATGAAAGTGAGTATCTTGAAAATTTTAAAAGAGAAAGGTTTTATTGCTAATTATCTTATTGATGAAAATAAGAAAAAAATTAGAATCTTTCTAAAATATTCTAAGAATAGAAATTCGGTAATGAAAGGTCTTCAAAGGGTTTCAAAACCAGGTCTTAGAAAATATGTAAGATATGATGAAATTCCAGTTGTGCTGGGTGGAATGGGGATATCTATTTTATCCACATCACAAGGAATTTTAGATGGTAATAAAGCTCGTCATGATAAAATCGGCGGCGAATTATTGTGCTATGTATGGTAAAAAGAGGGTGATGATAAATGTCTAGACTAGGAAAAACGCCAATTCAATTACCACAAGGTGTTGAAGCTAAAATTTCAAATGACGGTCGAGTTACTGTAAAAGGCCCTAAGGGTCAACTTGATATCGAATTAATGAAAGGTATTCTTGTAAAACAAGAAGAAAAAGATTTAATCGTTTCTTTAGATGAAAATGTAAAATTTCAAGACTCAGCTTTTTATGGCCTATATAGATCATTACTAAATAATATGGTCATAGGTGTTTCAAGTGGTTTTGAAAAAGTTTTGACAATGGTTGGAGTTGGTTACAGAGCTGCAGTAAAAGGAAAATTGCTTGATATTCAAGTGGGTTATTCTCATCCAACTGAAATTGAGATCCCTAAAGGAATTGAAGTAATAGTTAATAAAGGAACTGAGATTGTAATTTCAGGAATTGATAAAAGATTAGTCGGTCATTTTGCTGCTCAAGTACGTGATATTCGTAAGCCTGAACCTTATAAGGGAAAAGGAATTCGATATAGAGATGAATACGTACGTAGAAAAGCTGGTAAAACCGCTAAAAAATAAGTAAGGTCGGTGTGAATAATGGAAAGTCATCTTAAAAAAAGAGATTGTTCTCGTAAGAGAAGAAAGCTTAGAGTGAGAAAAACATTGAAAGGTACTAAAGATAAGCCACGCCTATCTGTCTTTAAAAGTTTATCTCATATTTATGTACAACTTATTAATGATGAAGATTCAAAAACGATTTTTGGAATCGGAACATATTCAAAAGAAATTAAAAATTCAGAATTTGGAAAAAAATCCAAAGCTGCTGCCCATCATTTAGGTCAAGAACTTGCTAAAAAAGCAAAAGAACTTGGCATTAGCAAAGCAATTTTTGATCGTGGAATTTACAAATACCACGGAATTATTGCTGAAATTGCAGAAGGTGCTAGAAGCGAAGGATTACAATTTTAAGGTTTAGGTAAGGAAATGGCAAAACGATCTGAGAAAAAAAGCCAAGAAGATGTTGGCAGTGAATTCGAAGAAAAAGTTTTATATATCAACCGTTGTTCAAAGGTTGTGAAAGGTGGTAGAAAATTTAGTTTTTCTGCATTGATTCTTGTCGGAAATGGTAAGGGTAAAGTCGGTTATGGGTTTGCTAAAGCGAATGAAGTTTCTGATGCTATTAGAAAAGCAACTGAAGTTGCAAAAAATGATGTTTTTACTTTTGAAATGGAAGATGGAACAATACCTCATGAAGTTTTTATAAAGTTAGATGGTGCTAAAGTCCTGCTTAAACCTGCCCCAGACGGTACAGGAGTTGTTGCTGGATCTAGAATCCGTTCAGTATTAGAGCTTGCAGGAGTTCAAAATGTTAGAGCTAAGAATTTAGGTTCAAACAATCCAAAGAACCAGGTAAGAGCAACTATTACAGCATTAAAAAAATTACAAACACGTAAACATTATTTAGCTGAAAGAGGAGTCTCTTTATGATATCACTATCGAATTTTGAAATTACAAATCCTCGCCAGAAGAAAGGCAAAAGATGTGGACGTGGAATCGGATCAGGCCTTGGAAAAACCTCAGGTAGAGGTCAAAAGGGTGCTGGATCTCGTTCAGGGTATAAAAGAAGACATACTTATGAAGGTGGTCAATTTAGACTTTTTCAGAAGCTTCCTGTTCGCGGATTTACAAGAGGTAGATTTGAAAAACCTCTATTTTCAATCAATTTAGATTTAATCGAAAAACGATATGAAGATGGAGAAGTAGTTAATTTCGAAACTCTAATTGAAAAAGGAATTACTACAAAAAAATATCCTGGTGGTATTAAAATTTTATCCAACGGTACTTTATCAAAAAAAGTAACAATTGAAGCGCATAAATTTTCACAAGAAGCGATTCGAAAATTAGAAGAAAATAAAATTTCTTATAAAATTATTGGGTAAGTAATGATCAAAGCGATCCAAAGAATATTAAATGTTGAAGAATTAAGGAAAAGAGTGTTTTTTACACTTTTATTGCTGGCCGTTTGTCGGCTAGGTGCATTTATTCCTGTTCCTGGAATTAATGCCGATGCAGCTGTAGCTTTATTTAAACAAGCAACAGGTGGAGGACAAAATCTGTTTCAATTAATGGATGTCTTCTCAGGCGGAGCTTTTTCGCATATGACGATAGTAGCATTAGGTGTAACTCCTTATATTTCAGCATCTATTATTCTTCAATTGCTTGTAGCAATAATACCTTCGATTCAAAGAGAAATGAAAGAAAATGGTGACGCTGGAAGAAAACGTGTAGCAAAATGGACGCGTATAGGAACAATGGCTTTAGCATTATTTCAAGCTGCGTTATTAGCTGGACATGTTATAAGAATGAATGCTTCATCACCTGGAATCATTAATCCTCATATTTTGCAGATGCAGTTATTTGGAATGCCATGGCTTTTTTATCTTACAGTTATGTTAGCGATGACAGCAGGAACTGTATTTTTAATGTGGCTTGGTGAGTTGATTACAGATAAAGGGATTGGTAACGGAGTGAGTTTGATTATTACTTTAGGTATTTTATCTTCACTTCCAAGTACAATTGGTTCTGTAATTCAGCAATTGAACTTACAATCACAAGATGTTGGGCAATTATCATTTTCTTCATTAATTGTTTTGATGTTTGTTTTTGTGGTGATCATTTTTGGTATGATTCTTGTTATTCAAGGTCAGAGAAAAATCCCTGTTCAATATGCAAGACGTTCTCATTCTACACAGGATCCTAACGCTTCTTCTGCACATATACCTTTGAAAGTGAACTATGCAGGTGTAATTCCAGTGATTTTTGCTTCATCGCTTTTGATGTTGCCAGCAACTATTGGTCAATTTTTAGCTTCTGATAGTTTTATTGGAAGAATCGCAGGTTCTTTGGTGCCAGGAACAACAATTTACGGTGTTGTTTATGTTTCATTGATTATGTTTTTTACATATTTTTGGACAGCAACACAGTTTCATCCTGATCAAATCGCATCAGATATGAAGAAAAATGGCGCTTTTATTCCAGGTATTAGACAGGGAAAGCCCACTCAAGATTTTCTGGAATCAACAATGGGGAAAATTACTTTAATTGGAGGTATTTCCTTATCATTGATTGCAATTTTGCCGATGCTTGTTAGTAGAGTTGTAGGCGTAGATGCAAGAATTAGTCATTTCTTTGGTGGAACATCACTATTGATTTTGGTTGGAGTAATATTGGATACAACAAAACAAATTGAATCGCACCTTTTGATGAAACGTTATGATGGTTTTATGAAAAGAGGAAAATTAAGAGGAAGATAGTTAACAGTTAAAAATGAGGAATATAAATGCCTAGAGTTATTGGAATAGATATACCAGATAACAAAAGATTAGTTATAAGTCTTACATACATCTATGGAATTGGATCATATGTAGCAAAAGAAATTATCTCAAAGTTATCATTAGATCCAGACATGAAAGCAAGGGACTTAACAGAAGATCAGATCGCTCAACTAAACAGCATGTTGCAAAATGATTATAATGTGGAAGGAGATCTGAAACGAGAAGTTCAAAATAATATTAAACGATTGATCTCTATTCATTGCTATCGCGGTATGAGACATCGCTTGGGATTGCCTGTTCGCGGTCAAAGAACTAGAACAAACGCAAGAACTCGTAAGGGTAAGAAAAAAAGCGTTGCTAACAAGAAAAAATAATAGAAGGAGATTGACTTGTGGCTAAGCAAACAAAAACTACAATGAAAAAATCTGTTACAAAGACAAGAAAAAAAACGAATAGAATTGTACCAGTTGGTGTCGCGCATGTTAAAGCTACTTTTAATAACACGATAGTTACATTTACAGATTTAGCAGGAAATGTTGTTTCTTGGGCATCTGCTGGAAAGACAAATTTTACTGGTTCAAGAAAATCATCTGCTTATGCAGGAACAGTAGTAGGTCAAAATGCGGCGAAGGACGCTATGCAGTACGGCATGAAAGAATGTGAAGTCTGCTTAAAAGGTCCTGGAGCTGGAAGAGAATCAGCTGTTCGTGGAATTCAGAGCGCAGGAATTACTGTGACAATGATTAAGGATAATACTCCTATTCCACATAATGGATGTAGACCAAGAAAAAGAAGAAGAGTATAATTTTAAGTTCGGCTAGGAAGGAGAAGCTAAGCATGACAGTAAAATATAGCAAATTTGAAATGCCAAAATGGATTAATAAAGATGAAGAAAATGAGACATCTACATTTGTTCGTTTTATAGCAGAACCATTTGAAAGGGGATATGCACATACATTGGGAAACCTTCTTAGAAGAATAATGCTTTCTTCTCTTGAATCTCCGGCTATTTTGTCGGTCCTAATTGAAGGTGTTTTCCATGAATATATGGCTGTAGAGGGTATTATTGAAGATATGACTACAGTGATATTGAATTTTAAGGGTGCTCTTTTGAGAAGATTGCCAATGGACGATTCAAGATCTGAGCAAAAGATTATCTCAAAACAATTGGAAATTACAGAAGCAGATTTAGAACAAGGTAATGGAAATTATGTTGTTTGTTTTAAAGATGTTTTCGGTGAATCTAATTTTGAAATGGTAAACCCTGATCATAAATTATTTACTGTAACAAAACCAATGTCTAAAAGAATTGATATTAAAGTTGGTTATGGTAGAGGTTATGTAACAGCTGAAAGAGTGGAACTCGAAAATAAACTAGTAGATGAAATTGTAATTGATGCATGTCATACACCTATTAGAATTGTAAATTATTTTGTCGAAAATACACGTGTTGGTCAGGATACTGATTTTGATCGCTTGATATTAGAAGTCACTACAGATGGAAGAATAACTCCAGATGAAGCATTGACATTTGCAGCTCAAATCGCAAATGAACATTTAAAAGTATTTGAAAATTTAAAAACGCATCAACTTGAGTTCCAAAAAGAAAAAGTTGAAACGAATAAGGAAAAAGAAGATTTATTCCATAAGTTAATGCTAAAAATTGATGAAATTGAACTTTCAGTTCGTTCAACAAATTGTTTAGCAAGTGCTAATATTCGAACAATTGGGGAACTTGTCTTGATGCCTGAATCTGAAATGTTACGTTTCAGAAATTTTGGAAAGAAATCTCTAACAGAGATCAAAGAAAAGTTAACAGAAATGGGATTATGTTTAGGAATGGATTTATCTAAGTATGGAATCAATCGTGATAATATTCATGAAAAACTAAAAAATTATCTAGAAGAAATGGCAGGTGCTGAATCATGAGACACGCAAAAAAAACTTGCAAATTAGGTCGTACAGGATCGCATAAAAGATGTATGTTTGCTAATATGCTGAAATCTTTAATCGTTCATGGACGAATTGAAACAACAATAGCAAAAGCTAAAGAACTTAGAATTCATGCTGATAAAATGGTAACATTAGCGAAAAAAGATACAATCGAATCTAAAAGATCTGCAATTGCAAAGATGATGATTCGCTATAATTCTTTAACAGCTAAAGAAGCTAGAGCAGCAAAAGAAGGCGATAAATCTTCTTATAATGATGATAGAAAAGTGATTGATATTTTGTTTGGTGATTTAAAAACAAGATTTGAAAGTCGCAATGGTGGTTACACACGAATTATTAAGAAGGATTTTCAAGTAGGCGATAGCGCTCCAAAGTGCTTTATCGAGTATTTGCCTGAATAATTTCTTGCCCCGATTTTTTCGGGGCTTTTTTTTTGTCTTTTATCTTATTTATTCAACCAGTGCTTTACACAGAATATATCCGACTATATAATAAAATATTTACCCGATAGGGATAAATATTTTGGAGGTATAATGTCAATAAAAGTAGCAATTAATGGTTTTGGAAGAATTGGTCGATTTTTTTATAGAATAGCCCATGAACGTAAAGATATAGAAATAGTTGCGATTAACGATTTGGTTCCAGCTGAAAATTTAGCGTATTTGCTTAAATATGATACAGCGCATGGAACATTTAAAGGTCACGTAGAAGCTAAAGGAAATGCTTTGTATGTTGATGGAAAAGAAACAAAGGTTTTCTCAGAAAAAGATCCTACAAAACTACCATGGAAAGATTTGGATGTTGATTTTGTTATTGAATCAACAGGAAGATTTACTTCAAAAGAAGCAGCTTCACAGCATATTACAGCTGGTGCGAAAAGGGTGATTATTTCAGCTCCTGGAAAAGAAGGAGTGCCAATGTTTGTTATGGGAGTGAATCATGAGAAATATAATCCAAAAGAAGATAAAGTAGTTTCGAATGCATCTTGTACAACTAATTGTTTAGCACCTATAACAAAAGTTTTACTTGATAATTTTGGTATTGAAGAAGGTCTTATGACAACTGTACATGCAGTTACTGCAACTCAGCCGACAGTTGATGGTCCTTCATTAAAAGATTTGCGTGGTGGACGTGCTGCATGTTATAATATTATACCATCATCAACTGGAGCTGCTAAAGCTGTAGGCGTTTGTATTCCTGAAGTACAAGGAAAATTAACTGGTATGGCTTTCAGAGTTCCAACGATTGATGTTTCAGCAGTCGATTTAACTGTTAAGCTTTCAAAAGAAACTACTTATGAAGAAATTTGCAAAGTTATGAAGGAAGCTTCAGAAGGTTCTTTAAAAGGAATCTTAGGTTATACAGAAGATCCTGTTGTATCATCAGATTTTATGGGATGTCATCTTTCCAGTATTTTTGATAGACATGCTGGAATTGGTTTAAATAGTACATTCTTTAAAATTGTTTCATGGTATGACAATGAAATGGGGTATTCACATCGACTAGTTGATTTTGTTGAATATATGGCCTCAAAAGAATAAAAAAAGGAAAATAAACTGTGAATTATACTAGAGAACCGATTATCGAAACTGTTATTACACCCAAACAGGGCTGTAAGCTTGTTGTTAGA